>Ga0265306_10000355_pt1 | contig 21615 bp, 19 predicted proteins | sample Helome_3_FD_192493 | JGI IMG/M metagenome (GOLD analysis project Ga0265306, IMG submission 192493) | Marine sediment microbial communities from subtidal zone of North Sea - Hel_20160420 (Illumina Assembly) | ecosystem: Environmental > Aquatic > Marine > Subtidal zone > Sediment ... | reverse complement strand
GCCGGTGAAAGTCCGGGATTTGCTTTTCTTGGAGAGCACTTGTTTTTTTTAATGGGCCTGGCTTTAGGGTATTTGATCGTTGTCGGCGGATTGCAGTATTTCTGGATCCGGTCGAATGCAACCCCCCATGCGGGTACGCTTAAAATATCGGCGAGCATTCAGTTTCTATGCGTTGGGCTTTTGGCGCCGGTGGTATTGAAAGGCTGGAATCATTTAACATCTGTGGTGGCCTTTTTTTTGGTGGCTACAATTCTGGTGCAGGGCTATACCGTTCTCTGGTATCAAAGATTCCATGACAGGAACACCCCCTATCGCATGCGACATAGAGAATCTCATACGCTATTGTTTCTGGTGCTGCTCATTTTTTTAAATGTCATCGTTGTCCAGCTTGATCCTTCCCGGCACCGCTTAAATGAATTTATCCACCTGAATTCAAGTATCGCGATTGTCCTGCAGAAACTCATTCCCGCATTATTTGCCGGTATAACGGGATTGTGGTTTGGTATCGTAACGCTGGCCATAATTGCTCTGTCGACTTCTTTTCAGGAAAAGTTGGACGCCAAAGCCTCTCTGAAAGGATTTTACTTTTTTCTGCCCTTTGTTCTACTTTGCGGTTTTTACTCCGTTATCACGCTATCAGTGCTGATGGTTGCAATTGAATGGCAGGTCAACAAGCTTGGCCTCAAACCCGCTGTCATTGTACTGGCTTTTTTGCTGTCTGCAACCGGCGGAGCCCTTCTGTCACACGCTCACTGGAGAATTTTAAAATACCTGCCCCAAAATCAAAAACGCAGTCCGGTGGGACTTGTCTGTGTTTCAATGGGGGTATTAGTTATCTATCCGCTGTTTTGGCTGATCACTACCAGACGTTATCGCCGCGCTGTTTGGATCATGCTGCTTCTGTCAACTGTGTTGCAATGCGGCCTTGTGAATTATGTGTTGTTATACGGTGATTTATTCAATCCGTGGTTTACCGCCTTTTCTTATCTGAAAAGCATCTTATTAAAAATATCTACAATTGTAACGGCCGGGGCGCTGGTACTTATTTTTGAGGAAGTGATTTCTTCCGAAAAGGTCTTGTTATCCGGATTTGGAAAACGCTGGGCGATCCTGGTTGTTGTTGCCCTCGTCGGGTTTGTTCCCTTTGGATTGCTGAATCATTATCCGAACGCTAAAACAATTTTGCTGCAATTCAGTGATCTGACCCGGGTGGAAGCGGCCTATGCCAGAGAGCTTGCCGGCTTATTCAAACTTGACCGCTGGGTTCGGCTGGGGCAAAACCCGGGCTTAAATCAGCAGCCCCATCCCTGGCCGCAACCCTGGAAGCTGCAAAAAGTGGGTCCATCGCTGCTTCCGGAAGATTTCAACCTGATGGTAATTGTCGTCGATGCGCTCAGGGGCGATGCTTTTCATTCCGCTGGCTACCCTCGTAACCTGACACCCTTTTTGGACAAATGGGCAAAAGAAGAGACCGTCTCGTTTCGCCGGGCCTACAGCCAGGGAGGTGGCTCTTTTGCGGCATTTCCGTTTCTGGTCGCCGGTAGAAGTCGTTTCACCCTTTATGGACCGGATTTATATAAAGAAAATCTATACCTTAAAATTGCACAGGTAGAAGGTATCCAGCATTATATGGTGATGAAAGGTTTTGGCCCACGATCCATCTTTCCGCCGGAACACCCGGTCACCGAGCTGACCACCCCCCGGGCGGTGAGCGATCGGCGTACCGCCACTGCAGATGAAGTATTTAATGCGGCTCGTGAAGCGATCACCAAAATCAGCGTTGGCGAGCGCTTCCTTTGTTTTTTGCATTTGATGGATGTGCACAATGATCTGTGGAAAAAACCTGCAGGCATCAATTTCGGTGACTCGCCCAGAGATATCTACGACAACAATCTGTCCTATCTGGACGGCGCCGTTGAACGCTTTATCAACTGGCTGAAATCAAATCATTATTACGACAAAACCGTTATCCTGTTTACCTCCGACCACGGTGAGCAATTCTGGGAGCACGACGCCAGCCTGCATGGTCATACCCTTTATGAAGAAGAAATTCGGATTCCGGTTATTCTATTATTACACGGTATTCAAAGACGTTTTGAAGATGTTGCCGTTATTGCAGCGGATATGGCGCCCACGATTGCCGAGTTGGCCGGGTACGTCATTGATCCGCCTTACGATGACCCGCATATGGGGATATCACTGGTACCGCTCATTTTAAACGATGATTGCACCCGTTATCTTCAAAGAGATGTCGTCGGCCGGGCTTCTTTTAAACGCCGCTATTTTCTGTTTCGAAACTGGCGATGGAAATATATCTATTTTGCCGAACTGGATCTTATCCAGTTATTCAATGTGACTGAGGATCCCCTGGAGAAAAAAAACCGGGTAGAAGAAAAACCGCAGCTGGCGGCCGAGCTGGAACAGCAATTGTTGCGCTACCTGAAACAGGTGGAAGGAAAAACATATCGCCCGCTGCTGCACCCATCTTCGCCCGATACAGCCCGCCATGGCAGGGCCGTCAAGCAATGAGAGTGTTGACTGTTCAGCCTTGATTACCGAATTATTTTTCTTCTTTTCTCATATTGACACATCCCTATTTCGTTCCTAGCATCATGACTAATCTGTCGCTCCCGAAATCCTTTCTCATTACAGGGGTTGTAGGAAAAAACGTTTGAATACCGGAACGTTTTTTTGACAATCCCTATAAAATCAAATGTCTTTCCCAGATGAATAAGGAGATCACATTATGAAGAAATGGATATTTATCGGTCTGGGTGCTATTGTCGTCCTCCTGATCGTTGTGGTGGTTGTGGGCATTTCAAAGCTGGGCCCGCTGGTTAAAATGGCGGTTAACACCTACGGTCCCAAAATTACGAACACAGAATTGCGGGTGGATGACGTCGGAATTTCTCTATTTTCGGCCGAGGCCAAGCTCAAGAAGTTTTTCCTGGGGAATCCGAAGGGCTTCAAATCACCAAGCGCCATGAAAGTCGGCTCCGTCTATGTGGATGTCGATGAGGGTTCAATTACCAAAGATACCATCATTATTAATAGCGTCGAGGTGCTCGGACCTGAGATCACTTACGAAAAGCGGGGTAAAACCGATAATTTCCAATCGATTTTAAACAATGTGCAAAAAAATGTGCCCCAAAAAGGTTCTGCCAAAAAAGAGACCGCAAAAGAGGGCCCGGGAAAGCAGCTGATCATTAACAATTTTATTGTCAAAAATGGCAAGGTGAACCTGGCGGTTGCCGTGCCCGGTGGGGTGCTCGGTGACCAGGAAATCAAGGCTGATCTTCCCGACATACACCTCAAAGACATCGGCAAAAAGAAAGGCGGGGCCTCACCGGCTGAAGTGGCCAAGGAAATTTTTGCTGCCCTTTACGGCAAAATTCAATCACCGAATGTGATGGGGGCTTTAAACGAGCAGCTTAAGAATCTGGGCGGCGTCGGCGTCAAATCAGTTGAAAAGGCCGCCAAGGGAGCAGCCGGTGTTGTTGAGGGCGCCGGTAAAGAAGCAGAAGGTGTGACTGATAAGGTGAAAGGATTGTTCGAAAAAAAGGATTAATTGATTTTTTTTTGCATGCAAAGCTCGCAAAGAAGGCTTTTTATTTTTTAATTAAGCTAACTTTGCGTCTTAGCGCCTTTGCGTGAGGATTCTTAGCTGCAATTTTTCCCTATTTGGGTTCTCCCGCCTGGATTTCATCCAGGGTCTTTTGAAATTGTTCTACAAATGGCCCGCCAAGCTGTACGGCCTGGCGGGCTGCTTTTATGGCTTCCTGTTTTTTCCCCTGCTCCCATAACACCTGGGCCAGATTGTTAAAGGCCACGCCTTCATGCGGGAATCGGACCGTCGTTTTTTGCAGTACGGTTGTCGTAGATTTCAAATCCCCCTTGGCATAATAACTGTTGCTTAAACCGATATGGGCTGAAAAACTTTGCGGCCAGCGGTACAAGGCGGTTTGATACCCTTCGGCTGCGGCCGCCCACTTTTGGGCCTTCTCCAGTCCCACAACGGCCGAAACCCACGCTTTTTCTTCAGCCGTCGCCGGCAAACGATCCGGCGGCAACACCAGCAGGCCCCAGTGGTCACCCCGAGCCCACGTATTTTCAAAAGTCCTTAAGGCCGTTTTTTTCTGACTTGTGACGCCGGAGTGTAAAATGATCACATCCGCGTTAAAGTCATAACCGATGACCACAGCATAATGCCAGACCGGAATCCAGGCGAGCCCCAGGTTTTGCAACACGATGACCGGATGTCCGGCTGCGATTTCCTGCAGCAGCACGCTTGCTCCGCTGATCGGGTAGGCAACTCTTCCCTGCCGGCGGGTTGCAGCAATCATCGCCGGCTGCAGACTGCCCTTGAGGGAAGGGGTGAATACCTGGGGGGTAAGTTCATCCGGACCGATCTGAAGGCCACCCCAGGAAAGAACCATAGCCAGGGATGCCGGTCCGCATTGATATTCTTTTTGCGGGTAAAACGGCACCGCATTCAATTGGTGCCGGGGCGGGATGTTATCGAAGGCCTGGTACCATTTATCTGTCGGTGTGGTGGCGCATCCGCTAAAAATGAACAGTCCAAAAACCCAACCCCAGAGAACCAACCGTTGCCATAGATCCAGCGTGCGGTGCCGTTTGCTTTTGCGATTATCGGATAAATGTAAAGACGTTGGTATAACCCATGGCATCCGTAATGGCCAAAATAATGATAATGACACCCACGACGATCAGGAAGGTGATAAAGAACCCGCCGCCGGCGGGGAGTTCTTCGATTTGATCGGCAATACGCCGGGCTTCTGCATCGGTGAGGCTGTCAACGCGTGCCAGGGCTTCGCGGGGGTCGATTCCCTGGGCTCTTAAAACAGCCTGCGCATCTTCACGTGCCAGGATCGTTTTGATTGCGTTGCGGGCCTCCTGTCCGGCGGCTGTTATCGCCAGGGTTGCTTCCGTTTCGACCATGGCGGCCAGCACCGATTGATAGGGTACGGTCAACAAAATCATCAAGATGACCAGAAAAACACTAAGGGATTTCGATCGTTGCCGAATTAATTTCATTCTGTGCCTCCTCCAGATTCTCTTTGTCATGGGATAACGAATATTTGTTTATCGTATCCTTAAAACACAAAATTGTCAATTTTAGAGGCTCCAGAGATCTCCGCAACCGCGGCAGCTTTTTGGGGGGGTGGCTGTTTGGTGGGACTTTCTAAAGGATTGATATTTCGACCCCAGCCAAATTTCTTTTAGCGGGGTTTCAAGCACATTGCCCAATATGATGGAAGCATAATCAGAGGTCGAAAAGGGGGAGATACAACACGGCAGGACATTGCCATTTGCAGTGATGTACATCAGGGTTGTGGGTCGCAAGCACTCTTTCCAGGAATGGAAGTTACCAACATCTGCCTGAACACTTTCAAGGGGAGTCGTCATACCCGAGGCCTTGAATTGGATACCGAGCTGTTCTGCCAGATCCTGACCCTGTTCTACCAGGTGCCGGATGTTGCCGTCCGATGCCACCAGGGTGTTTTCGGATGTTGCCAGTCCATAGCCGTCTTCATCCTGGAAATATACCAGCCGCTGCAGATAAACCTGAGGGACACCGATTTCAGCGGCCAGTTGCACAAACTCCGGCAGCGCGTTAATGTTTTCACGGGTTCCCAGATACCAGAGCGAAAGTGTCGGCCGGGAAACCTGCTGCCATCGCATGCGGTTAACAAAAGAGCGTAAATTGGCAACGATCTGATCAAAGCTGTCGCTGTTGCGCATGGCTTTGTATCCTTGCGCTGAGGCGGCATCCAGAGAGATGCGCAGTTCATCCAGGCCGGCGTCGATGAGCTCATTTTGCCGGTTTTCATCCAGCAGAATTCCGTTGGAATTAAAAAATACAAACGTGTTGCGATTTTTCAAATGGCGAATCATGGCGGGCAATGCTTCATTCAGTAGCGGCTCACCGATACCGTGCAGGGCGATCCGTTCAAGTTGCGGCAATTGATCGGTTATGCGGACCAGTTCGTCAAATGTCAAATCGCGTGGCGATTCCCAGCTTCCCCGATACAGAATACAGGCGTTGCATTTGAGGTTACATCGATTGGTCACCTCCACATACACATTGCGGGGAAGATTTGGGTTCGCGCCTTTTTCAGCCATATTTTTATTATCTTTAATCTTACACGAGTCTGAGGCTTTCATATGCAAGGCACTTCAGGGTGAAGCTATAGTGAACTATGCCTCGCCCTGAATAACGCAGCAGATGGAAGCCTCCGGCTCGCCCGAAGGGGGAAAATTAATGAGATAAAATGATTTTCATCCATTATATTTGGCTTGTTTTTCACTTTAGGCCGCTTAATTGCTTAACTCTTGTTAAAATATAATTTAAATTTCTCATTAATTTTCATGCAAGATTCAATTAGGACCGTACGATTGTTGTGCAAATACTGCCGGTTCTGGTCGGTTTGGTTGCCGCTGACAGCTGCCCGGCAATATGGATGCGTTTGTCTTTAAAAATCGGACAGAACTCATCCGGCTCATCAAAGCGGTTTCGTAATTTTCGCCGGGCGGCACATCCGCCGCCACAATTTTGAACATGTTCGCATGTCAGACAGAATGGCGGTGTCTGATGGGTCTGCCGAAAATAAGGTGAGTCGAATACCGCTTCCTTGTGTTGGGCCAGATCCGCAATGGTCAAATCCGACTCCGGCCAGTAAACGCAGGCTTTTAAATGCCCATCGGGTGTAACGCGCATGCTGTGACCGCCGCACGGCGTGCCAGTCAGGTCCTTGACGCCCAAAAACGTATTAACCAGGGGTTCGGTTATGGAGATAATTTCGGTGTTTTTAAAAAGAATATCAAACGCCTGCCAGTACTGGTCGAAACTCGGTATAAATTCAACCGTATACATGGGTTGATAGACATTGACTCTAAAGTCAGCCCCAAAAGAACCTGCCAGTGCGGCGATTTTACCCAGGTCTTTATAATTGACATTCATCAACACCGCCAGAATAGAAACCCGAATTCCCAGACGACGGCATCTGGCGATGCCGTCCATCACCGTTTGCCAGTTGCCCTGGCCGCGAAACGCATCCTGTCTGGGCTGATCCGGAAAATCGACCGAAAATTCGACATCGCTGAAATATTTCAGTTTTTCATCAGGCGTAATCGATAGGGTGTAGCCGTTGGAAGCCAGGCTGAGCTTGACCTGTCTGGTGTGCAAATATTCTATAATGTCAGCATATTCCGGATTTAGACCGTTTTCACCCGTACCGAAACCGATGGCGCTGACGGGGATGCTTGCGCACACTGTTTGAATATCATTCAGGGTTAGGTTCTCAATTTGGTTCTGATCACGGTAGCAATGCGCACAGTTCAAATTACAATCACTGGTCAGTCCGATTCCAAGAGAAACCATCTAAATTCTCCCATTAAAAAAAATGCGAAACACGAATATCTAAATCCGAAATTTACCCAGTGGAATCCTCCGCAGGAGGGCCGTCTTTGGCGGCATTCCACCGGACCGGTCCGAATATCAAATCACCAAAATTCAAAACGTGTTTTGAACATTTAGATTTTGTATTTCGTATTTGTTTCGAATTTCGAGTTTCGGATTTTACTCCTTAAATAAGTACTTTAATGGTACCAAAAACATATAATAAGTCGCCAGAACGCTGCCGCGAAAGGAACCTGAGATTTTGGAAACCCCGATTCTTTTACGGTATCTGATGGGCACACTTTGTATGCGCAATCTGCTGCGGGCGGCCTTGACGACCATTTCCACCGGCCAGCCGTAGGTCATCTGCTCCATGTGTAAATTAAATAATATCCGGGTTCGTATTGCCCGGAACGAACCGATATCAGTGATCCGGACACCATAAAGCAAGCGCAGCAGAAACACAATCATGCGGTTGCCCAGTTGAGCGTGCAGCGGCATTGAACCCTTTTCAAGGTTGCCGCCGATCCGGCTGCCGATGACCAGATCTGCCAGACCCCGTATCACAGGGTCGGCAATAAGCTCAAGCTGTCCGGGGTCGTCGCTGCGGTCGCCGTCTAAAAACACGATAAGATCGCTTTTGCGGGCGGCCTGCGCGCCAGCCCAACAGGCCGCACCATAACCCTTGCGTGATTCATGAATGACCCGGGCGCCGGCCGCTGCCGCTCGCTCTGCGGTGCCGTCGGTGGAACCGTTGTCAACAACGATGACTTCCCGGACCCGAGTGTGCGGGACGCTTCGGACCACCTCGCCAATGGCCCGGGCTTCGTTGTATGTTGGAATTACGACGGATATCGTCAACATCTCACTTCGATTCATCTTTCTAAAATGTCACACCAGCCCCCCCAGGTTGTTAAAGATTTGCCAGAAAATAGGCATCCTTTTGCCCGGGGGTTAAGGCGATCCCGCGTTTTTTAAGGGTGTACCACCTGACGATAAAACCGCCTGCCAGCAGTGCAAACAAGAGGCCGTATTCCAGCATAAGGACCGATGCCGGCATGATGCCCGTCGGTGTCACATACTTTAAGTAAGACAGCGTTACGGTGCAGCTGAACAGCAACCAGGCAACCGCAGGATAAAAGCACAGAAACGGGATCAAAATAATCACATACCAGGGGTGCAAGGATGCCGGCATCAGGACCATCAACAGCCCCATCAGAATGAAGGCATATCGGATCGTCTGGGTCGGGTGTTTATTTTTAAAGAAAATAAACACACCGGCTGCTATCGAACCGAGCAAAAAAACGATGCTCCACAGGGAATAATTAATTTGTGGCAGCAGCTGCATCATTACATATTTCAGGCCCAGGTTAAAATTTTCATATGGATTTTGTAAATATATCGGTAGAAACCCCAAAACCTTACGTCCGGCCCCCAAAAAAGGCAGATAAAGCAAAACCATGGTGCTGATAAAGACAAGGCTTCCTTTAATGCGTTGGCCGCGGTTCAACAGGGCCGGCAATAAAAGAGCCGGATAGAGCTTGATGGCACTTGAGACCGCCAGGGCAGCGATGCCCGGGGTTTGTTTATTTGTGGCATTCAGGAACAAGGCCAGTACTATCCAGAATACGGTTAGGCCTTCCAGGTGGCCGCTGTAGGCGATTTCAAATATAACCAGCGGATTCCAGGCATAGATTAAAAGCCGTGTTTCTGCAAAGCCATAAACCCTCAGAAGCGCCAGCAGCAAAAAAAGCGTTAGCACATCGAAAACCGTCATGAGGCCCTTGTACCCGGAGACACTGTCTCCTGCGATCATGTGAAATAGTCGGAAAAACAGCTGGGCGCCGGCCGGGTAGAGGGTCGGGTAGGATTTGCGATTGATATTCGGAAACACCTGATCGTCGCGGTGTTTTTTCAGTTCCTCGGCATCCGGCGGATGCCGGTAAGGATTAATGCCGTTTTGCTGAACCCGTCCATCCCAGATATAGCGGTACAGATCTTTCGAGAGCACCGCAGGATTGGCTGGCACCAATAAAGCCCTGAACACCACGGCGAACAGTACAATCGTAGACAGCAAACTTTTTGAATGTCCCCATATTGCCCGATGTTTAAAGATGAGATAAATGCCGCTCAGATACAACAGGCTTAAAACCCCAAATAGAAGAACATAGAAATGAATATTGGATTTTGCAACCAGTTGACCTTCTCCAAAAAAGGACTGAAGTCTGAAATTAAAAAAATAGAGCAAGCCTGAAATCAGGCCCAGGCCGACAATGGCCAGCTGAACCGGGTGGAAAGGGGTGGTGGATGATTTAGCTTGATGCAGTTTTTCCAAAGCCATGTTTCACCGAAAGAAAGAACACATAGAAAAAGCCGGAAGTATAAATCAAAAGGAAGGGGCTGACCAGATACTTGCTGAAAAACAAAAACATGAGAAGTCCGGTCAGGGAATAAAGCCCGAGAAAAAATTCGAGAATGGACACGGCATTCAGTGGAATGGCATATCGTTTGTTTTTCCAGTTTTCGCCTTTTTGCCGGATCCCGTATTTGGGGGTGCGGATAAATCCACTTTTGATATTAAAAAGGGCTTCCAGTACGGCTTTGGTATTGTTAACGGCAATTCCGGTACCCAGGCACATTAAAAACGGTAAATATTTGATACGGGTCTTCCAGTCGCGGTATAGGATGCGCTGGGAAAAAACGTACAGGGACGATGGGCCGAAGGTCGCCAGGCACAGCAGTGTAAAAATCATAATCGGATACGCCAGGTTGTCAAAAAACCACTGGGTGTAAAGCATGGGAATCGATGTCAAAACCACCAGCAGCATCATGGGATGGACCACGTAGTGGGTGAGATGCAAAAAAGCCTGGATCTTTACGAGCCACGATACGTCCGACTTAAACAGCTTGCCCAGATTTTTTTTGGCGGTTTGAATCGAGCCTTTGGCCCAGCGATGTTGCTGGGACTTAAATGCGTTAATCGTTACCGGGATCTCGGCCGGACAAACCACCTGCGATGCAAACATCAGTTTCCATCCCTTAAGCTGAGCTCTGTAGCTTAAATCCAGATCTTCGGTGAGGGTATCGGCCTGCCAGCCGCCGGCTTCCTGAATCGTCTTTTTTCGCCAAATACCACCGGTGCCGTTAAAGTTCATAAATAGCCCACCCCAGGCCCGTGAGGCCTGTTCCACTCCAAAGTGGCCGTCAATCCCGATGGATTGCGCCCGGGTCAGCAAAGAATAATCACTGTTGATATGGCCCCAGCGGGTTTGCAGCATACCGATCTGAGGATCTTGAAAATAGGGCACCGATTCCTTGAGAAAATCCGGAGCGGGTATAAAATCAGCATCAAAAACAGCCAACAGCGAACCTTTGGCGGTTTTAAGCCCCTTTTTGAGGGCACCGGCTTTAAATCCACGGCGGTCGGTCCGATGAATATAGGCAATATCAATGCCTGCGGTTTTCATTTTTGCGACCATGGTTCTGGCGATTTTTACAGTGTCATCGGTTGAATCATCGAGCACCTGCACTTCCAGCAAATTCTTTGGATAATCGATTTTGCAAACGGATTCGATCAACCGTTCGACCACATAGCGTTCGTTGTAAATTGGAAGCTGGATCGTAACCTGGGGCCAATCTTTAGAAGGAATATTCTGGTAAAATGCATCTTTGATGCGTTGATGTTGGTGGACCGCTTTCGGATAATTCAGACGGTAAAGCAGCATGAGAAACCAACAATTCATGCCATAGGTCAAAAGCGCCGCCAAGGCAAAAAGATAAATGCCCAGCCAAAGATATTGAATGAGATCCATTATCAATCAGACAAATTTAGATTGGAGGGGCCAGTCCCGGCCTGTTGCGCCGCAATTTTAAAAAGGATTTTCATGCGTGGTTAACTGTTAATCTATTCTACCTGGATTTGTTTCTCTTTGAGCTGTTTGTCTATTCGATTGGCTGGTAAAAATCAATGAAAAACGTCAAGCCCGTTGGTTTTATCAATGTGCTCCGGCTTTTCAAAATTTGCCGTTAATTTTTTCGGGCGACAATGAAAATCAGCCCCTTTTTTTCATCATAAAATTCTACAATAAATCCAGTTTGTTGCAGGAAATTTTGGGTCCAATCCGGGGAAATGCTCAGTTTTCGATAAGCACTTTTGTGCAACGCCCATTGGCCCTTCTTTTTCTCATAAATTAGATCATGCACCTTAACGGTGTTTTTTTCATATTCCAGAAAACAGGTAAAAATGGTTGTAGCGTTGCTTCGGACCGGAATGAATCGGTCCAGTCCCACGAGCGCTTGAGATAGACTTCGAAACGATAGAATCAGACAGCCACCGGGCGCCAGGACAGTATAGGCCTGCTGCAACAGTGCTTCAACCTTTTTAAGGGCATTCAGGTGGGTCAGCGTATCCCCCATGCACACGACCAGATCGATGGTGCCGCGGACATAGTTGCTGAAATTTGATAAATCATCACAAATCGTTTCGATCGGCAGATGCGGGGCGTTTTCTTTTAATTGCCCCAGGAGCCGGGGACTCAGATCCATTGCAACGACCCGAAATCCTAATTCAGCCAGCGGGATGGACTGGAACCCACAACCGGCCCCCAGATCAAATGCTTGGCCGGTGTTGATCGGTCGAATGCCGCACTCCTTGAAAAACTTTCGATTTTCCACAATATTGATCTCAACCCCGCCAGAAATCCAGGCGTAGTAATGGGCAAGATGATTTTCATAATGCTCGCGGACGCTAACCATGGTTGACTCGACATTTTTTTAGCACAAGTTTCGCACACCGAACTGATGGTAATCGCAAACGCCTATCGGACTTTCTGCATAACCGTATAAAAGAAATAAACCTCCAAAAGAAGCGCTTAAGGTTCATTTTGGAGGTTTATCCTTTTACAAGGGTCTTTTCAAATTTTAGGTGTGCATGGATCTAAATCTGTTAGCTTACCCTTCGCCGCCATATTTAAAGGAGAGATTCACTAAGGCACGGTAAGCGGCAACTTTGCCGTCTTCAATCTTCAGATCCAGTTTTTGAATTTCCGCAACCCTTAAATCTCGCAGGCTTTTACTCGCCCTATCCACTGCATTTTTGGCGGCTTCTTCCCAGGAATTCGGACTACTTCCTACCAGTCGGATGACTTTGTACACGCTGTCAGGCATTTTTTCCTCCTTTCTTGCAACTTTGAGCGCAATGTCGATTGATCACCTTTGACGCCGATCGGCCGGTTACCTAAAAATGGCCGCCCTGACGCGCCGATATGTTAGCCCTTTCAATTTTGCGGGCATAAAAAAGCCTCCAAACGAGCGACAAACGTCGTTGGAGGCTTTAAACGCGTAATTTGGTATAAGCCCTTTTCATTAGCTCCTCCTCTTATAAACGAAGGCCACGGTTAATGGGATGCGGTAAACCTGAAAAAAGCTGACGGTTAAAAAAGGAAAGCGTGCTGTGCAATTCGAGGATCCGTATAAACATAACCGAATCCTGCGTTGGTAAATACGTGTTTCAACTAAAAGCCTGATGGTTCCTAAGGTAAGTTAAACAATGGGCGGACTAAAGTCAAGTGTGAAAAAAAGGCGGGTTTAAAGCGCTGATATGCAGAAAATTAGGGAAAAAAGGCGCTTCAGGACAAAGTCATCCTAACGCCACTCTTTATAGGACGTCTTCAGCTGCTGAAAGCGATCGGCACCGATGATTTCCCTGACGCGGATAACAAACCCCAGGCGCTCGTTGGCCAGGTCTGTGCGGGCTTTTTCAAGGCGCTTGAATTGTTTGCGAACCTTGGCGTCGTCGACAGGTTCTTTCCCCAGAAGCGTATCGAGTTCGAACTGTTCCCTTTTTACCGCGTTTTTTAAATCGATGAGCTTGCGGTGGCTGTCTTCATAGAGCCGATCCAGCTGGCGGACCTCTTTTTGGGTCAGATTGAGATTTTGAACCACTTTCTTATTGTACCACCACTTACCGGAAGGTACATCCTGAGCGGCGACAACCTCGGGCAGACTGATCGTCAAGATCAGCAGCGCGGCAATCAAGACCTTTTTTAACATCTTGCGGGTCCTTTCATCGTTAATGCGGAGGTTCGAGGGGCCTCTCCGGTGGCCGGAATGAGAAAATCCATAAACTCTTCGTCCGGGTTCAAGTCGGTTTCACCCACAATTTCCAGGTAGATCGGTGGCAATGCGTTTTCGACCAGCCCATCTATCTCCGTCATCAGTCTTTCTGCTTCTACCATATTTTGTGCTAAATTTCCAACACTACCTGGCGGCTGACTTTGAATTAAAACTGTCGCCCACACGATGATAATGGCAGCGGCAACCGCCGCAGCGCCAGAGGCAAATTTCCAGTTTAAAAAAGGCGATCTAACCCTGTCCGCAACGATGGTTACCCGCCGATGAGATTTAGGTGCATAGCGTCTGGCCAGCTGCCCCAAACGTGTCAGCTCCTGTTCGAAGTGCTCCTTTTGTAAGCGGCAATGTGAACATTTATCCAAATGCTGCTTCAAGCGCTGGGACAGAACAGTGTCATCAATCATTGCCTGCAGAATGTCGTTTTCTCCCAGATGGTGCTTGTTAGAATTGTGATGACTCACGTTAAGTCCTCCTGAAGAAACTGACGCAAGCCTTTTTCTTTCTTAAATTTTGCCAAGGCTCGATATAAATGGGTTTTTACTGTGCTTTCACTTTTTTTCAGTACCTGGGCGATTTCAGCAATATTTAAGTCGTCCATAAACCGCAGCATAAATACTTCGCTTTCCATTTTTGATAGTTTCTCTGCGATCCGTGCAACCTGCCGCCAGAAATCTTCTTTTAAAACCTGTTCCAGCGCTTCGGGTTTTTCGCGGAGCTGGTCTACTTCCGGGTGACTCTCAGGGCCCTCATCGGATGATTTGAATATGGATCTGACCCTTTTTTTGCGCAGGTAATCGTAGACCCGGTTTACGGCAATCGTATACAACCAGCTGCGAAATCGTTCCGGCTCCCTCAGTCGCGCAATGCTGCGATAGGCACGAATAAATACATCCTGGGTCAAATCTTCAGCATCCATTTGTTTGCGTAAGCGGTAGTAAATCATGCGATAGATATCTCCCTGGTAGCGATCGATCAGTTGATCAAAAGCTAGGCGGTTCCCATCTCTGGCTTTTTCTACCAGTTGTGTCAGCTGCGGTTCAGTGATTTGAGGTCCAGGCGCATTCTGTGTCGTTGGAGTCATTTTTCAGTATCTGCCAGTTTATCCGCTCATAAGAACAATGCTTCAGAGAAGTGTTCTCATCATAATGGCTCAAGATACGATTGTCCACAACTGTCATGCGTGTTGTCTGCAAAGACGTGAAAAAGGAAAAAATGGTTTACAAGTAAACCGGAATTATGGGTGCTCAAATGGTGACTGAAGTGTCAATACCTGAATCTTGCATGAAAATTTGTAAGAGATTTAAATTCATCCTAATGACGGCAAGTCCAGCAAACCCGATGATATTCTGCTTGCATAACGACCGATTCCTTTGTATGAATTCTTCTTTACCACGCGCAAAAAGGAATATGACGTCTAGTGGATTTTAAACTATCAAGCAGCAATCAGCTTCCGCTTTCAGAGTTCGGTGTGGGTGCGGTGGCGTCATTTATTGCCCGGACCCAGCGACCCGATGGCGAGATACCGTGGGCTGTGGGCCAAAAATCAGACCCCTGGGATCACGTCGAATCCGCCATGGGTCTCAGCGTGGGCGGATACTATAAAGAAGCGCAACGCGCATTTCTTTGGCTGGCCGACCGGCAACTTGAAGATGGCAGCTGGTATACGGCTTACCGTCAAGGGGTCCCCGAAGATAAAACCAGAGACGCCAATCTGACTTCCTATGTTGCGGTGGGCTTGTTTCACCATTTTTTAATAACCGGGGACCGTGCCCTTTTAAAGCAAATGTGGCCAACGCTTTCCAGGGCCATAGATTTTGCCCTGAGTCTGCAAACCCCCAATGGGGAAATCTACTGGGCCATAAGCCCCAAAGGCAATATCGATCGCATGGCGCTTTTAACGGGATCCAGTTCCATTTACATGAGCGTCAAATGCGCCCTGGCAATAGCAAAAATACTGGGGCTTTCCGCACCGTCATGGGAAATTGCCTGCATCAAACTGGCAGATGCCATTAAAAACAAACCCTATTTGTTCAATATGACCAAATCACGCTTTTCGATGGATTGGTTCTATCCCATTCTGGCCGGTGTCATTACCGGCACGAACGCTCAAAAGCGGATTGATACGTACTGGGAAAAATTTGTCGTTGAAGACCGGGGCGTGCGTTGCGTATCGGATAAGCCCTGGGTAACCATTGCCGAAACGGCTGAACTGACGCTGGCGCTGGCCGGCATGGGCAACCTGGAACTGGCCAGAATCGTTTTTAACTGGATCAGTGATCGGCGCTATGAAGACGGATCTTACTGGTGCGGATTTACCTGCCCGGAGCTGGCCATATGGCCGGAGGATAAAATTACCTGGACCAATGCGGTGACATTGATTGCCGCGGATGCAATCTATAACTTAACCCCTGCAAGTGTGCTGTTCAGTCATCAATTCTGGATGACATCCGGGTTATCACCGTTCGTCGATTCCGCCTAAGCGGGTCCTTTTCAATCGGTGCCATTCATTCCGATTGCCTTACCACGGAGCCCACAGAGTTAACAGAGAATTTGTTTTCGGTTTTTTGTTACGGCGATCCCTATCATAATAAATAAACCTCTGTGGTCTCTGTGACCTCTGTGGTGAACTTTATGAAAAGAGAGCATCCATGCGGAAAGATCACCGTCCATATGTCATCAAAAAAGCGTTATTGAAGTTTCAAAGATTTTACACCGCGCATTTTTTAGGACCGCATTTTGCCGCTCTTGGCAAATCCGCCACTATTATCAAACCCTGGTATGTGGAAGTATTCGGTTCTTCGGTTGTTATCGGTGATCATGTTACCGTTGTTGCAACTTCGGACCAGAGGGTGCGACTGTCTGTTTGGACAGACCGGCAGGTCAGTGGACATATTCATATCGGCGATTACGGTATTGTTTGTCCGGGTGTCAGAGTGAGTTCGGCGTCTGAAATACATATTGGTGATAATTGCATGCTCGCCAACGGTGTTTATGTTACCGATTCCGATTGGCATGATATCTATAACCGGATTGGATTTGGTAAAACGGACCCGATTAACATCGCCGCCAACGTATGGATCGGAGACGGCGCCATTGTCTGTAAAGGGGTATCCATCGGCGAAAACAGCATCATCGGAGCCGGGGCCGTGGTCGTGACTTCCATTCCTTCAAATTGCATTGCGGCCGGTAATCCGGCCAAAGTTGTCAAGCATCTTGACCCACAGAAATCATTTACGACTCGCCAGCAATGGTTTTCAAAATCCGCCAACCTGTATGCAGAAATTGATCAACTCGACAGGCAGTTGTTGCGCGACAATAGCTTGCTGCACTGGTTGCGGTATGTGTTCTTTCCCTACAAAGGCGACTGAAAAAAGGTTTCAGGTGTCAGTGTTCAGAAAACAGAGGACAGATAAAAGGTAAGGTGTTTTATCCTCGAGATTTCAGTAGCTGTCATCTGACGTGAAACCTTCCTTTAACCTTGCGCCTGCGATCCACCAGATAAAACCCCCAGAAAAATAGGCCACCCGATAAGGCAATCAGGCTGCTGATCATAAACAGGGTAAATGAACCGCTTACTTCATATAAGTAGCCGTTGAAAAAGAAACCGATCATCAAGCCGAGACCATAGCTGACGGCATTGTTGACCGCCTGCCCCAAGGTCTTGGCTTTGTCGGGTGTCAGGCGATCGATGTACAGGATACTGGCAATATGAAAGGTGCCATAGGTTACGGCATGTAAAACCTGGGAAAGTAGGATTGCTGCTGCGGATTGGGCAAAGAAAAGAATAAACCAGCGCAGAGCGGCGATCATAAAGGAAAAAATCAGGACCGATTCCAGTGAAAAGCGGCGAAAGATTTGATCGGATCGGATCATCACCAAAATCTCGGCTGCCGAGGCCAACGCCCAGGTAAATCCGATAAAAGTGCTGCCATATCCCAGGTTTTCCAGATGAATCGAGAAAAAGCCGTAATAAGCCCCATGGCTGACGAGCATTAAAAATGCGCAAAACAAAAACACCAGAACCCGGCCGCCCAGCAAACTGCTGACTCCCTTGGACAGGCGTTTCTTTTTAACCATCTGAATTGCAGGAATTCGGGTGGAGATTACCGAAAACATCAGCGATCCGGCCAAAATAAGAACAACAATGATCTCCACTGAGTATAGGTCGATGATTTTGCCGAGTACCAGCACGACGGCGATAAAACTGATGGACCCCCAGACGCGGATTTGACCGTAACTTTTTTTCGCCTTTCCCAGAATGTCCATGGTGAATGCCTCCAGAAAAGAAATTATCGGGGCATAGAACATTCCGTAAAAAATGGTGACGACCAGCATAGGTCCGAAATCAACCGTAAAAAGATATTGCATCCAGATCAGGGCGCTGCAGAAGCTGCACAGGATATAGATGGGGCGGCGGGCACTGAGGCGATCGGCCAGAGCGCCCCAGATGAGGGGGAAAACCACCAGTGCGACCGATCGTACGGCAGACAAAATTCCGATTTGCAGACCGCTGAAGCCCAGATGGTAGCAATACAGGTTAAAAAAAGGCAAATAAATTCCCATTACCCCGAAATACAAAAAGTACTGGGAACCGATAACAAGTTTATCTGTCGGCTTGTTTTCGGCGGCCATAGCCGATTCATACGGCATTTATGTTAAAAGGGCAATTTTTTTTCCCAGCCCCTAAATCAGGGTATCGCATCATTATGGTGCCGATCGAACCGGCCCGCTTTACAAGCTGGAGATTATCCGGAGGGGTGCCCTGCAGGCAGCACCGGGGAGAGGGTATCAGAGACAGTCGGCGGGGCCTGGTGACACCAGGACCCGAGAAATACGTTAGTCGATATTGACGGTGACCTGTTCAGATTTTTCTTCCGTGGGCCTTGGGACGGCAATCGTCAAAACACCGTTTTTAAAGGATGCCTTAACCTGTTCGGGCTTGATCGACTCCTGCAGCGTGAACGATCGGTGGAATTTGCCAAAGGTTCGTTCTTTTCGATAGTAATGTTCATCTTTGATTTCCGGATCAAGAAGCCGTTCCCCGTTGAGGGTCAGAACATTATCCTTAACTTCAACCGAGACATCCTCTTTTTCAACGCCGGCCAGCTCCACCTTTAGGATAAAACCGTCGGTCGTTTCATAAATATCAACTGGCGGCCGCCAGTCGTAAAGACTGACGTCGTCATCCAGCTCGCGCGAGACGCCAAAGGACTCGTTAAAAATTCGATTGATACGATCCTGTAAGACGGCAACGTCTCGGAAAGGATCCCATCTTACGATTGACATGGCTAAACCTCCATTTAATAAGCGTTTACTTCGCTCGAAACGTAATCATACTTGTATTCTTGTCAAGCTTTACAAAGGAGGCAATCAGTGTTATTTTGTTTCGTTTTCTGACAAATAAACCAAACCCTGTGTATAGAATTTAGGAGCCGGCGATGGACTTTATCAAAATTAGAATTGCCGAAGATTTTGGTCATCTGGGTTCTAACCTTGAAAAAACGATTGAAGACATGTTTCGATCAATGAGTCCGGCTTTCACACTTGCCGAACGCGCCTGGAAACCACCGATGGACATGAATGAAACGCCGGATGAAATCGTTATCGTTGCGGAGGTTGCCGGAGTCGATAAGGATGATCTGGAAGTTGAAATCAGCAGCAAGGCCGTCCGGATTCAAGGAAACCGGGTTGCCAGACATTGCACTGATGAGACCAATTACCGGCTGGCCGAAATTCAATACGGCCGCTTTGAAAGAATCCTTTATCTCCCAGCGCCTATCGATCCGGAAGTCGTGTCTGCCGGTTATACGAACGGCCTGCTCGAGATTCGACTGGCAAAAGTGCCGATCGAAAAGACCCATAAGATTCCGATATCAGATGGATAAGTTGAATCCAGTATAGGGCTTTGTGAACTTGGTGCCCTTTGTGGTGCAAAAAGGTTTTCCAAAGAAAGCACAAAAATGCTTAGAAGCCATTTCAAAACCTCTTTGGAGCGAATTTTGCGGACTTTTGGCAGCGTCATCCCGCTCTGCGGGGACAAAAGCCGCAAATCGGCTGAAACGGGGTTTTGAAAAGACTTCTAGAATCTTATGAAAATGGTGAACCAGTTGACCCTTTTTGGAGGAACGCATGACGGATAAACCTGATCAAAAACCCCCGGTCGAAATTAATTCCGAAAAAATTCCGGAACTGCTTCCAATCCTGCCATTGTTTGATGCAGCCCTGTTTCCTAAAATGGTACTGCCTTTGGTGGTGATGCAGGGTGAATCGGTACGTCTGATTGATGAAGCCATGGCCCAAAATCGGATCATCGGGCTGGTTGTATCGAAGAAGCCCGAAGAGGGAAATAAGCCGGACCGCCAGGATCTGGCTTCGATCGGCACCAGTGCCCTTATTTTAAAAATGGCCAAAACCCAGGACAATCGCATCCAGCTTCTGGTGCAGGGCCTCCACCGTTTCAGGATAAAATCCTGGGAAAATAGCAGGCCTTATCTGCGCGCGCGCATCCAGGTGTTGGAAGAAAACGAAATAAAAGATAAAAAAACTGAAGCGCTGATGTCCAACCTGATCGGCCAGTTTATTCGAATCGTGGAGCTTTCCCCGGGGCTGCCACCGGAAATTGGCCAGATGGCAAAGTCGATTCCCGAAGCCGGCACCCTGGCAGATATGGTTGCATCCACAATTAATGCCAGTCCGCAGGAAAAGCAAAAAGTTTTAGAAATTCAGAATGTAAAGGAGCGCCTCGAAGAAGTAACCCGTCTGGTGAATCATCAGCTGAGCGTCCTTGAACTGGGCAATAAAATACAGAGTCAGGTCAAGGGTGATATGGATAAGAGTCAGAAGGAGTATTATCTCAGGCAACAACTAAAGGCCATCAAAGAGGAGCTGGGCGAGCAAGATGAAACCCAGGTCGAAATTGAGGAATACCGCGCCAAAATTGAAGAAAAAAATCTTCCGCCCGAAGCCAATAAAGAAGCCGAACGCGAACTGGAGCGTCTGGCGAGAATGCATCCGTCTTCAGCCGAATATACCGTGGCATCGACCTATCTGGACTGGATCACCGCTTTGCCATGGCACGACAGCACCCCGGATAATGTCGACATCAAAAAAGCACAAAAGATCCTGGATGAAGATCATTATGGGCTGGAAAAACCCAAACGGCGTATTATTGAATATCTGGCGGTCCGCAAGTTAAAACCCCAATCAAAAGGGCCTATTTTATGCTTTGCCGGCCCCCCGGGCACCGGCAAAACCTCGCTGGGGCAATCGATTGCACGGGCACTGGGCCGTAAGTTTCATCGCATTTCTCTGGGCGGTGTCAGGGACGAAGCTGAAATCCGGGGACACCGACGCACCTATGTCGGGGCGCTTCCGGGCAGAATTATTCAAGGTCTGCGGCGGGCCGAATCCAACAATCCGGTCTTTATGCTCGATGAAATCGATAAAGTCGGCAGTGATTTCCGCGGGGACCCGTCTTCCGCACTTCTGGAAGTGCTGGATCCCGAACAGAACTTTTCTTTTTCCGATCATTATCTGGATGTCCCTTTTGATCTTTCCAAGGTGATGTTTATTACGACCGCAAACATTTTAGATACCATACCGCCGGCCTTGCGGGACCGCATGGAAGTTTTGATGCTGCACGGATACACGCTGGATGAAAAGCTCAAGATTGCCAAGCGCTACCTCATCCCCCGCCAGCGGGATGCGCATGGCTTAAAGGCCAAGCAGATAAAATTCAGCCAGGGTGCGCTTAAGCAAATCATCGCCGGCTACACCCGCGAGGCCGGACTTCGCAATCTGGAACGGGAAATCGCCAATGTTTGCCGCGGTGTGGCCACCAAAATTGCCACCGGCAAGGTCAAAACGGTGACCATCAACCTCGACGATATTCACGGTTACCTGGGGCCGATCCGGTTCACTTCTGAAACCAAGTCCAGAGTGTCGACACCCGGTGTGGTCACCGGCCTGGCGTGGACGGCAACCGGCGGTGAGCTTCTGTTCATTGAGGCCACCGCTATGAAAGGGAAAAAGGGACTGACCCTCACCGGGCAGCTGGGTGATGT
>Ga0265306_10000353_pt1 | contig 21632 bp, 20 predicted proteins | sample Helome_3_FD_192493 | JGI IMG/M metagenome (GOLD analysis project Ga0265306, IMG submission 192493) | Marine sediment microbial communities from subtidal zone of North Sea - Hel_20160420 (Illumina Assembly) | ecosystem: Environmental > Aquatic > Marine > Subtidal zone > Sediment ... | reverse complement strand
GCACTCGACTACATGCAACTGGAAGGTGGGGCTGCACTGGCGGGTGAGCCAGTGGATGTCGTGTTTATCGGCAGCTGCACCAACTCCCGCATGCGCGACCTGCGCGAAGCCGCAGCGCTGATGAAAAACCGCAAAGTCGCCGATAATACCCGCGTACTGGTCGTGCCGGGATCTGAAACAACCCGCAAAGAAGCCGAGGCAGAAGGCCTGGATCGGATTTTCGTGGAAGCAGGCGCAGAATGGCGCGAACCCGGTTGCTCCATGTGCCTGGCCATGAATGGTGATTCCGCTGAACCCGGTGACCTTGTCGTCAGCACCAGCAACCGCAATTTCAAGGGCCGCCAGGGGCGTGGCGTCCGGACTATACTGGCCAGCCCACTAACCGCCGCTGCGAGTGCAATTACCGGCCACGTCACCAATCCGGTTGAATTCATGGAGCCAGCAACATGAGCTTCTCGGGCATTGTAGAGTCATGCACCTTTTCCCTGCCGGTGAATAATATCGACACCGACCAGATTATTCCCGGCCAGTTTTTGACCACGACGCAACGCGAAGGCCTGGGTAAGTTTTGTTTTTACAGCTGGCGTTTTGACGAGAACGGAGACGCAAGGCCGGATAACCCCTTGCAGGCGTTTGATGCATCAAGCCAGCAGGTACTGGTAGCCGGCCGTAACTTCGGCTGTGGGTCCTCCAGGGAGCATGCGCCCTGGGCCTTGCTTGATTTTGGATTCAGGGCTGTCATCAGCAGCCAGTTTGCCGACATTTTCCGCAGCAACTCGTTGAAGAACGGCCTGTTGCCGGTCATGGTCGAGGATCGCGTGGTTGAGTTTCTGCTGGCCCACCCGAACCATCCGGTAAAGGTTGATATCGGCTCAGGCATGTTGACGGTCGAAGGCTTTGGCGAGTTTGAGTTTCCGTTGGATCCCTTCTCGGCCTATTGCCTGACACGTGGCATCGACCAGCTGGACTTCCTGCTGGAAAACGAAACCGCTATCAATCGCTATGAGCAGGGAAGCAAGACTCTTTACTTGCGGTTCCAGGCAGACAGGTAGAGTTCTACTGTAGCCAGGTCCTGAATCGGATAACTCTGCAGCTCCGGAGTATATTCGATCAGGTCAGTGGTTCTGACGGCCGCACGCCAGGGTTCGAATCCGAGTTGCCGCAGCTCGCGTTCAAATGCTGAAACCTCGATAGGATTCAATTCGGTATACCACTGCCAGTACTCTTCAGGAGCGGCGAGATGTCCAGCCCGGTCCATCCTGCGGGGCTGCGCTTTCAGCACCGCTTCCTTCAACTGCTCTTGCTGCATTTTCAAATGCACAAAAGGATCATCGAAAAACTCACCCAGGTGGTTGCCCAGGGCGCCGTAATAGAGTCCGGGGTGGACGAAAAACAAGCCACCGTTTTTTAGTACACGGCGAATCTCGTTCAATGCCTGGGCGTAGCCTCCTGCGATATGTTCCAGCGAACCCCAGGAAACCACCACGTCAAAATAGTCGTCGGGATACGGTATGGCGTTGCCATTCTCGGCCCTGAACTGAAGGCGCGGATCATCCAGAACGTCAGCTGGCAGATGATTGTCTTTGACAATTTCGGGCAGGCGTTTGAATCCGCCGAATGGATCGATTCCGACCAGTTCCTCGGGCTGTGTGCGCAGGAAAATACCCAGATCAATGATGCCATCGCCGCAGCCAACATCCAGGATACGGCCCTTGAGCAATGGATGTTTGTCCAACAGGTAATCCGTCACCACCAGGGCCGCATGATCGAAATGCCTGAAAAACCAGTCCTCGTGACCGCGATTCCAGGCCAGTTCCTCGACGGCTACCGTCCCGGTTACGGATTCAATCGACCAGGCCGGCCGCGCCAGGCCGGTGGACGAAACTGCTGCCGGATTTACAAAAGGAACCGTGCATTCGTCCATTACGGTCCGTTCACCAGCCATGGTTGCAAAGCTCGTCATCCGCACCAGGAAATTTCCAGATGGCAGTTGCAGATCATGCATATGGCACTGCAATTGATATTCACCCCGCGGCAACCAGCCAATGGAAAAGGCCGAAGCCACCAGGTCGCAGCCATACAGCAACTGATTTTCCTTAGCTGTCAACACCTGGATCTGCACATCCGGTTCAAACGCCATTGCAGAGCCCTGCTTTAAGGTGGCGCTTACGCGTGGCGATTCCGCCAGGGAAAGATCAAGGCCTTCAATTTTCATGCAGTTTTATACCCGTTAGTCAGCCCTCAATGATACCCAGTCCTCAGGTTGACATCATCAGATTGCTATGTTCGAATGCAAAAAACTAATAAACCCGTGCCGGAAAAGGCGCGGGTTTTTTGTTTGAGCGCTGATTGGCGAATGAGAAGCGATAACTGAATAATGAATGACAATTCAAGAAAAATGCCGGGCCGTACCTTCCGCGTGGTCGGATTACCCGGTGACGGCATCGGCCCCGAGGTCTACGAATCGGCATGCCGTGTACTCTCAGTCATGGAACAAACGCATGGCCTGTTAGTGCAACTTGATGAACAGTTGATCGGCGGCGCTGCTATCGACGCAAGCGGCAACCCTTTACCACCCGCCACCATCGAGGCCTGCAGCAATGCAGATGCCGCGTTGCTGGGCGCCGTGGGGGGGCCCAAATGGGATGGGAATTCAGCTGAGCAGCGGCCGGAACTTGGCCTGCTGCGCATACGCGCCGAATTCAACCTGTTCTGCAACCTCCGGCCGATTGTAACTCACCCCTCCCTGCATGGTTATTCACCGCTGAAAGAAGACCGGCTTGAAGGGGTCGACCTGATGATCGTGCGGGAGCTGACCGGAGGCAGCTACTTTGGCAAAAAATGGAGAAACGACGACGCAGCGGAAGACGTTTGCCGTTACACACGCGAAGAAGTGGAGCGGGTGACCCGCGCTGCCGCACAAATCGCAATGCGGCGTGACCGGCGCATTACCCTGGTCGACAAGGCCAATGTGCTGGAAACCTCGCGCCTGTGGCGGGCCGTAGCCGGCCGCATCATCAAAGACGAATTTCCTGAAGTACAGATGGAATACATGTATGTCGACGCCGCTGCGATGCACCTGCTGACACGGCCAGCGGATTTCGACGTGATGCTCACGGAAAACCTGTTCGGCGATATATTGTCGGATGAGGCTTCGATGCTTTGCGGCTCTCTGGGGCTGTTACCATCAGCCTCGCTGAACGATGCCCAATTCGGGCTCTACGAGCCGGTGCATGGCTCCGCGCCTGACATCGCCGGCCAGGGCACAGCCAACCCGTATGCCATGTTGTTGTCCGTTGCCATGATGCTGCGGCATTCCCTGGGCTGCGATGATGAAGCGCTTGCCCTTGAGGCCTGCATCCGCGACTGCTGGAACGAAGGAATCCTGACAGGGGACTTGCAGGAGGAAGGATACTCAACCACAGAGGTTACTGCTGCTGTGTGTGAAAAACTGATGGCCAGCATTGGATCATGAATGACACGACCCGATCACTGTTCGATGAATACATGCCGCGAATCATGCAATGCCGGCTGGACGACCTGGTACTGCAGACTCCCGTGCAGGTCATGCCTGCTTTGTCGGAACGGCTGGGTATCAAGGTCCTGATCAAGCGGGAAGACCTGCAGCCCGTCTTTTCATTCAAACTGCGCGGCGCTTATGCCAAGCTGCAAACCCTGTCGGCAGAGGAGAAAAAGCGCGGCATTATTTGCGCCTCGGCCGGCAACCATGCCCAGGGGGTCGCGATGGCCGCCCGTCATATGGGTATCGATGCCATCGTGGTGATGCCCGCCATTACCCCGGACATCAAGATCAACGCGGTGCAGAAACTGGACGCCAGCGTGATTATCCACGGTGACGACTTCGAGACCGCCTGCGAAAAGGCCGTTGAACTGGCGCAGGAAAGCGGCCGGATTTTCATCCACCCCTACGATGACCCTGATGTCATCATCGGGCAGGCGACTATTGCGCTGGAAATGTTTCGCCAAAACCATGCACCCATCGACTACCTGTTTATCTGTATCGGCGGTGGCGGCCTGGCTGCCGGGATGGCCCTGGTCAGCAAGTACCTGCATCCGGGGATCAGGCTCATCGGCGTTGAGGCAGAGGAATCCGCATCGATGAAGGCAGCGTTCGATGCGGGAGAGCCGGTGACCCTGGACCGGGTCGGACACTTCGCCGAGGGTGTCGCTGTCAGGCGTGCCGGTGATCTCACTTTCGATATTTGCTCACGCCTGCTCGACGAAATCATCACTGTCGACAATGACGAGATCTGCGCGGCAGTGCAGGATGTTTACGAAGATACCCGGGCAATTGCCGAACCGGCCGGCGTACTCGCCATCGCCGGATTGAAAAAGTTCTTTACCGACAGGCCAGGTTGCGAAGGACATGCTGCCGCGATCCTGTCTGGCGCCAACGTCAATTTTGCACGTCTTCGCCACATCGCAGAACGGGCCGCCGTGGGTGAGGAACGGGAAGCACTTCTGGGTGTAACCATTCCGGAACGCCCCGGCAGTTTCCTGGATTTTTGTGCAACCGTTGGGGCGCGAGGCATCACGGAGTTCAACTACCGTATTGCCGATCAAAGCGAGGCCCACATATTCGTTGGCATCGCACTTAAACACGGAATCCCTGAAAAGCGTGAAATTATTGGCACGCTGCGGGAGCACGGATTTGCGGTGACTGACCTGTCCGAGAACAACATGGCCAGGTTGCACATTCGCCACATGGTCGGCGGACGGGCCAACGTGGAAGACGAAAAAATTCTGCGTTTCCAGTTCCCGGAACGACCCGGCGCCCTGTTCCAGTTTTTGAACGGTATGAAGAGCGACTGGAATATCAGCCTGTTCCACTACCGTAATTACGGCTCTGAATACGGTCGCGTCCTGATGGGAATCCAGGTACCAGACCAGGATAACGAGCGCTTCAGCAAATTCCTCAGTGATACGGGTTACAACTACACTATAGAGGCGGACAACGCCGCCTATAAGATGTTCGTGGGCCCGAATTAAGCCCGTTTACGGATCCTGCAGAGCTTTTGCCGCCTGGCTTCCCGCCGTGCCCAGGGTCAGCATTGTCATGCCAGCAAACAACAGGCGAACACCCACCAGGATTCCGATGGCCCATACGCCCGATACCGGCCAGCCCTTCAGGATCATCCAGCCCAGTGCAATGGTGACAGCGCCGTTAAAAGTCATCCAGCCCCAACCCGGTTCCGGCTTTACATTGAAGGCAACAATCATCGCAATGACCCCGTCTGCAATGAAGTACATGCCGAGCAACAGTGTCAGTTTGACCAGCGCGATGCCCGGCTGACTCAACGCGGCAATCCCTACCAGGACCGTCAAGGCGCCGAACAGGAACTTCAGCACACCCCTGCCCAGCGACGGTGCCTGGAATGCAAAAATTGTCATTGCTACACCAGCCAATAACAAAAATGCGCCTGCCATGATGGCTACAGCCAAACCAGAAACCAGGGGCGATCCAATCGACAGGACGCCGCAGATGATCGTGATGATCCCCCACAACACGCCCCGTCGGGATGCTTGCTGCAATGGCTGAACCTGTTCATTCATGTCTCTCTCCTGCTGATCGAACTGCAATCACTATATACTAGCGCAATGTCGATACGCTGCCTCAAGTGTACCGCTTGCGGTACTGAATATTCTGCCGACACCCTGATGAATCTGTGCCCCTGTGACCAGCGGCCGGTCGAGGTCATCATCGACCTTGAACGTTTACAGACGGAGCAGCCCGGTGCTGCCTGGTACAACCCGGCGCGCAATGACATGTGGCGGTTTGGCGGTCTGTTGCCGCTGGATATACGCAACCCGGTTGACCGGCCTTTCATTGTCTCTCTGGGAGAAGGAAACACACCGCTACTGGATTTCAGTGACTACCCGCCAGCACGTAAGGCGGGGTTTTCCCTGGCGGTCAAGGATGAAGGGAAGGCCCACCCGGGTTATGGATCCAATCCCACGCAGAGTTTCAAGGACCGGGGTATGGCCATGACGGTTTCGATGGCGAAATGGCATGGCCTGACACAGTTGGCCTGTCCCACCCAGGGCAATGCCGGTGACTCCCTGTGCGAATACGCCGACGTGGCCGGGATGAGCGCCGTGATCGCGATGCCGGACGACACACCGCTGCCGATCCTTGGCAGGGTAGCGGCACTGGCGCAGTCATCCGACCGGTTTCACCTCAGGCAGGTTAAAGGCACTATCCGGGAAGCCGGTGAATTGCTCAAGAAGGAATGGATTCCGAACGGCTGGTTCAGCGTGGCCACGTTCCAGGAACCAGGCTGGCGCATCGATGGCAAAAAAACCCTGGGACTCGAACTCGCTGAGCCTGAAGCTCCCGGTGAACCGTGGTCACTGCCCGATGTGGTTATCTATCCCACCGGAGGCGGTACCGGCGTATTGGGCATGTGGAAGGCTTTTGCTGAACTCGAAACCCTGGGCATGATCAGCGCGCACCGCCCGCGGGTGATCTGCGTACAATCCCAGGCAACCCAGCCACTGGTCAGCGCTTACGAAAACGGGCTGGACGATACGGTTCCTGTCGAAACGGGGTCAACACTGGCCTACGGCCTTAACGTGCCGGGTGGCGTGGGTCATTTCAAAGTCCTGCAAATAATTCGCGCTAGCGGTGGTATGGCGCTGGCCGTACCGGAAGAGCAGATTCATCAGATTCTGTCGGATGTCTGGACTGCCAGGCACTGGTGGTTATGCCCGGAAGGGGCTGCCTGCATCGCGGCCATGCCGGAACTGCTGGATCGTGGCATGATCAAAAAGAGTGAGCGGGTGGTGGCTTTCAATACGGGCTCACTGGAAAAGTATCTTCCCGAGTTGAGGCATTTGCTTTAACTGCCAGAAGCCAGGTTTTCCCGGGACGGGTTCTCTTGTTGGAATGCTGTTTTTGCCTGCTCACGCTTGTGGTAGAAACACCACACCGAAGGTTTAAAAAAACCCGCTTTTTTGGTCGGCTGGAACTGCCTGTAATCATCAAACTCATGAAATCGTTTGGTTTAAAGCCTTGCCGGGAAGTCATTTCAACCCGCCAGCGAAAAACACGGTTTCAAGGCCGTGTTGCAGATTAACAACAATTGCATCAATCTTGTGACAAGATGACACTAAGGCTTTGTTTTAACTGTTTTTTCTGATAGCATACTTTTCCCACGTTTGGAAGACGAGGCCGGGTTCTGTCCCGATGCAAAAACGGTTTAACACATTGATGATCATTCTGTTGACGGCGCTTTCGGCATCGCTGTCAGCCGCGCCTGTTGGTTACAGTGTCAACTCGGACAGCCCCTCGGATGATTTTTCGGACGGCCTCTACACGATCGACCTCGACACCGGCATGGAGATCGAACGCATCGGCACCGTTCAGTCGACCCTGCTGCAGAGGCGAATCGACGTGGAAGGCCTGGCTTTCGCTTTCACACCTGAGGGCGAAAAGATTCTGTACGGAGTCGATGACGAGTCTTTGAAACTTTTCGTCATCAGCCTGGAAAACGCGCTGGTTGATCCGGACCGGGACTATGACATTTCCGAACTGAATAACGGCAACAATGATTTCGGGATGACCTTCGCCTGTGACGAAAACCTCTACATAACATCTGTCACGGATCAGTCTCTTTATCGTCTGGGTCTTGACGGCAAGGCAGAACTGGTCGGCGGCTCCGAAAAAGGCAAGCTGGGCCAGAATATCAGCGCGTTGGCAGCCTTCGGATTTCCTGTGCAGCTTTATGGTCTCGGTAACGGTACCGTGGGTGAAAACGCGACCTCGGCACCCACACTTTACCGGATCGACACCATCACCGGGGTTGCTACGGCCATTAACCCCCTAAGCGGCGATTTCGGACCCTATGCCGAAAGCGGACTGGCGTTCGATGACGCAGGTAATCTATGGGCCATAACCGACCGGCGGCCCGTCGAACTGGGACTGGCAAGCCAGGTTATGCAAATCAACACCACTACCGGTGCCGTATCCAACAGGAAAGACGTCCAGACGACCACGCCTGATGAGAGTGAGGGGTTTGAAAGCCTTGCCATTACCGGGCCCGGTGGTTGCACGACATCAGGCAATGGCCAAACCGCAACGTTTTTCGTGCAGAAACGCTTTGCCGACGGCAACGATATCACACCCGTTACGCTGAACTTCCAGTGCAATGGCGGCACTGTCTTCAATGGAACCAAGACCCTGTTCCCCACTGAGAATGATTTCGGCATCTATGAAGTCTCGTTTACCGTGGACAACATTCCCAGCACCCCCATCAGTTGCGAGGTCTGGGAGGATGTGCCTGCGGGCTATACACCCGAATACAGTTGCCAGTCCGAAACCAGCTGCTCCACCGACGAAGGAGTCGGTCCCTGCACCTTTGAAGGGATAGCAGCCGGACAGCAGGACATGTGCCTGATCACCAACCAGGTCGACCCCGTGCAACTCACCGTTACCAAGGAATGGACGTATATTCGTGAAGAACACGCAATAGACGATGATGCCAGGATTACGCTGATCTGTTCCAACGTGGTTGATGGTGACGGCGAGACTTTCAGGAAATCCATGCGTTGGGCATGGGAGTTTGACGGCAACCCCGCCAGCAAGGTTGCCAGGCTCCAACCGAGCTTTGATGGCTCAACTGAATGCTGGACTGAAGAACGCATCAGTTCGAGCGCCGTTGAATCGGAAAGCACCTGTTCAGAACCCATTACTGTCAACGTCGGTGACGAAAAACGCGAATGCATCGTCACCAACACGGTTTTCTTCGAAGGCATTCCGACACTGAATCAATATGGCCTTATTCTGATCACGGCACTGATGCTGCTGACCGGAATGTTTGCCACGAGACGCATTGTTTAATCATTTGCGCCCGGTTTACGTTAAACTTCCCAGAGTCTGAATCACGGAGCACAACATGGGTATTGGTGGAATCAGCATGTGGCAGTTAATGATACTGCTTCTGATCGTCGTACTGGTTTTTGGCACCAAGCGGCTGCGCAACATGGGTGGCGACCTGGGTGCTGCCGTTAAAGGTTTCCGCAAAGGGATGGAAGATCCCAATGCGGAAGAAGACGAAAAACTGGAGCCGGACAAGATAGCGGCGGACGAGAAAAACGAATCCGCGGCGGCTGAGCCGGCCAAGAAAAAAGAATCGTCCAGTTAGCGCAAAGACATGTTTGACGTTGGATTTGCAGAAATTCTGCTCCTGTCCCTCGTCGGCCTCATGGTACTTGGGCCCGAGCGCTTACCGCGGGTAGCCAGGACGCTTGGCGGACTGGCGCGCAAGGCCCGCAGTAGCTGGCTTAATCTTAAACGCTCGATTGAAGCCGAAATGCGGGCTGAAGATCTGAAGGAACCCCTGAAACACTTCGAAAACGAAATAAAGTCCACCGTGGACGAAGTCAAATCCGGTGTCGATTCGATCAAGAACTTCGACCCCATGAAACCGGATTCGGCAACCAAGCCGGGTGAGACTGATGACGGAAGTTGATTCCACCGACCAGGAGCTGAGTTTCATGGAGCACCTGGTTGAGCTACGTAGCAGATTGCTCAAAGCCAGCTTCACAGTTCTGGCGGTACTGGTGGTACTGCTGCCGTTTTCCCGTAAACTGTACTCCACACTGGCGGCCCCGCTGACCGCTGTATTGCCTGAAGGCAGCAGCATGATCGCGATTGATGTCGCCTCGCCTTTCCTGACGCCTTTCAAACTGTCGCTTTTGCTCGCGCTGATCCTGTCGATCCCGGTCGTTTTGTATCAGCTATGGGCATTCGTAGCGCCGGCCCTGTACCGCCAGGAAAAACGCCTGGCACGGCCCTTGCTGTATTCAGCGATTTTTCTTTTTTACGCCGGTTGCGCATTCGCCTATTTTGTCGTTTTTCCACTGGTGTTTGGTTTCTTTACCCGGGTGGCGCCCGAAGGCGTCACGGTGATGACCGACATCAGCAAATATCTTGATTTCGTTATTACGCTTTTCCTGGCATTCGGCATCACTTTCGAGGTGCCCATTGCGACAATCATCCTGGTCGCTACCGGGATGACCACGATCAATAAACTGAAAAAAATCCGTGCCTACGTCCTGGTCGGCGCATTCGCGTTGGGTATGCTATTGACCCCACCGGACGTCATTTCGCAAACTCTGCTGGCACTGCCCATGTGGCTGTTGTTTGAAATTGGCCTGCTGATGTCCTGGATCCTGTTACCGCACCGGCGGGGAGATGCCGACGAAAAACCGGAGCCGGAAGACCCGGATCAAGCCAGTAACTGACTGTCATCCCCGGGCTCCTGCGGCCCGGTCGAATCACCCAATCCAAAAATATCCCGGTAGGCACAGTACTGGGTGCCGAATAACACCATCTGAAACGCCAGAACCAGAATCATGATGACCGCCATCACAATCACCGATAGCGCGCCCTTGCCGCTGGCCAGGCCAAACAAAAAGCCGCTGACGACTACAACGGGAATCAGTGTGGCGAACAGGCTCAGGGCCAGCATGATGAAGGGCCTCCAGTGCGTGACCATGGCCCTCAAGCCTTCGACCAGCGCCCTGCCCACCTTGCGGTCACCGAACCAGATCAACGGGATCGTGAAGTAACTGAGTGTTCCGCTGATCGAGATTCCTACGAGGAACGCCAGGACCATTTTTCCGATCGCCTCCTGGTCCAGTTGCGCGATCGCGTCCACGTCACCCTGCTCGATTCGGGACACCAGTTCCGGATCCAGCATGGCTTCGTTGCCCGACAGGACCAAAGATATGCTCAAAACACCGATGGCAAATATCAACGCACCCATCAGGAACAGGCGGCCACTGTGCGTTCCGGATGTTAACGGCCGGAACAACAGATTCAGGCGGGGAGTTGCACCGCGGCCTGTTACGTCAAAGGCCTCCAGGACTCCGGCACTGAGCGCGGGTACCGAGAACATGATAAGCAGGCCAACGACCGGCACCTGGGTCAACCCCAGGATCAGCTGCATGAAAATTGCAATTAAAATCAAACGTCCCGACTGCATCCGCAGCAGGGTCATGCTTTGGACCAGCCAGGCTATTCCCCGGGAGAAAGGCAGAGCAGGTTTGTCGGTTTGATTTCTTGGCATGTTTTACTTCCGTACGGCAGCGAATTCGCGTGCCTTGGTGCTCCAGTCTGTCGCCGCCTGCATGGCTTCGAAAACTCCTTCAGGTTGATCCACAACCGACCACATTTCCAGGTGTTGTTCCGACATGAACCTCTCTCTCACACTGTGCTCCAGGAAATCCACGAGGCGGTCGAAGTAGCGGTTGGTATTTACCAGCACGATGGGGCCAAGAAATACACCCAGGCGTTTAAGGGTCAGCACCTCAAATACCTCCTCGAAAGTGCCGCTGCCTCCGGGTAAGGAAACCACCGCATCAGAATCAACCAGCATGCGATGCTTGCGTTCACGCATATCCCCGACTACTTCCAGGCGGCTGAGGTTTTTGTGTCCGTGTTCAACCGTGTTCAGGAAATCAGGGATGACACCATGGACATGGGCGCCCTCGCCCAGGGCCTCATCCGCCATGGCGCGCATCAGCCCAACACCGCCACCGCCATAGACTATGTCCACACCTGCCCGTCCCAGCACCATGCCCAGCCGGGCAGCCGCATCGAAGTAGCTCTCAGCGAGCGCATTACTCGAAGAGGCGTAAACGGTAACGCGTTTAACGTTCCCAGGTGCTGATCTGCTTGTCATGTCCATATTCCGGTTCCAGCATTACGCGTTCGCGTATTGTAATATGAAGCCGCAGAGAAGGAGTCTCCAATTGAACCAGCGTCAGAATTCATTCGGCCCGGTGCCGCTCACCGACACGCCTGTCTCGATGGGCATCATCGTGATTTGCGCCATCGTGTACTTTACACAGTTTCAGCCGGCTGGCCTGGCCTTGTGGCCCTGGGGCAGTGGTGTTTTCGCCCCTTGGCAACTGGTCAGTTATGGATTCCTCCACGGCAGTTTCAATCATCTGTTCTTCAACATGTTCGCTGTCTGGATGTTCGGTACACCATTGGAACGATCCTGGGGAAGCCAGCGGTTTCTTTCCTATTATGGCGCGTGTGTTGTCGGTGCAGCCGTTATCCAGTTACTGGTCCAGCTGTTCGAAGGTGGCGTGTATCCGACCATCGGCGCGTCAGGCGGTGTGTTTGGCCTTTTGCTGGCTTACGGCGTGATGTGGCCCAATAATAAGATTTTCCTGCTATTTTTTCCCGTACCCATCTCAGCCAAGTGGTTTGTCCTGATATACGGCGGAATTGAGCTGGTACTGGGCCTTTCCCGGGCGATGCCGGGAATTGCCCATTTCGCCCATCTCGGCGGCATGATTTTTGGTGCGGCCCTGCTCTACAAATGGGGCTGGCGACCAGGCATGACCTGGAAACGATAAGGCGAAGGAGTCAGTCCTCCAGGATGAACGTAACTTTCAGAATGACCCGGTATTCCTGGATGTGCCCCTGGGCGTCACAGGAAACTTTTTGTCCTTCAACCCATGCGCCCCTGACATTCTTCAGAGTCTGACTGGCACGCTTGAGCCCTTTCCGGGTAGCGTCCTCGAACGATTCTTTGGAAGATGAGATGATTTCTGTAACCCGTGCAACTGACATGCTGAATTCTCCTGTTCATAGAGGTTGATTCTCTATTATAGAGCATAGGCTGACTGCTGAATTTAATCAAAGCGATTAATCCTGAATGGATTACCGACATAGAAATACACCGCATTATCACCATTGTCACTGTGACCATAGGCTAGATAGACCGGTCCGATGGGTGAGTCTGCCCCGATGAAAATACTGGCTGAATAGCGCAGGTCCCCCAGGCCAACATCATCGCTAAATTCCCAGACATTACCGGCCTCCAGCGAAAACCCGGCGTAAGCCGGGAACAGATCCATGCTGTTTAGTCGCCTGTAATAGGCCAGGCTCCCCAAAATCATGTGCCGGCCCGAAAGCTGGTCTGGCGCCAGACCGGACAGCCGGCCCAATCCACCCAGACGGAACCACCGCTCGAATGGCGCATCATCATCAAAGCTATACCCGCCCGCATAGTTCAGCACCAGGTTGTTCCTGTTGTGCGAAAACGCAAACGTGCCGCCGCCAAATATCTGTTGAAAGTCGCTGTTAGCTCCCAGTTCCTCGGTCGCATAAAGATAGCTCAGCCGATGGAGCATTCCGGAACCTGGAAAATGCAGATTATCCAGGCTGTCATGAAAATACTCCGGCCTTAGTTCGCCTATTCTGATCCGATCGTCAAAAGGAAAACCCAGGTCCCCGGTAATCACGTCAGCGTCACCCCGGGCAAATTCGTAATTCAGCGACAAGCGGTCGGTAGTGCTCAAATTGCGGCCAACGCCAAAACCCGCTCCCAGGGAGCCAATCCGCAATTCGGCAGTATTGACATCTTCTTGCCAGTAACTGTAATTCTGGCGCCGCCAGAAAAACTGTGGCCGCACATACCAGTTGGCTTTCAGATCAATGGGCTGATAGAAATCGAAACTGATTTCATCCTGTCGCCCAATCGAACCGACGACCCGCAATTCTCCGCCCAGGCTGTTGAGTGCATTGCGTGTATAAGCCGCACCCAGTTTGAAATCTGAACTCTCAGAAAAGTCAGTTGACAACTCCAGGCCCAATTGGAAGTAATTGGGCCCCCAGCTCCTTGGACTGGCATGAATGACTACACCTTGCTCGCCCTGTTCGTTCCGGACCAGGTCGTAAGTCACTGATTCAAATACATCCAGGCTGTAAATTTGATCTACGCTTTTATCCAGTTGACCCAGGTTGAGGGGCTGGCCAGGCTCCAGCGGGATTCTCGAGCGGATCAAATCGTCTTTCAAAACCGACTGGTTGTCGATATCGATGAAATGAACGATGTATTCGGGTTGTTGTTGCGGGTCCCGCGGCAGCAATGCCCCGCCGTCCGCCGGGGTCAGCCTGGCCAGGCTCTCTTTGGAAGCCAGGGCGGCCTCGTAACCCAAGTGCACAATCTCTTCGGCGCCTTCAAAATTTGATGAACTGAAATCACCCAGCTCCGGAATGATCAAAATATCTTCAGCGCCCAGAGACTGTATCTGCAGGTCTGTATTTCTGCGCGTCAGGAAACCCGTCAATTGTTCGGTTACGCTAAGAAAAGAAGTGAGTTGTTCCTCCGTTAACAGCGGCGTGGAGATATCCACCGCGATAACAATATCAGCGCCCATGGCGCGAACCACGCTGACCGGCAGGTTATTCACCATGCCTCCGTCAACCAGCATCCGGCCATCTATTCTTACTGGAGCAAACACTCCGGGTACGGACATGCTGGCTCGCAATGCATTAGGCAAACTACCCGAAGACAAAAGGACCTCTTCTCCAGTTACGAGGTCCGTGGCAACTGCCCGGAAAGGAATCGGAAGTTTGTCGAAATCAACAATATCGACCACCGGTAAAAGGAGTTGAGAAAACATCTGGTCGAGATGTTGGCCCTCGATAGCCCCCAACGGCAACTGGAACTTGCCATTGTTGAAACCCACCCTGAAAGGGATGAGAAACTGGCGCTCCAGTTCTTTCTTACGCATCGTCCGGTCGCGGCGCGCAGGCTGGTCGGTCAGGCCCTTTTTCCAATCCGTTTCACTTAGTATCTGTTCTACTTCTGCCGCGTTGTATCCTGCTGCATACAAACCCCCGATAATGGCGCCCATACTGGTTCCGGCAATGTAATCAATCGGCACGTTCATTTCTTCAAGCACTTTGAGGATGCCCACGTGGGCACCACCACGGGCGCCGCCGCCACTGAGCGCAAGCCCGATTTTTGGCCGGCCTGCGTCTTCTTTCGCCAGGATGGGAGCCATTGGAAAATAAAGCATCAGGATGAGCACTACTGCGAACTTCAGAACCCGCATTTTGAGCACCAGCAAGGAGATTTGACCTGTGATTATAATGTAGACCCTTAATTGCCGCCCAAGGAATGCCTTAAACCTGATCAGGGACATGAAACATTTCCAATACTGTCGCTAGAATATGGCCATCTCTAACACCAGAAAGGTTAAAAAATGAGCAATTTATATCCAGTACCCGAATCAATCAAAGAGCGTGCGTACCTCGATAAACATGAGTACGAGCGTGTTTACACAGAATCTGTTGAGAACAATGAAGCTTTCTGGGCTGAGACCGCCAGGCGCCTGGACTGGTTTACTTTCCCAACCAGGATCAAGGACGTTTCATTCGACAAGTCAGACCTGCACATCCGCTGGTATGAAGACGGTGTGCTGAATGCCTGTTATAACTGTGTCGACCGGCATCTCGAAACGCGTGGTGATCAGACGGCCATCATCTGGGAAGGTGATGACCCCAGCCGCGATGCACATATCAGTTATTCGGAATTGCACGAACGCGTGGGCAAAATGGCCAATGTGCTGAAGAAGCGCGGTGTAAACAAAGGTGACCGGGTCACTATTTACATGCCGATGATTCCGGAAGCTGCCGTGGCCATGCTGGCCTGTGCGCGTATTGGCGCGGTTCATTCCATCGTTTTTGGCGGCTTCTCGCCGGACGCGCTGGCCGGCCGTATTATCGATTGTGATTCAAACACGGTCATCACTGCCGACCAGGGTCTGCGTGGCGGGCGCATTGTCCCATTGAAGGCCAACGTCGATGCTGCCTGCGATATCAACGGCGTGATGGACTGCCTGAATTCCGTCATCGTGATTCGCAACACCGGCGGCGAGGTTAACTGGACCGAAGGCCGTGACTACTGGTACGAGGACGAAGCAGCAACTGTTGACGCGATTTGCCCGGTTGAGAAAATGAACGCTGAAGATCCGTTGTTCATCCTCTATACCTCCGGCTCTACCGGTAAACCAAAAGGCGTTCTGCACACCACCGGTGGCTACATGGTTTACGCGGCCTATACCCATGAAATCGTATTTGACTATCACGATGGGGATATCTACTGGTGCACGGCCGATGTCGGCTGGGTAACCGGCCATAGCTACATCGTTTATGGGCCGCTGGCCAATGGTGCGACCTCGTTGATGTTCGAAGGCGTACCAAATTACCCGAGCTCAAGCAGGTTCTGGGAAGTATGCGACAAGCACAGCGTTAACATCTGCTACACCGCACCCACCGCGATTCGCGCACTGATGCGGGAAGGTGACGAGCCTGTCAAAGCCACCTCCCGCAAGTCCCTGAGGCTGCTCGGTTCAGTCGGTGAGCCGATCAATCCGGAAGCCTGGGACTGGTACTATCACGTCGTTGGCGAGGGCAGGTGCCCCATCGTTGATACCTGGTGGCAAACAGAAACCGGCGGAATCATGATCAGCCCTCTGCCCGGCGCCACCGGTCTCAAACCCGGTTCAGCAACCAACCCCCTGCCCGGTGTCATGCCCGCTCTGTATGACGAAAAAGGCAATCCGAAGCCGACTGAGGGTGCGACTGAAGGTCTGCTGGTCATAACAGACAGCTGGCCCGGCCAGATGCGCAGTGTATATGGCGACCACCAGCGTTTCGTCGATACGTACTTTTCTACCATCCCCGGAACCTATTTCACGGGCGACGGCGCCCGCCGGGATGAAGATGGCTATTACTGGATCACCGGCCGCGTGGATGACGTGCTGAATGTTTCAGGTCACCGCCTGGGTACCGCTGAAATCGAAAGCGCGCTGGTTGCCCACGAAGCAGTAGCCGAAGCAGCGGTTGTCGGTTATCCGCATGAGATCAAGGGCGAAGGCATTTACGCATACGTCACCCTGGTGGTTGGTGAAGAACCCAGCGAAGAACTGCGTGCTGAACTGCGTAAATGGGTCCGTAAGGAAATTGGGCCGATCGCTACGCCGGATCTGCTGCAATGGGCGCCCGGACTTCCAAAAACCCGCTCCGGAAAAATCATGCGCCGAATTCTGCGCAAGATCGCCGCGAACGACTACAGTAACCTGGGTGATACCTCGACCCTGGCCGAACCGGAAGTCGTAGAGCAACTGATCGACCACCGGATGAATAACTAATACCAACACAGCCGCCTTCCGGCGAAGCCGGGAGCGGGGGAAGCGAGACTTCTTGCATGCCTGTATAATTTCTTTTGGTTGCCCCGCCCGGGGCAGCCTTGAGAAACGAGGAGACAGGCATGGGTATATTCGATTCAATCAAGAGCGCTTTTGGCAACAAAGCCGAAAGTGAAGCGGACGTCACCACTAGCCCCAGCCAGCTTTTGCAGAATGCCGGCCTGGACACCAGCGGACTGCATTTCGGTTTCGGCACGGACTCCATCACTGTTTCCGGTGAAATTGCCCACGAGAATGAACGGCAAAAGATCCTGGATATCCTGGCCACAGCGCCGGGAATCAATACTGTGCAGGACAACATGACGGTGGCTGCACCCGCTCCGGCGGCCGATACGGTTACCGCAGAACCCGAAGTCGCTGAACGGGATGTGCCTGAAGCACCCGCCGAAACGACCTCAGATTCAGATACCTACACCGTGCAGTCGGGCGATACACTGTGGAAAATTTCTGAGGCCCACTATGGCGAAGGTTCGAAATACATGAAAATTTTCGAGGCAAATACGGACCTGCTTAAAAACCCGGACCAGATTTTTCCCGGTCAGGAGTTGAAGATTCCAAAACTCGACGATTGATTCAGGCTCCGGACCGGACCGTTAAAGCCTGCCGTGCTCCAGCGGCCTTTCCCGGTGCATGAGCAACCACTCGGCGCCTTCGTCGAGTGCGGCCTGACCCAACGCTTTTAACACCTGGCGCTGGAATGCGAGATCAGCCGAGTCATCGAGCAGTTTCCTCGCTTTCTGGAACACACGGCTCATGAATCCATATTGCTTGATCAGCTCTTTTTCTGCTTTCTTATGGGAATAAGCATCCCAGATACCGGCGACCAGGGGCAACACACCCATCAGCACCAGCAAAGTGCGCCTTTGTTCCCCGTCGCCATCGGTGCCCAGCAGAAACAACAGGATGGCAATCGTGATTCCCGCCCACAGGCACAGGGTACCCAGAATCCGAGTGCGGCGGAAACGGGCTGAGTTGCGCATTTGACTGCGGGAATAATAAGCCAGTTGACCACGGCCTTTTCCCGGATCACCGATCCACTCTCTGATCACCCATGTCACCCAGCTCGTATCGGGTGTTTGACCACGGACGCGGCTCATGCTGGCCTGGCGCATCACGTGACGGATCCAGCCCAGGTCCACGTCCTGGGATTGAAGAAAATTGTCATAGGCAAAACCGGCTGAGCCCGTATCGACCACGCCTGAAAGATTCCAGTAAAGCTGCACTCTCAATCCTTCAGCCAGCGCCCGGTAATCCAGGTATTTGCGATGCCATTCCCGGCTGCTGCCAATGATATGAACGGCCACACCGGCAAAAAACAGCCCCAGGAAGGTCAGCACCATGTAACCCGGCCCGTCGAATTCTGAATACACCAGGAACACCAGGCCCATCATGATGGCCAGGATGTGTATCGCACGCAGACTGCTGTTGACGCGCTGCTGGTAGTGGATCGCCAGACCGTCTGCTGCCTGGAACAAGTGGTCGGTTTGCTGCGCGCCCGTGGGCAGCTCAAGATCAGGTTTACCCTCGAGCAAACTGGAACTGCGGGCCCTTATGATCGAACGCTTGTCTTTCCAGTCACGTATAAACCGCTCCATGCGCTCCAGTTGCAGGCGATAAGCTTCGGGAATGTCGGCGGTGCGCTCACCTTCCCTGCGACTGCTGAACCAGGCGCTCTCCAACGGCGATAACCCTTCAGCCGGTTCTCCTCCTGGCCGGTCCCTTGAACAAACGATGTGGTGCACCAGGTCGTTCTCATTATCGGCCAGCAGGCGCGCCGGAGACAGGTCTCCCTCGTAGCCTTCCATAACACCGGTCAGGTGATAGAGCACGACATGCGCGGTTCCGCCCACTGCGTCAGACGGCTTACCATCCCACAGGGTCAGCAAAACCTGGCAGTGATTGGAGATAAATATGCCCAGCTGGGCATACTGGCTGTCTCGGTCGGTCCCATCCAGACCGGCGACGTTCGGCAGCTGAATGATCTGCTGTGCTCGGGCCAGCAGCGCATGAAATTCTGCCCGGCTCTCAACAGATTCGAAATCACGCTCATATGCAGACTGCTCCATCGGCATGACAGCAATAACGGGAATGCCCAGCTCTAAGGCTACCAGGGCCACCAGCCGGTCCGCGCCTTCGGCAAGTGCGGTGAGCAGTTCCAGTTCAAGGTCCGGATAATTTGCAGCCAGATAATCAAAATGAACCCGCACCCGGCGTTCCAGTGCGGGCCATTCTTCCTCGACGAGGTCGCGGTGACCGGTTACGCCAATGGTGAGCTGCATAAGTTTTGAGCTGAGTTAGTTGTTGCCACCTTTGTTCCGGATTTCCGGGTCCAGCCCGATCGGCCGCCGGCCCGTGTCTGTGCAATGCTCTGCCTCGACCATATAATAAACCGTTACTTCTTTCCGATTGTAATTCTTAATTTTGAGCTGGTTATCCTTTGCCTTGTTGTCACATCTGTTCATGTTGACTTCACCGGTGTTAGGGTCAGCACAAAATTCATCCGCAGTTTTTGTCATCAGTGGGGCGGGCCAGTATTTCTCGTGCTCCATGACGTAAAACCGGGACAAGCGCCAGTTGCTCCCGCCAGGCTGACAAGCCTTGTTCAATTTGAAAAGCATGTGCGGCTGGCTTCCGCGGGTAACTTCAATGCAATCCACCGGGCCGCCAGAACACTGGGCGTTGTTATTCGAAACGTATAAAACAGGCGGATTCTGGCTTTCGTCCACATCCAGGTTGACGATGACTGCAAAGACGTTTGCGGACAGCAACAGGGAAAAAACACACATTCCCGTCTTTAGGGTAATGCTCGCTAAAGTTTTCATGGGTAACTCTCCAGTCGCAGTAAATCAAGAAAATAGTTCCGGGATCGATATCAGTTCCTTCCCTTGTTTTTGACTTCGGGATCAAGGTAGATATCTTTGCCATCGCAGGATGCCTTCACTCGGTACCATATGGTGTATGGGGACTCGTTACGGTCATGAACGCGTATGCTGTTCTTGTTGAGCACTGCAATACGAACCTCGCCGTTTTTGCTGTCCGCGTTAAAATCACTGGCGGCTTTGGGATCGATCGCTTCACCCCATTTAACGGCCGTTTTGGGGACCAGGCCGGCCTCGCTGTACCCCGCGAGATCAACACCTGTCAGTTCCCACTCTTTGTCATCCAGACATTTTGGATTGCCCTGCAGGCTAAATACCATGTCCGAAGCGTAGTTCAATGGAACGACAACGCAACCTTTCCTGGGATTATTTGCGGTCTTGCACCCGAAATCGGTTTTGGAGTTGGTCACTTCCAGGCTTGCATTCCCGCCCTTGGGATTGTTCACCTTGATCTTGATGGTTTCCTGCCGGGTATCCAGGGGCGGGTGTTTTTTTGCCAGAACAGGTGAGGCGCAAAGCATGGTTGCCACACAAGTGCCGATAACGACTGGTCTGATTCTTTCAATTATCACGTTCTTCTCCTCGATGATTCGGGTGTGAATTTCAGTCACACAGATTATAGTCCCTGCAAAAAGCTACAAATCCCGGTTCGAAATATCCCTTTTCGAGTAGATATAAAGTATAGTCGCTGGCCAGAAAAGTGTTACCCCGCATGATTTCGAGCCTGGCCGCAAGGCCAGCGTCATTACAACTTGTGGCCCTTTCGGGGTCGACCAGGTAATGCTCGAGCATGGACACCGCGTGTTCATTCGGCAACACGCCATTGCGGGCCCAGTATTCCCACCAGGCCCTTGCCAGAATCTGCATGCTCGAACGGTTTTCGGGTTTCTCCTCCACCAGTGCCGCCAGCTGGTCCATCAACGTCGCCAGTGCATTATCCGCTTCCGCTTGATACCCCAGTTCCTGAGCCAACAACGAAAAATGTAAAATAAAACTGGCGAAATCTATGGTTGCGTTAAAGTTCATGGATCCCATTTCTTCTCTCATATTTTCCATGTTTTCTTTGGTTGACCTGAACTCCGGCCATACATCAGCCAGGGGTTCATTCCACGCCCTGATCTGCAACATCCATGCTTTTCGCGTCAACGCTCCCCAGAGAAGGCTGGGATTTCCGTCATCCTGAAGAGCCAGTTGTTCAAGCAGATTGCGGGATTCCCGGAGATTTGCCAAGGCCTGATCCGGAATCGGAATTCTCCGCTGAACGGAAGCAAGGCCGGAAAGCGTATAAGCCAGCTCCAGTTTTAGCTCCGGATTACCGGGTGCCGAAGTGAACAAATCACGTGCAAGATCGACGGTCTGTTGCCTGAAATCAATGGACTTGCCCAGATCGCAACTGTCCATCCAGGCATCAGCCAGGAAAGCAAGGCTGTTCATCAGGTCCTCGCGATAAGCATCATTTTCAGGGTCAAGTACCAGGGCGATTTGCTTGTACTGCACGGAAGACTGCATCAGGCGAAGGGCCTTGTCGGTGTCGGGGTCTGTCCGGGCGAGTTCCACGGCCCCGAGGTTGGTCAGCGTGTATGCCAACTCCATTACCATTTTGGCGTCATTGGGATCGGCGTTGACCAATCGCCGGGTGACGGCACCGTAGCGCAAAAAGCTCTCCTGCGCTTCGTCCAGTTCACCTTTGCCAAAATGGACGTAGCCCACCCA
>Ga0265306_10000351_pt1 | contig 21656 bp, 16 predicted proteins | sample Helome_3_FD_192493 | JGI IMG/M metagenome (GOLD analysis project Ga0265306, IMG submission 192493) | Marine sediment microbial communities from subtidal zone of North Sea - Hel_20160420 (Illumina Assembly) | ecosystem: Environmental > Aquatic > Marine > Subtidal zone > Sediment ... | reverse complement strand
GGGCCGCCCGGCAAGATGCTCCAGGAAGAGGTTGACGAGCGTGGTCTTGCCTACGCCGGGCTCGCCGCCGAGAAAGATCAGGCGACGTTCGCCGCGTTTCGCTTCGAGAAAACGGTTTAAGAGGTGTTCCAGCTCTCGTTCGCGGCCGACGACCGGTGCTGGCCCGCCTCGTAACGGCAGGTCCAGCATCGACCCCGCGTCGTCGAGCGCGGTTGTCTTATTGGTCGCGACAAAGCGATAGCCGCGCCCGGGTACGGTCTCGAGATACGCCGGGCCATCCCGGTCGTCCCCCAACGCCGTTCGGGCCTCGCTCAGCGTGACCCGAAGCCTCGTGTCGCTCACTTGGGTTACACCCCAAACTTGCTCCCGGAGCTCCTCCTTGGTCACCAGACGACCCGGGTGGCGGGCCAGATAGGCCAAGACCTTCAAGCTCTTGGGACGGAGAGCAACCTCCTCCGAATCCCGCCACAGACGATCCGGTCCGCTTTCGAGCCGATAGGGCCCGAACGCGAGCGTGCCGCGAGTGATGTTTTTCATCGTTCATCATCGTCTGCGTGGGGACATTGACCGATGCTAACACTTCATCTGCGCAACCTGGATAAACGTCAACAACCATTTGTCCCCGATTCCGGTGCGGCACCCGGGTCGTGAATCATGCTCTTCCGGTTGAAGCGCAGCGGGCCCGGCACGTTTCGACGTCGAAGACCCGCTTGTGAGGTTCGACCCAAAAGGATGCTTCGGATCAGTGCGGTTAGACCCGTTAGATTTTCGGTATAGGTTAACTGGCGCTTTCACCCCCATGAACCGAAGTTCGACATCGCTTACGTTAGGGGTGCACCCGGCCAGCCAATCAATCCGCGCTTCTATTGGCCGCCAGTTGTTAATCAAATTGTCTAAAGAGACTGACGGGATCAATATCGAACTCAATCAGTCCTAACTTGACCAGTTCCAATTCGTCTAGAACTCTTCGTATTGCTTTTTCGCCATCAGCGTGAATAGTAAAAGCTACACCAGGGCGCTCGCCGACTTTCCAGAGCACATGGGAGATGATTTCTCGCCTGACCAGATCCCAACCCACAGGCGACATGTGAGTTGACGTCAAGTACTCGATAACCTGCTCGCGCTTAACGCCTGGAGCCATACGGCTGTTGCACAAAAAAAGCATAATTCCTCCGGCTGGCCAACCGCCAGTGAGTCTGGCGAAAGAACGTCGCGAGATTTTTTTATTCTTGCGTTGTTTCCAGAGAATCACAATTCCTTTTGCTGACGGCCCCCTGAGCGATTTGACGCGAAGGTAGGCTGTGTTGAACTCGGTCATCTGACCAAATCGCTCAGGGATTTCTGCGGGAACTTCCGGATGCGGCCAACTACAGCCCTTTAACGGTCACACAGCAACGGCGCTAATACACGGCCAGCGGTCCTTGCTCGTCTACCCCTTCACCAAGCGGATACGGAATGAGCCGTCGCTGCTCTCTATATATACCCCTTCAAGTTACAGCATGTGGATATGGCCATTCAGAATGAGCCGACTGCTGAAACGCTGGATCAAGGTAACCGCACCCGTCTAGGCCGCATTATCGGAAAAATCAGCCCCCTTGATCAGGCGGGTAGCGATGCAGCAATACACAATGGCCCGCACCCAACTCATCGCCGTAGGGTCCGGCCAACTCAGGCCGTGGGCAACGCCCTTGTGAGACATTAGTTTACAACAGGCGAAAACAACAAAAACTGCCAGCCATCATTTCCCCCGAATATCGGCTTCCTGGAAAAAACGCTTGGCGCCCTCGTGCAGCGGCGCGGTATTGCCGGCGCGCATCTCATCGACATGGAGTCTCTCATAGGCGTCGTGCTGGCGACGTAGCAGATCTAGCTTCTCGAAAACAGACTTCACCACCCAGTATGCAATATCTGAATCAAGATTCTTCGACGTAACAACTGTCCCTTTAACGCCAAAGGTGGCTATCGATCCCTCGTGTTTCTTATAAAGCCCCGGGGCAATTCCCGACTCGAAATAATAGGGGGCTTTCGACACAAGCCGGTCAATCACCGTTTCGCTTACCGGGATCAACACGGCGTCACAGGTTTCAATTGCTTTTCTTACAATTTCATTTGGATGCACCATAGTCAGGACGAATGCATCGATCGCCTTGTTGCAAAGCGCCCCGGTAGCCTCAGCCGACTTTAGATCTCTAACTTGTTTGAAGTCCGCCATCTTCCAGCCTAGAGCTGACATAACCGCCTGCGTCGTAGCCCGCTGGCCAGATCCCGGATTTCCTAGGCTCACGCGCTTTCCCTTAAGGTCCTCAAAAGACCGCACGCCCGCATCACGACGGGCCACAACCGTAAACTGCTCCATGTGTAGAGTGAACAAAGCTCGTAGGTCTTCATCAGGACCGGCCTTCGCAAACGGGCCTTTCCCAAAGTAGGCATTATGCTGCCAATCCGATTGCGCCAATCCGAGATCAAACTGACCGGCGCGGATTGCATTGAGATTATAAATCGACCCAGGACTGCCTTGAGCTTCGCATTTTATGTTGTGTTCGCTCTGCCGCCTATTGACGATCTGGCAGATCGCCTGGCCAGCACGATAGTAGAAGCCTTGTGCGCTTGCGGTGCCGATCGATATTTCTTTTACTTCGCCAAATACCTGACCGGGCAATAAGCTGACTAAGGCAGCGATTGCGATAAAAGGGTAAGTGAGATTGAAGGCCTTCATATCGAGTGTTTCCCCAGCCGATTAAGCGCTTCCGGTTCCACAGAGTGAAGTTCGAACCGTTTGTGATCAGGTGCGGGGATGATTTTTGCACATCGTGAATAGGATAACCAATGCCGAGATAGGCAACGAATTGTCAGGAGCCGGCGCGGCTTCTACACACACCCAAAAAAGTGATCGAATGTCTCTTCAGGTCGATTGCGGACCTTCACCAGAGGCAATGCTCGAACCCAACCGTCCTTCGGCAGCGAATGACAGCACCGGGCCAGGTCCTGCCGCTTAGCAAATCAAATAGCTGTCGCTCAGTGAGATTTCCTGGCCGATTTCCGGCAACGGAACCATAGCGGTAACGGTTGGACCAAATCTCGGGCGGCAGCTTTGGCCGAGTAGTGTGAATTGGCCTTCCGGCAGGTTCCGGAGTAGAGCGGCCCCTTGACAGTCAGCTATCTGGCGAGGACGCACTGCCGCTCCTGGGTAAAGCGCCAGTTCGCCCCCCCAACCATTCGTGGCATTCTGGGTGCCGAATTGCCCAGCCCGGATATGACCGTTCCTGTTACCAAGCAGCCATTGGGCGGTTGGTGGCAAAAGGACCGCTCCGTGTCGATTTCTGCCTGCTGCGCCGCACAACCCGGAGGTCCGCTATGCGCTTGAACCTGCCGGTCCGCAGGCACCCGACGACCGGCTGCTCATGGCTGACTGCGGTCTACTGTTCCGCGATAACGCGAACCCACCGGCGGGCTAGAATTCTGGGGTGAAAGCCTCAGTGAAGGAGCCCCGAATGCCGCTTTGCCGCCTTCTCATCCTCATTACCGCCTTTGGCTTGATGTTCTGGTTCCTTGTACTGCCCAGCATCAATGAACCGGTGACTCATGGGCCTGCAGCAGGCCTAGACGAAGCGGAGTCAACAAACACCGAAGAGCGCGACTCCTGGACGCAGGAGGAAAGGGCAGTCTGGCGCGAGCAGGTAAACCAACGCTTGTATCGCCGTTGAACTGCTACCGAAGTATTAATGCTCGACAAGGGAAGCAGCAACGTCGCATCGTCGCGCCACTTTGGCGGCTAGTGGGCAACGGCGTCCTTAGTGGACCAACCTGGGCTACTGCCAGAGCCGATAGGCAGGAGTCGGCCCTTTGCAGGCATCCGTCAGTTTGGAGGAGTCAAGAAAGAAAATTGCTTATGCAAACTCGCGAGCTAAGCGCCAGTCATTGAGTGAGTATATAGTTTCTGTCCAGCCAACCGAGGAATGACACCATGCCATTTATGCTAAAAATTCAATGGGACATCAAGGACGGTAGCAACGCCGTTTTTAAAGCCAACCAAGAGAAGCTGTGTAAGGTTATGCACGATCATCCCGGTGTAATCTGCTACCACGTAGATTATCCGTCCAATGGTGTGAGCCAATGGGTTGAGATTTACGCAACTGATAAGGCGTTCGCAGCTCATCTAGATGATGAGAGGGGCAAGCAGCCACTATGGTCAGTCATAGAAGCGTGTGACACGATTACGTGTCAGTGCTGGGGAGATCCAAATGAGGGGTCTAGAAAGATCCTCAAGGGTTTTGGCGCGACTTACCACCAGACGGGTGATAATGCATTCGTCCTGAACCCTGGGGCTAAGAAAAAGAAAGAAAGGAAAGAAAGGAAAGAAACAGAAATAATTTAGATATCTGGCATCATGATTCTTCCTCCAAAATCTCGCCGCTGTGCCGGGATTTTAATGGCGGACCGAATGTCTCTTCTTGGCCGACAAGAGAAGTTCCAGCAAAAATACCTGAGCAATTTGGTCAGATGACCCGAGCCGACCCGCTGCCGTCACTCACATCACGAACGCGAGCGACAGGTCATCCGCATGAGCGGACCTCTGCTGCGCGTAACACGATGGGATTTTGGCTACCTTGGAGGTCGTCGTGGGCGTATGTTATATCGGAATCCTGGTCGTGGCTCTGGTGGGGGATTTCGTGGCCACGCGGGAGATGCAAAACTAACAGTACAATTTTGTCTGCTTTGTCTGCCGCCAAGATCGGCAAGCAGGCCAGCGAGGCCCCCGATTCAAGTTGAGAGATCAATAATGGAAGAGATCAACACATTCACCCGTCTCCTCGAAACTCTCCGTGTCCAACCAGTGCTAACCCTGTTTCTGATTTTAGGGGCGGGTTACCTGATCGGTAACATTCGCATCGGAAGCTTTTCACTCGGTCCTGTGGCTGGGGTTTTGTTCGCAGGGCTTTTCCTGGGTCATTTCGATTTTCGAATGTCCGCCGGTGCACAGTCAGTGGGTTTCGCCTTGTTCATTTTTTCTGTCGGTTATCAGGCAGGACCACGTTTTTTCGATGTACTGAGAACCGACGGTCTCAAATATTTCCTACTCGCCGTGGTCATTGCTGCAACAGGCTTTACTGTTGCTGTCGTCGCTGCAAGATTACTCGACCTGGCACCGGGCACAGCTGGAGGACTGCTATCAGGAGGCTTGACCAGTTCACCCACGCTCGCGGCTGCACAGGAAGCGCTGCGATCTGGGCAAGTCAAGCCGCCTGACGGTATAACAGCCGATGCCATGATCGGCAATGTGGCGACCGGCTATGCGATTACCTATATCTTTGGTCTGGCGGGTCTGATTGCGATTATTAAGCTGCTCCCGCAAGTGTTGGGCATCGATCTTGCAAAGGAAGCGAAGGCGCTCGAGGCCGAAGCTGAATCCGCAACAGCGACACAGCCGACCAACGTTTCAGCCAGAACATACCGGGTCACCGATGAAGCACTCACAACGATTCCCGTCAGACAGGTGCGAGAGCGATACTGGGATAAAGCTTCGGTAGTCAAGCTGAAAAGGGGTGATGAATATATCCAGCCAGATCTGGAAGGCTTTCTTCAACTGGGCGATGAGCTGCATATTCTTGCACCGGTTGAGTATTTCACCGAAGTCATCTCCAGACTTGGCGAAGAGATAACACCGGAGATCAGCACCGCGCAATTCACCGAGACAGCACGGATAGTCGTTATCAATAAGAAAGCGGTTGGAAGATCTCTGCAGGAATTGGATGTCGCCAGAAAGTTTGGTGTGTTGATTGAGGGTGTGACGCGCATGCGTATGAAAATACCCCTCACCCTCAGCTTTGCTTTGCGCAAGGGTGACATTCTCACTGTCGTGGGCCCACACGACAACGTTGACCTGCTTGGCAAGGAACTCGGACACGTAGAGCGGGAAATTGCCGAAACGGACATGGTTACGTTTGCATTTGGTATCGCCCTGGGTGTTGTCGTGGGCATGCTGGCGATAAAGGTAGGTCAGTTATCCATTGGTCTGGGGTCGGCTGGTGGCCTGCTTGCCTCCGGGCTCGCTATCGGTTACTTACGCAGCATTCATCCCACTTTTGGGCGCATGCCGGATGCCGCGCGCTGGATACTGATGGAGTTTGGGCTTTTGTTGTTCATGGCGGGTGTCGGTTTACGGGCCGGCGGTGACATCATAGAGACCTTCCTTCACGCGGGTCCGGTATTGGTGCTGGCAGGTATCACCGTTACTGCAACACCTATATTCGTCGGTTATTTCTTTGGTAGTAAAGTACTGAAGATCCACCCAGTTTTACTGTTTGGTGGTATCACAGGTTCGATGACCAGCGGCGCATCTCTCAGCGTGGTTACGAAAGCTGCAAATAGTTCCATGCCGTCACTGGGTTATACCGGCGCGTATGCTTTTGCCAATGTTTTGTTAACGGTTGCCGGAAGTATCATTTTATTTTTTTGATAACCGAAGTACGGAAATAGGAATCACCGGACCCGCAGTTCAGTCTGACACTGACGGCCGCCTAAGTGGGACAGCATTGGGTCTGTCCCTTATTCTTACCCAGACAAACATCTCCGGGTAGTAGCCGTGCGCACACCACATGCGTGATCGCGCAGATTCGCCTCAGATAAGCGCCGTAAAAGCTGTCGACAAGATCGTCACCAGTCCACATTCGCACTTCTCTAGCTCCACATTCTCGGACTGTTGCACCGCGCAGCCGGGTGGTCCGCTATGCGCTTGAACCTGCCGGAGGTTTCATGATCGCAAAGGGCCGTTCCTGGCCGACAACGGCCAATACGAAGTCGCACTGATTTCTCGGCGACACGGCGTCCTCAGATGGCCCGGTTAAGGACAGCTCCCGGCCCAGACTGTGTGAAAAGTCAAAACCGGGCCTCTGAAATCATTTCTCAGCTTGAGGCAATTCGCATCAATGCCACGGTATTGCCGACTCCCTGCGGGAGATGCTGTTGCCCACACGCGAGCTGAAGGACTATTGATCGATCGGCACTCTACGGGTCATCCCTCTATGGAGTTTTCACACGGCCTGGGCCAGGAGCAGCCGGCCACCATATCTATGGACCGGACACCCAAGGGTCTGCTCCACTCTGATACCTGCCGGATGATCTACTTCGGCAACTCGGCCGAAGCTGTCGCTGGCGCTTTGAGTCGACCACGTCCGCCATGGATTGCTTAGCGGACCCACACGCAGATATCTCCGCAGACGGCAGCTTTCTGATTTCCTGAGCGACCGGACACCCCAAGCCGACCTACCTACCTGACATCGCGCACAGCAGGAAACAACACGGAGCGGTTGTTAGGTTAGGTGGACTGCGGTGGCAGAGAATGAGCGGGCAATGAGCCGTATCGTCGGCGCTGCTGGCGCGCTACAGCCTCATCGACTGTGGCGCGCCGCTAAGTGTTATAGGTTGTGCGGGTTCCCATCGAGGACACGCATCCATCTGCGTTCGTGTGAAGGTGGCTTCATGACTTTGTGCGGGATCTTGTACGCATTCCATACGTCACCCTCCTTTTTCATGATCCGGCAAATGGTGCCTCGTTTCCTAGTCATGCACAACTCGTTGTTGGACGTGACCGACCAAGTACCCTGTTCGCGTTCCCCGTGGAGCAGATCGCGTTGCGGGAAGGCGATGGAGATGCCAACCCCTTTTATACTTGCGGTTGCCCGAAGGGCTGGGGGATGGGTCCAGCACCACGGGTCAGGATGAAATCCACGCGGCACACCTCGATCGACGACAGGCCACGAGCTGCCCTCACTCGGCGTCCCGTCAACCACAATCAACCGAGAAGACGCTGCGCTGCGGTAAAGAAATCGTCTTGCTGCGGCAGATCGCCGAGCGTGATAGAGACTGGCAGCATCACGAGTCGGCGACCGCGGGCATTGTGCAATTCCTGCAGACGGATGTGGCGTGACGAACGGTCCGCCGGATCGCGCTGGATATTCATATAATCCAGGTGCAGATCCAGATCCTCGGCCCACAACTGCTGCGGAGCGCCGGCAAGGGAATCGGCGGTGATGTCCAGGTGGGCCTGCAGCGTGCGGTCATCCGCGCCCAGCGCGCTCAGCTGGCGCTCGGTCTCGCCTAGCTCTGCCTGTAGCGCAGCCGGCTGATCCACAAGCTTGTCTGCCTCGTCGAAGCCCCATCCGCCATTGTTCAGCGTGTCCAGCTTACGCCGCAGCAGTGCGCGCTGGTGATTGAGGTCGGCACGCTCGCTTCGCACCTCGGCGATGCGCTGCAAGGCGAGACTAAGCAGGTGATCGAAGGCTCGCCGCTTGAGCTGGCGCCGGGATTTCTCCTCGCTAGCCGCAGGGTCGACAAGGCGGTGCCCGCGGAAATTGACGACCACCTGGGCCACGTCACGGTGCAGGGTTTCGCCTTCCATTTCGATGCCCATGACGTGTTTCTCGACCCGCTCCGCCAACAGCAGCGCCATCACCGGCCCAGTGACACCCGGCCGGGCAGCCAGAAACTCCCGCAGTGCCGCGTCGGCGGCGAAAACCTGAAACATCCTATCGGCCGAGGCGAACAGCGCTGCGAGCCGAAGGTCTTGGCCATACCCGTTCCGGTCAGCCGACTGCGCGGCCGGGAAGCTGTCAACCATCGCAACCACATGATCGACGGCCTGCAGCACCGCGGGGCGCAACTGCTTGCGGTAGCGCGGCAGGCTGCGGAGCCGCGGATCGGTGCCGTCCACGGCCCGTTCGATTGCCGCTTCGATCAGCGACTCGGGATAGCGGCCCTGGGCCTCGCCGGCGCCAAAAATGGATTGGAACAGTCTCAACATATCGCCAGACTATCTCGATAAACTCGGCCTCGTCCAGACGGCAGGATTTCGGCTCTCCTTTCGTCGGAGTCAGATTCAATCAGCCGCAGACGTGCCTGGCGATTCGGTCTGCCGGCGACGAGGAAAGGTGATTGGAGTATCCTGACACTTGAGACTCTATTCCGTTAAAAGCGAGGTCGGAACGGATCGGTTCGATCGAGTTGCGGCATTGCGCAGTCTGAGGAGAAACCCATGAATGCCGGCGCCATACCTTCCACCCTTCTCCGCTTGAACCTGAGCTGTATCTGTTTGCTGGCCGCAAGCCTGGTCAATGCTGAAACGACGACAACGACGACGACCGTCACCAACCCTGATGGCTCGACGACCAAAACGGTCGAGGAAACGTCCACCGAACCCGCAACCACGGAGACTGAATCTTCAACACAATCCACAACTCCGAATCTGGTTGGCCCAACCGGGGCGACCGGGGTCATCCGCCGTTCGGACAGGCGACAGGACCGACGGGCGGGTGATCCCCGTATTGACTGAAGCGATCTGATGCAGGGCGTTTTCATTGTGGTCTCAACCCTGCGCAACTGACGACGACCCCATGATCCCGGAAGCAGAGCTGTTGGGCACCTGGCAACAACGCGTTCTTCGACGAGAGCGATCCGGGCAGGCTTGCTGGAGGGCAGCAGAATGGACAGGAACGGCAACGAACGCGAAAAGGCCCGTATTCGCTGGATAACGAAGCTGCTGTACGAGGCCAGCCGTTCAATTCGCGTGCTCGGCGCAATCAGCTGGCCATCAGAGGTCAGGACACAGTTCTTCGCCAAGGGCGCCAGTGAGTTACCGCAGGTCAGTTACGAGCCGGTCGATACAGCACTGGCCATCGAAGCCGTCCAGGAGGCACGCCGTCACCTCTCGGGCAAAGGCGCAATAGACCAGTGGATGGCCCGGCAGGCAGACACCCTCGAGCAAAGTGCGCACATGCTGGCAGCTGTGGGTACCCCCGCCTTTTTCAGCCACGCGCGTGAAATCTATGGCGAACCCGCGGCACTACTGCAGCTGTTTCCCCTGACGTCGCTCGAGCTTGCCGAGAGCATCCACGAGACAGTCGGGCAACTTGCCCGCGTCGATATCGAGATCACCCCACCGTCCTACCATGACGCTGAAGAAGTCGCCCTGGACATCGACAAGGCCGTGCGCGGCCATTTTGGCGATGCGGCGCCCAGCGTGGAGCTGGTCGATGAGCTCTCGTCCAATGCCCTGGCATCGACCAGCGCCATCAGAGTTCGCCATGACGCACGATTCACCGACCGCGACGCCGGCCAGCTGCTCAATCACGAGGCGTATATACATGTCGCCACCTCCCTGAACGGGCGGGCGCAGACCCACCTGCCCATTCTCGCAGCCGGTCATCCCGGCACGACTCGCACGCAGGAGGGGCTTGCGGTGTTCGCAGAGATCATCAGTGGGACGATGGAACTGGATCGCATGCAACGCCTCGCCGACCGCGTCATCGCGATACAGATGGCAGTCGATGGTGCGGACTTCCTTCAGGTCTATCAATATTTTCAGGATCGCAGCCGGAGCGATGAGCAGGCATTCGAAAGCACCCGGCGTGTCTTTCGTGGCGGTGTCCTCGCCGGCGGCGCACCCTTCACCAAGGATGTCGTCTATCTGTTCGGCCTGCTACAGGTGAGCAATTTCATTCGGGCCGCCTTTGCGGCTGGGCGGGCCGACGTCCTGCGCCTGCTGTTTTGCGGCAAACTGGATCTTCAGGATCTGCCTGTGATGTGCCAGCTCCACGCCATGGATCTGCTGCAGGCACCAGTGTACCTGCCGCCTTGGATCAATGACCCGCGATATCTGTTGGCCCTGCTCACCTATTCGAGCTTTATGAACAGATCGGAGATACAGACGCTGCAGACGGCGGCCGAGCTGCTGCTGGCGGACGCCCCTGTGGTGAAGGTCTAGACATGACGAGGGAAGGCTTTGTAAACCAAATCTTCGGATGATACGAGGACTGCAGACCGTGGACGCCCACTTTGCCCCCTTTCGATCTGGCCTTACGTGACGGGCGCGACGTGTACATCCGTGAGATGCGCACATCCGACGAGGCGGAGTTCCTTCAGACCTTTGAACGACTGAGCCCGGACGCCCGCTACATGCGCTTCATGCGCGTCGTCGGCAAGCCAAATCTCGAGCGCTTGCGCAAAGCACTTGCCTCTCTCCCGGAGGCCGGATTGGGGATCGTGGCAACCGTCCCGGCCGACGACGGGATCGACATCGTTGGCAGCGCCATGTTCCTGATCGGAGAGGATCCGACCAGCTGCGAATTCTCGACGACCGTCTCCGCAGACCATGGTGGCCTGGGCCTTGGGCTTGCGCTTATGACCGCACTTGTCGCAGCGGCGAAACAGCGTGGATTGCAGGAAATGGAGGGGTTTGTGCTGGCGAGAAACCAGCCGATGCTGAGGCTGGCCGCGCAACTCGGATTCAGCATCAAACCCGACCCGGATGATGCTTCTGTTCGTATCTGCCACTTGCGCCTTGCCAACACCTAGCGGCGCAATGGACGTGCCGAACATAGGTTGCCGATCCTGTAACCTTTGAACAAATCTCGAACGAGGAAAACAAGATGTCAACAAACCCTTTGGCGAGCCCGCCTGATGAATGGTCGGGCAAGGCTGCGGAGACTGCCATTCGACTCGGCGTGCTCGCAGTCGTGCTCATCTGGTGTTTCCAGATACTCCAACCATTCATCCTGCCGTTTCTTTGGGCGGTGATCATTGCGGTCGCAATCCATCCGCTGCACGAGCGGCTGACCAGGGTGCTCAACGGGCGCGGCACGCTGGCGGCGGCGCTCATCACGGCTGGCTCTCTGGTGATCCTGATGATCCCGGTGGCGATGCTCACGGAACGGCTGATCGAAAACGTCGCGACCTTGGCGCAGGAAGTCCGTGAGGGCGACCTCACGATACCTCCTCCCCCCGATTCAGTCAGGGAATGGCCCCTGGTCGGGAATGCCGTAGCCAAGGCCTGGAACCTCGTGCTGACCAACTTCTCGGCGGCCTTACATGCGGTGCAGCCGCAAGTGAAGGCGATCGGCCTCTGGCTGGTCAATGTCGCCGCCAGTGCCGGCATGGGGTTGCTGATCTTCGTCGCGGCTGTCGTCATTGCCGGGATACTGCTGGCACATTCTTCGCAGGGACACCGGCTCGCCTATGACATTTCCAGGCGGCTGGTCGGTGAACGCGGTGATGCCTTTGCTGACCTCGCGGAGGCCACCATTCGCAGTGTGGCCCGCGGGGTATTGGGTGTTGCCCTCATCCAGGCCCTGCTGGCCGGGGTGGGATTCATGGCCGCCGGTGTGCCCGGGGCAGGAATCTGGACCTTGCTGTGCCTGTTGTCCGCGGTCGTACAACTCGGCGTGGGTCCAATCGTGATCCCGGCAATCATCTATGTCTTCGCCACCAGCGACCCTATCACTGCAGTAATTTTTCTGGTGTGGAACATTCTGATCATGCTGGTCGATAACGTATTGAAACCCCTGCTGTTGGGTCGCGGAGTCGATGTTCCCATGGCGGTGATTTTCCTCGGCGCCATTGGGGGCATGCTGCTGTCCGGAATCGTCGGCCTGTTCATCGGTGCCATCGTACTGGCCTTGGGCTACAAACTCTTCCAGGCTTGGCTGGTGATGGGATCAGATGCGAACAAACCCGCTAACGCAGGATAGCCTGACCGTCAGTTTAAGCCGCATATACGACCTTTTGTTCACACCGAAAGCGCATTCCCCGTTGGTCCGCGTCACCAGGCGATTGTCGGCCGACCCCCGGTTCACCTACGCTCAAGCCACGATATGAACACCAGCGTCCACGTACAAGGTGTCGCCGGTGGTGCGGCAGGCGTCGGGGCTGGCAAGGTAGGCACAGAGGCGGCCGACGTCGAGGATCTCGACCAGTTGCCCCAGCGGTGCGCGCTGTGCTGTTTCATCGAGCAGCTGGTCGAAGTCTTTCAGACCGGAGGCGGCGCGGGTCTGCAGCGGACCGGGCGATATGGCGTGTACCCGGATCCCCTGGGGACCGAGTTCGCTGGCGAGATAGCGGCAGCTCGCTTCCAGTGCCGCCTTGACCGGCCCCATCAGGTTGTAGCCTTCGACCACCTTTTGTGCCCCGTGGAAGCTCATCGCGAACATGGTCCCGCCTTCCGCCATCAGTGGCACGGCGAGTCTGGCCATGCGGATGAACGAGTGGCAGGAGACATCCATGGCGATCGAGAAACCCTCGGCCGAGCAGTCGACCAGGCGTCCCTGGAGATCGTCCTTGGGTGCGAAGGCGATGGAATGCACCAGGGTGTCAAGCCGGCCCCAGGTCTGTTGGATACGTCCAGGGGCATGAAGAGTTCGGCGCCCAGCTCGCGGGCCAGTGGCTCGACGTAGGGTCTGGCCTTGTCGTTGAGATAGGTTATGGCGACCTCGGCAGCCTGCTCCCTGAACGCCTTGGCGCAGCCGTAGGCTATGGAGTCCTCGTTCGCGATACCGATGACGAGGGCCTTGTTACCCGCCAGAACCGGATTGCGTGAACCGGAAGACATCTTGTTACTCCGTCACGCCTGCTCGATCAGGCGTCGGGTGTGGTGCGCGATCATGACCTCCTCGTTTGTCGGGATGACCCAGGCCGATGTCCGGCTGGTCGCGGAGCTGATGCGTGGCCCATTGGCGGCATTGGCATCTTCGTCGAGTTCCACGCCGAGCCAGGCGGCATCGCGGCAGACGCGCGCGCGGATCTCGGCCGCGTGCTCCCCGATACCGGCAGTGAACACAAGGGCGTCCAATCCACCCAGCGCGGCGGCCAGGGAGCCCAGCTCGCGGCCGATGCGATAGACGAACAGATCCACCGCAAGCTGCGCGCGCGGGGCCTCGCTCTGCAGCAGGGTACGCATGTCGCTGGACAGGCCTGAGACACCGAGCAGCCCCGACTCCTTATAGATCAGACGCTCGATGGCCCGCGCATCCATGCCGCGCTGGTCCATCAGATAGAGCATGACGCCCGGATCGAGCGCGCCGCTGCGTGTGCCCATCGGGAGCCCCTCGACGCCGGTGAAACCCATGCTGCTGGCCATGCTCCTCCCGCCCTGCATGGCACAGGCGCTGACGCCGTTGCCGAGGTGACAGACGATGGTTTTACCGGAGGCCGCCCGCTGGTCGAACTGCGACAGTACCGAGGCGACATACTCGTAGGACAGCCCGTGAAAGCCATAACGACGCACCCCGGCCTCGGCATATTCGGGCGGCAGGGCATACAGCTGCGAGATCTCCGGGTTGCTGCGGTGGAACGAGGTGTCGAAACTGGCGACCTGGGGCAGCTCGGGGGCAAGCTCGAGGAGCAGCCGTACCGGGGCCAGGTTGTGCGGCAGGTGCAGCGGGAACAAGGGGACGAAACCTTCCAGATGGTCGAGGACCTGCGCAGTCACACGTACAGGGCCGATGGCATCGGGCCCTCCATGTACCACCCGGTGACCCACCGCCAGGGGTCGGTAAGTTGAGAGTTCCGCGCGCAGGTATTCCAACAGGTGCTTGAGCGCCCCGTCGTGCCCGGGGGGTTGCCCGGCATCCCAGCTGTGCTCGGCGACGACGGTGCCTATACCGTCTTTGGCAAGGAAGCGGGCCACGGTATACAGGCCCTCGGTCTGTCCCCGTAGCAGCAGTTCCAGATCCCCGTCCTGCATGGCAAAGACGGAGAACTTGATACTCGATGAGCCGGCGTTGAGAACGACGATGGCGTCGGACATGATTTACTCCTGGTGCGGGCTCAGGGTGGGCTGCGAACGCCGCGCCTGGGCGACCAGCGCCATGACGGCGGCGGAGGCGAGGCGGGTGCGTACGCTGTCCGCGCGGCTGGTCAGCACGATCGGCACGCGTGCGCCCAGCACGATGCCCGCGGCGTCCGCGCCGGCCAGGTACTGGAGCTGCTTGGCCACCATGTTGCCGGCCTCGAGATCCGGTAGCAGCAGGATGTCGGCCCTGCCTGCCACCGGGGAAACGATCTTCTTGGTTTTTGCGGCCTCTTCGCTCACCGCGTTGTCGAAGGCCAGCGGGCCGTCGACGATGCCGCCGGTGATCTGACCACGGTCGGCCATCTTGCACAGCATGGCCGCGTCCACCGTGGCCTGCATGTCCGGGTTGACGGTCTCCACCGCCGCGAGGATCGCCACCCGTGGCGGATCGATCCCGAGTACCGGCGCGAGGTCGATGGCATTCTGCAGGATGTGAACCTTGTCCCTGGCCGTCGGCGCGATGTTGATGGCCGCATCGGTTACCAGCAGCAGGCGCGGGTAGGCGGGCACATCCATCACGAAGACATGGCTGACACGGCGGTCGGTGCGCAGACCGGTGGCCGAGGCGACTACCGCCGCCATGAGCTCGTCGGTGTGCAGCGAGCCCTTCATCAAGGACTCGACCTCGCCGACCCGGGCCATGGCAACCGCCTGCTGCGCCGCCGCGTGGCTGTGCTCGGTCGCGACGATACGATAGGGCGAGAGATCAACTCCCTCGGCCTCCGCCACGGCGCGGATCCTGTCTTCGGGGCCGACCAGCACCGGGTCGATCAGGCCCCGCTTTGCCGCCTCGATGGGACCCAGCAGGGAGTCACGATCACAGGGATGAACAACGGCGCAGATGACAGGGGGTGCGCCCTTGCAGCGCTTGAACAGTTGGCTGAACCCGTCGTTGCGACGCAGTATGATCTCCGGTGTGGCGAGGTCGGTGTAACTGATGCGTTCGGTCGGCGCAGCCACGATGATGGTGCCGGCCAGCAGTTCGTCATCCCCGCGGCTTATTCGGCAGTCGAAAACGATCTGGTTGCCTTCCGGACGCTTTTCCAGCGCGGTCACCGTGCCTGTCACCTCGTCGCCCACGGTCAAGGTACCGGAGAAGGTCAGATTCTGCGCCAGGATGTTGGTACCCGGCCCGGGCAGGCGCCGGTTGAGCATGCCGGACACCAGGGCTTCCGCGCCCACCGCGTCCGAGACCATCTGCTGCGGTGGCGCCTCGCTGTCGATGTGGAAGGGATCGATCTCGCCGGAGACCATGGCGAGCGCCTCCACGTCGGCCTCGGTAAGGACGTGGGACAGGGTCAGGGACGCACCGACTTCGATCTCGTCGTAAGTCTGGTTGGTAAAGGATCTCATGTTCGGCTCTTGGTTGATGGACCGGGGGCCTTGCGCGCCCGTCTCTTGGGTAGGGCCGGTATGCGCTTGGCGGGTTCCTCGCCGAGCACGCTATGGATTCGGGTGAGCATCTCGCGCTGGGCATCGCTGATCCCCGCAGCCTGAATACGCGGATCGGCCAGCAGACGCTCGAGCAGGGTAATAAGGCGCCGGCGGTCTGCCGGATCGCGCAGCAGGGTCGGTAGCGAGGAGACGGCCTGCTCGGGTTCGTAGCGGCAGATGATCTCCTGCTCCCCGCGGATCCGTCGGGCCTCGTCCCTGGCGATGTCCGGCAACAGGTCCTTGTACTCGTCAAGCAACTCCGCCCTGAGCTGCAGTCGCTCAAGGGGCAGCGGCTCGCCGTGGCGGCCAAGCAGGTGAGCGGTGCGGGTGAGGGCCTCCGTGTATCCGCCCTCGGCGATCGATGCCAGCGCGTCGCGGACGAACGGCAGCTCTCGCGGGTCGCTCGGGGGTGCCAGCCGTCGCGCCTTCTCCTCGTGCCTGTCGGCCAGGTAGGCCGAAAACAGACCGCCATAGATCTGGAAGAACATCGCCTCGGACGTGGCGTCGCGGATGTTGCGATAAAAATCCAGTGATGCGGTCACCAGCTCCGAGACCATGGCCTCGACCTGGCGGTAGGGCTGCTCCTGGCTGGCGGCCTCCCGCTGGGACCTGACCAGGTCGGCCGCCGGTCCGAGCCACTGCAGCCAGGGGTTGAGGTCCGAAATGGCCCACCGCTGGAAGCGCAGTGGGTGGAATTCGCGCCCGAGTTTGGCGCTGAACTCGTTGGACATCGACTGCACCAGGGGGCGAGCGAACAGCTCGTAGGCCCGCTGATTGAACTCGCCGACCTCGGCCACAGCCTCGAATGGTTTCTCGTCGGCCCGCTTCATCCGGTTCATCCGCGCCACGACCTCCTCGAGCTGGCGCTCGACAAACTCGACGTCATAGTCCACCGAGCTATTCTTGCCGTGGATTTCGTTGATCTTCATGCCATAGAGTCCCGGAGGCAGTGCCTCGACGGACTTAAGCACAGAGACGATCTGGGCATGTTCCTTCCTGGCGACCCGTCCCGAGACAAAGATCCCGAGGTGGCCGATGTCCTCGTGCAGCAGACCGATGATCGTCTGGCCGCGGGACTTGATCTCATCGGTGGAGCCATACACGTCCGCCACCCAGTTGAACGCCTGCTGCGGTGGGGTGATGTTGTCGCCCATGGAGGCGAATAGGATGATCGGCGACTTGATGGCACGAAGATCGAAGGCCTTACCGTTCTGCGCCCGAGTTCCGCCCTTCCACAGATCGTTGCCGACGAACAGGTCATCGACAATCCACTCAATTTCCTCGCGGTTGAGGAGATAGAAGCCACCCCACCAGCGCTCGAAGTCGAGGAAGCGCGGCGGTTCGGTGTCGACGTTGGCAAACAGGTGGTAGTACTTCTTCCAGAGCGTGTTTGCGGGATTCAAGTTCTCCATGTTCTCGACCAGATAAGCCCCATCGAACAGGCCATTGCCAAGGTCGGCAGCCAGCGACGCCATCCAGGTCCCGCCGAGCGCGCCACCGGCGTATCGCATCGGGTTGTCGCCCTCGCCCTCGCTCCAGGCCCCTCCCCAGTAGGACATGGGCGCGCCGTTGATGACGATCGGCCCTGTCTCGTCGGGGTTCGACGAGGCGAGCATCATCGCGGCCCAGCCACCCTGGCAGTTGCCCACAACCACGGGCTTGGGGCTGTCGGGGTGCAGCTCCCTCACCTTGTGCACGAACTTTTCCTCCGCACTGCACACGTCCAGCAGCGTCTGCCCGGGCTCGGGATCCGGGAAGAAGATCACGAAGTAGACGGGATGACCTTCGCGCAGCGCCACACCAACCTGGGAATCGTCCTTGAACCCGCCGATACCGGGGCCGTGACCGGCTCGCGGATCGATGATCATGTAAGGCCGGCGCTTCGGGTCCACGGTGACGCCCTGCGGCGGAATGATGCGAACCAGTGCGTAATTGACGGCGCGTTCGAAGCTTCGCGCATCGAGTACCATTTCGTACTCGAAATGCAGTAACGGCGGCTTACCGGCCTGCTCGTGCTCGACGAAGTTGTTGCCCCTTTGGCGCAGGGTATCCCAGAAAAGCACGCTTCTTTGTGCGAAGTCATTGGAATACTCGAACCACTGGTTCCAGACGTCCCAGGGAGCCATCGACTTGGACATGTGCGCGGTTATATGGTCGTCGAACGCCTTTTGGGTCCGTTCTTTGAAGCGTTCCTGCGCCAGACTCGCGCGCTTCCTGTAAAGCCGGCCGACCTTGGTGGTGAGTTCCTGGGAACGAACTGCGTGCTTGGCGATATCTGTCATCGGGGGTCCCTTCTGTTCGCAAGGCAATAGGATCTATCTTGCTGCAGTGCAGCATTTCGCCCATCTAGAGTCAATTGTGAAAGTTGCGCCCCGTCAAGATTGCATCTAATTTGCCGTAACATGCGCCTCCTCAAGACTCACCAAGTTGCCGTGCAGGGAGATTTTCCAGCCCGTTTCCGGTCACCGATCCATAGCGGCAGTAGTGACCTTACAGCAGCAATGACGGCTTTGGCCGAGTAGTGTGAATTGGCCTTCCGGCAGCTTCTGAAGTGCAGCAGTCGTCCGGATGACTGCACCCAAGGGTTGGCGACCGGCCACAATTGGCCGGTTGCAGCGGTAGCCGATACTGCCAGGAACGTCAGCTATTCAGCCTGACACCCCACGCTCGAAAGCTGACGGAATTTTGTGCGGCGCAATAGACTGCAGTCGACCCACCGCGGTCCTTGCCGGACTCAGTTTCCGGGGCAGCAGATCGCTCTTTACTCAGGTGCGGGTGGATGGCCGGAATCGACACCAAGCGGCCAGGCCCATCGCATCAGCTTAATTATTGTTTCATTACGGGCGCGAAAGATGTCGGGCTGGTGGAATCAGGCTACACACGAACCGGACATTGATGGTGCGTTCGTCCACGTTGGACTCATCAGCGAGGGCTTGCGTCCGCTCATATTGCATCCCTATAAACCTGAGTCCACCGTCCGCACCAGGTTTTCGGTTTGCTCATCTTCCGCTTCACGACCAGCACGCGCTTTCAGCACTGCCGACTCCAGGATTGCCAATCGTCTCTCCGTTGGCATCTCACGCACCAGACGCTCAAGTTGTTGCTGCGGTAACCTGGTCGAGCCGGCGCGGCGCCAGAAGTCAAGGAGGCCCTCGGGTGCATAGCGCGAGGACTCGAGCATCAGGGCTGTGATCGCGGCCATCTCTCCCAATTGCTCAGCGGTATAGACCCGATCCACCCCGTCCAGATCGGAAGCCTCAACATAGGCCCAGCGCGTCATTCCGGTACCGCTGATGTTCACCGCACCCTGGGTCAACATCATCAGCCCGATGGTCGCTACCGCATCGGTGAGCCCGAACAGCAGCTCTGAGCCGGCAGTAAACTCAACTGGCTCCGTATGCCCGGCGAGCACATGCGCCATTTCACAGGCCAATAGCCCTGCCAGCTCGTCCTCGTTCTCGACGATATCGAACAACCCGGACCAGACGAACAGATAGTTCCCTTCAACGGACCGCACATCGGCGATCCCGGGGGCGTACAGGAGATAGAGATTCCAGTCCATTGGGTCGAGACCGGCCGCTTCGGCGAGATGATTGAAGGTGTCTTCCAGCATGCCGTGGCGGGCACTGTCGGCATCAACCGGATAGTCCTTGCTGAGGGAGCGGAACACGCGATTACCGTAGGCCGTTTCCTGCGCACTCGGCAGCTCCGCGACCGGAATTGCATCATATGCCACCCGTTTCTGTTGGACCGCACAGGCGGTCAGCCACAGGCAGGCCACTGCAGCACACAAACTCCGGAACGTTCTGTACCTGGGCACCGTGCGGTTCCGTACAACCATCAATTTGTGTCGTTGGCGGTATTTTTCAGGCTCCAAATCATCAACATGATTTTTAGAGTGTGGTCCTGAGCTGAATTGACGGGCCGATCGTAAAAAACAGCAGATTCAGTGGAAAACTCTCTGCCATCTGTATCGCTTATTACAACAGCTGATGTATTGCGATCTTCTATTGCCAACGTCGCAGTTGCTGAGATCAAAACGAGTATTCCAACCAGTACGGCGATACTCTTCGCTACACATACTTTCGTCACGATGCACCCTCCGAGGTTTAGTTCTGTCCCTCTGCTGGGTCCATCATCGTGGTGAGCCTTAAGGCTTTCTAGATCAACAAACGCCGCCGTAACCAGAAAGGATAGTACCGTACAGATACTACGCATCCATTTCGAAACCAAGGTTATAAATTAGTCGCGCGCGCATGCATCACAAAACCAGGGAAGATCCTAAGCAAGGCTCTCAACGCAGATGACAGTTCGTTGCCAGTTTTCACTGAGTTCTGTAGGTAATGGCCAGTTCCAACCCCGTTCGACATGTTGGCGTAGGTCGGCTATTGGGTGGGAGCGACCGTTCGCGACCCCTGGTCCGTGAAGAATCCTGATACCTGATTTCGCCGACCCGTGAATGTTCCTTCATGGCCGGTTTCGGCGATAGCCAGAGTCGCCCCGAAGTTCCGCTTACAGTCGGAGAACCCGATAGCTGACCTTCGTTTGTGCAGTGCAGTAGTCTGGACTCGACCCACTGCGGGCATTTGCCCAAAGAAACTGAAGGTCCGCTTGCAGGTTGCTGAGGTACGTCGTGAGCTTGGGAAACTTCTGCTCTACCATTGAGCTACACTCACAAAATCAAACCCGCGCTTTGTGGTCACCAACCTGAGCATCCGCCAAGCCTGCGCAAAGCGACTCTACGCAAAGCTCTACTGCGCGCGCGGCGAAATGGAGAATCGGATAAAGGAACAGCAGCTGGGGCTGTTTGCCGATCGCACAAGTACCGCGACGATGCGCGCCAACCAGCTGCGCCTGTACTTCTCGTCATTTGCCTAAGTGCTGATTCATGGGCTGCGGCGACTCGGCCTGGCCGGTACGGCGCATGCGAAAGCGCAGAGCTCGACGATTCGGGTGAAGCTGTTGAAGATCGGTGCGCGCATCCGGATCACGGTGCGTAAGGTCTGGCTGTCCTTCTCGGAAGCCTATCCCTACGCCGACGACATCGCGCAGATACTGGCTAATCTCCAGCGCCTCCCGGCCTGGACGCCACCCGGATAAACGCACATCGGTATCGCCGGGCTCTTGAGACCATCAGCGACCACCGCTGAGGCCGCTCTACGCCTGCACCTCGTCACACAACCACCCCAACGCCTTTCAGCCCACCCATCACCGAGATTTCGACGCGTGCAATCGGCCTCGTCGGCGCGAGCCAGCCGCTTGTGACTCAATCACGCCGCCAGACTGGCTGAAAAATACCCATCTCGCCAAATCGGTGACGGATGCAGGCAAGTATTAACATAGGCCAGATGGACGTATGTTCGCTAAGACCGTGGGCGCAAATCTGAAACTGCCGTGAATAGTACTACTGCTCTCTTTTGGATTTGGCGTAGGTGGAACGGATCAGAGCGAAATCATCCCGCTGGAAGTCTTTGATAAGCTCCTGCACTTCGTCTTCCGCTATGCCGAGACCCTTAAGCAGCATGCTCCCTCGTACCAGTGTGCTCTCAATGTATCCGGTGCCGGCATGTTTTATACCCTTGGCGACCAGCTCATCCTGGTC
>Ga0265306_10000349_pt1 | contig 21667 bp, 24 predicted proteins | sample Helome_3_FD_192493 | JGI IMG/M metagenome (GOLD analysis project Ga0265306, IMG submission 192493) | Marine sediment microbial communities from subtidal zone of North Sea - Hel_20160420 (Illumina Assembly) | ecosystem: Environmental > Aquatic > Marine > Subtidal zone > Sediment ... | reverse complement strand
CATTCAAAATTTAGATTTCAACTCATGTAATACCTCTTAAATATTTTCCTAATAGTATAGGTAATTAACCGAATTACATTAGTTTTTAATTGCAAATTGGGAGTACATTGCATTTGCATTTAATTCATTCTAATCATAACATATTATGATGAACAAACAATACATAATATTTCTACTCATTGTGATGATATTTAATTCATGCAACAGGTCAAATAATGATAAGGATAATACACTCCTGTTTTGGTCATCCAATAATATGGGTGAAATAGAATTCACGAAATATTTTGTCGATCAGTGGAATGCTACAAGTCCGACTGAAGTTAGATTTCAACCCATCCCTGAAGGGCAATCGAGTGAAGAAGTCATATTGGCATCAGTAGTAGGTAAGACCACACCTGACATTTATGCAAATATGTGGCAGGGAAGTGTTGAAATGTATGCAGTAGCCGGAGTTTTAATTCCTTTAGACACTTTGAAGGGTTTTACTGAATTCATAACAGAACGATGTAGTCCGGAAACCATTAACGAGATCACTTCTACTGATGGGCATATCTATCAAGTACCCTGGAAGATCAATCCGATTATGACCATTTATAATAAAAGATTAGACAGTGACTTTGGTTTGGCTGAATTTCCTCAAACCTATAAGGCCTATTTAGAGGCTGGACAGGCTATTAAAAAAGACAAAGATAATGATGGCTATGTTGACCAATGGGTTGGCTATACCGAAGTAAAAGTCCTATGGTACCAACGGTTCTTTAATTTTTACCCATTGTACCTAGCAGCTTCAAAAGGAGGTTCCCTTGTTAAAGACAATAGGGCAGCTTTTAATAACGAACATGCTGTTGGTGTATTCCGTTTTTTACAGGAGTTATATCTAAAAGAATATTATTCCAAAGAACGATTGTCTGCGGGTCAGGACCGATTTATTACCGAAGATATTTTTACGAAATGGACAGGACCGTGGGAGATACGTCATGTAGATAAATTTAAACAGCGAGCTGATTTTGATTTCGGTTTTTCTCCGATGCAGGTTCCAGATGATCATGAAGGTCCAATCTACACTTATGCCGATCCGAAAAACATTGTTATTTTTAATACCTGCCAGCAACCTCAGAAAGCCTGGGAATTCATTAAAACAATGATCGATAAAGAAGGTGATAAAAAGTTTTTGGAAGTTACAGGACAATTGCCAAACAGAAAGAGCCTGGAAACAGATGAGATGTTTCAGGATTATTTTGACAAGAACCCAAAGGTCAGAATTTTTGCGAAACAGGCTGATTATGTAAAAGGTGTGGATAATTGTGAGATCATTACAGAGGTTTTTGATATCATTTCGCAGGAATATGAAGCCTGTGTCATTTACAATAAAAAAACACCTGAAAAAGCAATTGCAGATGCTGCAAAAGCAGTAGACAACTTATTAAAGAACTGATAAAAAATGAAAAAGAAATGGCTTCCATATGTTTTAGTTTTCCCATACATTCTACATTTCATTGTATTCGTAGCGTTTCCCGTGATATTTTCACTGGTACTTACATTTCATGAATGGAACATCATATCACCGATGAAGTTCAATGGATTGGGTAATTACACCAAAATGTTCAATGACCGGATGTTCTGGAAATCTCTAGTAAATACCTTTAAGTTCCTGATTATTCATATACCCTTGCAAATTATTATTTCATTGGCATTGGCAGAGTTTTTAAATCAGCATATAAAATTCAAAGGGTTCTTTAGGGCAGCATTTTTTCTGCCTGTGATCGTTTCGGGCGTTGTGGTTACCATATTGTGGCAACAATTATTTGGATATGATTCAGGTTTGTTCAACAGAATGCTGGTTTCAGTAGGTTTAGGAAAAGTTGGATGGCTGATAGATCCTAATATAGCAATGGGCTCTATTGCAATAATGGCAACATGGAAAAATGTAGGGCTTTATGTTATTTTATTTTTGGTAGGCCTGCAAACCGTACCAACTCACTATTACGAAGCCGCTTCATTAGAAGGAGCTACGCACTGGCAAAAATTCAGAAAAATAACTTTGCCTATGATCAATCCAACCATTTTTATGGTAGTGATCCTTTCGACAATTGGAGGTTTTTCTTTGTTTATAGAACCCTATATAATGACTGGTGGCGGTCCACTGAGCAGCACAATGTCTTCGGTATTGTATGTTTATAAACAGGCCTTTGAATATTTCCATATGGGTTATTCGGTAACTTTAGGATTTTTCTTTGCTATGTTAATTCTGGCTGTAGTAGTTCTTCAGAAGAAATATTTAGAACGAGCAGAGGATTAAATACGATTCAAAAAAATCAAGATCATGACCAAAAAGATATTAATATATACCTTACTAATTATAGCCTCGCTAACTTTTCTATATCCCTTCTATTGGATGGTTGTCGCATCATTAGCACCGGAAAGCGAAATAGGAAACTTGACATTTTTACCTTCTAGTTTTTCCTGGAAAAGTTATATTCAAATGTTCTCAAAAATCCCAATAGGCAAGGCCTTTTTTAACAGTATCGTTACAGCAACTATAACAACGGCTGGTGTAATAACCTTTTGTTCGATGGTAGGATATGCGCTTGCCAAAATGGAGTTTAAAGGAAGGAAAGCTATTTTTTATATCATTATTTTCACAATGACCTTACCTTTTCAAATTACCTTGATTCCTAACTATATAACCATGGTAAAACTAGGATTAGTCGATACCTATGCGGCCTTAATTCTCCCATTTATGTTAAACGCCTTTGCCATATTAATGTTCAGACAGGCTTTTATGACCATTCCTCAAGCCCTGATCGATGCAGCACGAATAGATGGTTGCAGCGAAATGAGAATTATCTTTCAGGTATTGTTCCCTAATATCATTCCAACTATTGTTACTGTAGGTATTTTGTCGTTTATGAATTCCTGGAACGAAGTGTTATGGCCCTTAATTGTGATCAGAGAAGAAAGTTTAATGACGATGCCACAAATGGTAACCTTGTTTTCCGTAGGAGGACGATCGGAAAGTCAGTTGGGCGTAAAATTGGCTGCAGCTGTCGTATTAGCATTACCGATAATGATAGCTTACGGATTTTTTCAAAAATACTTTATCCAAAGTATGGCAAGTTCAGGAATTAAAGAATAAATATATAAATATGATCATTAAATAATTAATGAAGGTAAAAAGATCACATATCCGGTTAAAAGCAAATCATAATAAAGTTATTATTAACTTTTTAGATCTGGGAGTTAACACAAATAATACGAGTAGAGTCAATCGATTAATTGAAACAGTCCTTTCTATTCCTGAAAATGAGTTAAAGACACTTTTTGAGGAGATTAAAAACAACTTCTCTTCAAGGCATAGAAATTTTGAACATTATCTGAAAATAAATTTCGAAAAGATTCAACTGGAACTTCCTAATGATGTCGAGATATCAGACCTAAGAAGCTTGGTTATAGGAGCCTATTTTTCGAAAGAATACTCTATACAATCCGCTGCCCTTTTTAACCCTTCCATGGTTGCTCACCCCGATCAAAGTGGATTGAAAATAGGAGAAAAACGTTTTATTATAAGTTTAAGATCTGTTGGTGAAGGTCATATTTCTTCCATCGAATTCAGATCGGGGATTATAGATGCTGAAGGGAACATAATGCTGGACGAAGAAACACAATATTCGTCTTGTTCAGAAAAAGATCTCGCTAAAGTTTATAGCAGAAATAATATTCTTAAAAACACATTGGTTCTCAATGATTTTGATCAATCTATATTAAATGTTTTTCCAGAAAATTTTACTTATCCAGACTATCTGAAAAAAGTAAAAACGAATTCGTTTACCACTTTTGATAAAACCACCCAAGCAACGTTATTTCGTATTTTGGATACCAATTATGACGTTGAAACTGATGGAACCGCACCTCTTTGCGAACGTGTTATTTTTCCTAATGCCAAAGGAGAATCTATGGGAATGGAAGATGTTCGATTTGTAGCTTTTACCGAGAACAATAAAACTCAATATATTGGTACTTATACTGCTTACGATGGCCACCAAATTTCACCACAATTAATTATCACCGAAGATTTTGTTCATTTTAAAGCACGTTCAATGTATGGTGCGGCAGTAAGCGATAAGGGAATGGGGCTTTTTCCTGAAAAAATTGATGGGAAATATGTGATGATAGGTAGACAGGGAGGCGAAAACATTACAATGATGTATTCTGACGATCTGTTTATTTGGAATGATTATGAAGTGATTATGAAGCCGGAAGATTCTTGGGGTTATGTACAATTAGGTAATTGTGGTTCCCCAATAAAAACATCTGAAGGATGGCTTGTTATTACACATGCGGTTGGCCCTTTGCGAAAATATGTTTTAGGAGCTATTTTGTTAGACTTAAAGAATCCCTCTAAAATAATTAAAAAACTAAATAGGCCGCTTTTGTCTCCAAATGAAAAAGAACGGGAAGGTTATGTTCCTAATGTAGTATATTCCTGTGGTTCAATGGCTAACGAAGGGAACTTAATAGTACCATACGCGATGTCTGACTCTGCCACCACTTTTGCCACTATTAATATAGTTGACTTATTAACCGAAATGGATGATTATATAGCATCCAAAAAAACCGAACAAGTTGTTTAAAAATAAAAACATAGTATTCATCGCCATAATTTATTTATGCATTGCTTCTTGTGCAAAAAATAACGGAGCAAAGACATCTTTAACAGATAACATCAATTTAGACCATTTCAATCATTTATATAATGAAATTGAACTTAATGGAAAAGCAGTTGGCATAGTACATATTTATAGTGAATATCCAAATTATGACTTTGAAATAGAACCAAATGAAGGGTTTACTTGTGTGGATGATGTCGCCAGAGCAATTGTGATGCTTTCAAAATATTTAGAACAGAATGAAAATGATATTGAAGTTCTCAATAAAATGAAATTGCTTATCGAGTTTGTCTTGCAAATGCAAAATGAAAACGGATATTTTAATAATTTTATTTGGAATGATCTATCGATAAATAAAACGTATAAAACATCGGTTGCCGAACTTAATTGGTGGTCTTTTAGGGCCTTGTGGGGATTGGAATCTGCCTTTGATCTATTGAAGACAGACAAAGACTTGGCAAACAGAATTGCATTGGCTTCAGAAAAATTACTAATAAATATTAAAAGAGATATTCCCATAAATAATATAGAAACAAAAATTGTTGAAACTATAGAGGTACCCACCTGGTTACCTCAAAAATATGCCTCGGATCAATCAGCTTTATTAATACTAGGGCTATTAAAAAATTATAACAGAACTGCTAATACTGATGTTAAATTGTTGATAGACGTTTTGGCAAGAGGAATCATGATCATGCAAAAAGGAGACGCTGACAACTATCCGTACGGTGCTTTCATGAGTTGGCAAAATTTATGGCATGCATGGGGAAACAGTCAATCTTACGCTTTGTTGAGAGCAGGGCAAAAATTTAATAATCAAGAATATATTGATAGCGCTCTTAAGGAGATTGATAATTTTTATCCTTATTTATTAATAAATGGCTTTGCTGAAGCCTTTTGGATACAAAAGACGGTAGAAAATAAATACCAAGAGATCGACCGAAACAGCTATCCTCAAATTGCCTATGGATTACGTCCCATGGTTTGGGCTGCTTCTGAAGCCTATCACTATTCAAAAAACGCAAAGTATTTAAAACTTTCCAACGATCTAGAATCTTGGCTATCAGGGAATAATGATGCAAAAACGGTTATATATGATCCAACAACAGGAATTTGTTTTGATGGGATCAAAAGTAAAGAGGAAGTAAGTAGAAATTCAGGAGCTGAATCAACTATAGAAAGCTTATTAATTATGTTGGAAAAGAAGAAATTAGAATAAGAATGAGAAAGCTAAATTTATCAAATCCGGTTATACGTTATAGGGAAAATCCACTTGTAACTGCGTACGATGTGAATAAAGTATGGACTGATCCAAAATTACAAACCATAACTGTTCATAATGCCGGAATTACAGAATACAATGGTGATGTTCTTATGCTATTTCGGTCACACCTGCGTAATGGAATCTCGGTATTGGGAATAGCAAGGAGCAAAAATGGACTGGATAACTGGCGGATAGATAAATCTCCAGCAATGTTACCTTGTACTGTAAAGGACACTTTTGCAGAAGGGACTGATATTGATGAACTCATAGAAAATGAGCAAGGTGGTGTCGAAGATCCTCGTATAAGTAAAATAGAAGATACATACTTTATAACCTATAGCGCTTATCATCCAACAATTGCGCATAGAGTAAGAGTATCGTTAGCAACAACAAAAGATTTTAAAAGTTTTAAAAGACATGGGCCACTATTAAAAAAAGACATGAGAAATGTGGTGCTGTTTCCTGAGGAAATTAGAGGGAAATATTATGGACTATTTCGTCCAAATGATAATACTCAAGAGCATACGGGAGGAATTTTCAAGCAAATAAAAATAGGGTTTACAGAGAATATTGAAGCCGGAAAATGGAATATTCAAGAACAACCCATAATGTTGCAAAAAGATGGTCCAAGTAGTTTTTCAGACAAAATTGGTCCTGGTGCAACACCAATAAAAACGAAATATGGTTGGATAAATATTTTTCATGGGGTGCGAAGTACGATGGACGGAAACCCTTATGTGTTAGGGGTTGCCTTGCATGATTTACAAGACCCTAAACAAGTAAAGGTGTCAAATATTCCAATACTATTTCCTTCTAGAGCAGATTGTATTATTACTGATGAAAGCTATGTACATGTACCGAACGTTGTTTTTAGTTGTGGAGCTTTGAGAAAAGATAACGGAGATATTCATATCTATTATGGTGGAAATGATACCGTTATGAATGTTGCCATAACGCATGAAGATATTTTGGCAGAATTATGTGAAAAGTATCCTCAAGAACCTGTATCTGGCAGGCCGTTATATCCGTTGAATTAAAGAAATATTAAAACAGAGTAGTTAAAAAATAATTATGGGCGAAGTAAAACTTACAAATATTAAAAAAACCTATAAAGGTGGTGCAGAAGTAGTAAAAGGAATAAATTTTGCTGTAAAAGACAAAGAATTTCTTGTCTTGGTTGGCCCATCAGGTTGTGGAAAATCTACTGTTTTAAGAATGATTGCAGGGCTCGAAGAAATTACTGATGGTGAGCTTTATATAGGCGATAAAAAAGTTAATGATGTCGCCTCAAGTGATCGTGGGATCGCTATGGTTTTTCAGAATTACGCCTTATATCCGCATATGAATTCATATGAAAATATGGCATTTGGATTAAAAATTAAAAAAGTACCAAAAAAAGAAATAAAAGAAAGAGTGATGGCTGCCGCCGACATTTTAAATGTAGAGTCGTTATTGGACAGGAAACCGGGGAAAATGTCTGGAGGACAGCGACAAAGAATAGCAATAGGTAGAGCTATAGTACGACGCCCTGAAGTGTTTTTATTTGATGAACCTTTAAGTAATTTAGACGCGAAATTACGTGGCAAGATGCGTATTGAATTGGCCAAATTACATAAGAAGTTGGATACGACTATGATATATGTTACACATGATCAGGTTGAGGCCATGACATTAGGTGAAAGAATAGTAGTAATGAAGGATGGTGTAATTATGCAAATTGCTCCTCCCATTGATCTATTTAATGACCCACAAAACAAATTTGTAGCAGAATTTATTGGATCACCTCAAATGAATTTCATTGAAGGCAAAATTGAAGTTCAAAAAAATAAATTTTATTTTAAGGATAAAAACGAAAATATTCTTGATCTATCAAAACTTAAATTAAACACTTTAAAGGAAAGTGCAGGTAAGGAAGTTTATTTAGGAATCAGATCAGTGGATCTATTGCCGGAAAAAGGAAAATTAGAAAGATTTGCGACATTAAAAGGTGAAGTTATAGCTAATGAGCTTTTAGGAAACCAAAAACATGTTTATATAGAATATAACGATATTGAAATAGTGGCAACCTTTAGATCTGAAGTTGAAGTTAAACTAAATTCAAATTTTGAATTGTTTTTAAATTTAGATAAAGCTTACTTTTTTGATAAAGAGACAGAGGCGAGAATTAATTAAGTCCAATTTTAGAAAGTTACTATAACTCCTTCGGGGTGTTTGAAACTTTTAAATTCAAATTAATAAGAAAACTAAACAACTACATATTTAACCATTTTTTAAATTCAGATGCCTTATTTTTACTAATGATAACACTCTTTTCAGGATTAATTTTGATTTTTAATTGGTTATTTCCATATCTCAATATTTCATCAATTCCTTTAACTGATAGAATATGTTGTCTATTTGCCCTGAAAAATATAGAATGATCTAAACTGTTATAGAGCTCATCTAAACTTGAATTATTAGTATACTTCTTACCGTCAAGACAATGAATCGAAGTTATCGAATTTTCAGTATTGATATAGGCTATTTGGTCAACTCTTATTGAAATAAGCTTATCTTTTGAATACGTTAAAATTCGACTTTTAATTATGGAAGTGTCTTCATTAGCGGAATCATCTTTACCATCTTCGTTTATATCTGAATCGTTAATTTGCTTATTGATCTTATTCTTATATGTGGTCAAACTCATATTCAATTTTGATAGGCTTAAAACCTCTTCTGTTAGTTTCTCATTTCTTAACTCCAATTCATTCTCATAGTAGTTGCCTAAATAACGTACTATAAATATTGAAAGTAAAATAATCGAAATACTCGTTAATAAATAGACCAGTAAAAAGTTAATCTTAAGCTTTTTTATTGTTTTCTGAATTTTATCAATGTTGGCATGTGCCGCTATAATCCAATCTGAATTTTTTACAGGATATAAATAAATTATTTCCGAACTTCGATCATTGCTAAACTCTCTAAGACCTCCACTTTGTTTTTTATTCTTCAATAATTCATAGAAATCTTCAGAATCTATTCCTGCATCAATAGGTCTAACATATGATTCATCAGGACTTGTTTGTTTTCCTATTTTTTGAGGGTCAGGGTGACAAATTTCAACTCCAGACCAATCGAACATACATATAAATCCAGACTCAGTATTTGTACCTTCTATGCTTTTTTGGATATTATTTATTATCGTTTCCCTATCTATTCCATTTTCGATTTGATATGAAACTAAATTAGAAAATTCTTTGGCCTCTCTTTTACTTGATTCGATCTGAATTTCCAAAAATTGACTGGTACTTACCTTTATCAAATAATTCATATTAAAATATCCGATAACAAAAACAATGATTGAAATAGCTATAAAAGTAAGAAGGTATAATTTGTTTTTTTTCAAAAAATATTGAATTATTCAGGTTAATTTATTCCTTTTTAAGCTCTATTTTTTCTGCTTCACCCTATTTTATTTGTTATGATAACAATAGCGTGTTTTATTTGTATCAAATTTAGCTAAAATTATGGTAAGAGAAAATGAAAGTACTTGATACGAGACACCCATAATTACGACTAAAAAAATAATACTACATAAAATGAATGTACATTAAATAAAAAGGATGAAAAAAAACATGGGATCAGCAGATCGAATTATCAGAGTGATAATCACTGTAATAATTGCAACACTTTACTTTACTAATGTAGTAACAGGTACATTGGGCATCGTATTACTTATTTTAGCAGCTATATTTTTACTAACTAGCTTTATAAGTTTTTGTCCAATTTATGCACCGTTTGGGTTAAGTACATGTGCTATTAAAGAAAAAAAATAATACAACCGCTAACTCGTTATGAATTTTCAAGTTTCTAAGGTTTAGTTTGGTCATTGAGTTTATAAATTTAATAATTGGTTGGTGGTTTTAAAAAGAAATACTTTTATATTATCAGAAATAAATATGAAATAATAAAATAATTATTAATTGAATAATAAAAATATTAAAATATTAATAGGCGTTATTATAATTATAAGTATATGTTTAATGTATGTCTTAAATTTATATAATAAACCTCATTTAGACATCGTAAAAACCGAAGCCGATATCGTTGTAAATGTTCAAAACCTATTAAACGAATATAAAAACGATGAGAATTTTGCCAATAGTAAATATGTAGATCAGGTTATTCAAATTAAAGGAGAGATCTCAGAGATTACTATTGAAAACGGAAATAGTATTATTACACTCAAAGATTCAACGACAACTTCGAGTGTCATGTGCCATATGTTACCAGAAGAAAATTTAAATGTTTTAAAGCTAAAAAAAGAAGGCGAAATTACTATAAAAGGGATTTGTACGGGATATTTATTAGATGTTATTATGGTTCGATGTATATTGGTTCAAAATTAAACTTTAAATGAAAAAAAGGTATTTAGTATTTTTTATTCTTCTTTTCGTCAATCAAATATTTTCTCAGGAAATATTTTTAGAAAAAGACGGATATGTTTCTTTTTTTTCGCACTCGTTAGTGGAAGATATAAAAGCTGACAATAATCAGGTATTGAGCATCGTAGACACTAAAACAGGGGAAATTTCAATTCAATTGTTAATGAGATCTTTCCTTTTTAAAAAAGCCTTAATGCAACAACATTTTAATGAAAGCTATGTTGAGTCACATAAATATCCAAAAGCAATATTTAAAGGATATATTTTAAATTTAAAAGAACTGAATAGTGAAAATTCCGAAACAGTAATTAAAGGTATTCTTGCTGTGCATGGAAATGATAAAGAGATTAGTGTAAGAGCTAAGGTTGAAATTACTGATGGGCATATTAATATTTCAGGTGATTTTATGGTTGAAGTTGCAACTTTTGATATTAAAATTCCGTCTGTAGTGAGAAATAATATTGCTAAGATAATCAAAGTAACATTTAATTTGCAACACGCACCTTATAACTAATAGAATAAAAAAATCACTCGAAACATCAATTTAAAAAAGATGAGAAATTTATTATTATATGTTTTTATTTTCGCTTTTAGCGGGCATTTATATTCTCAGAATCTAGATGAAATATTAGAAAAGGAATCTCCAAAAAAAACAAATGATGTTTTAGGCACTTTTAATGGAACTAGAATATTAAACGGACACTCTATTGAAACAAGAGATAAAGGTATCTTAGAGTTTATGATTTCTCATAGATTTGACAGGATAAATACAGGTTTTGATCAATTATTTGGCCTTGATGACTCTAATATTCGTTTTGGATTTGAGTATGCCTTCTCAAAAGATCTAACTGTGGCTCTAGGTAGAAGCTCCTTCGAAAAAACATTTGACGGATATGTAAAATATCGCTTGTTAAAGCAAAAATCCGGAGAAGATCCATTTCCTTTCAGTCTCACACTATTTGGAAGTGCCACCGAAGAAACTATTAAAAATTATAATCCGGAAAATAAACCAACATTTAAAGAAAGATTGGTGTATACTAGCCAGGTTTTATTGGCTAAAAAATTAAATCCAAATGTGTCATTACAACTTACACCAACCTATATTCATTTTAATACTGTACCAACTACAGACGATCCAAATGATGTTTATGCTTTGGGATTTGGCACTAGAATTAAAATTAGCAAACGTGTGTCTGTTAACGGAGAATATTATCTAACGTTAAATTCCTTCGAATCTGTCAATACTAAAAATTCAATTGCTTTCGGTGTAGACATTGAAACAGGTGGGCATATTTTTCAGCTTGTTCTCACAAATTCCAGGTCAATGATCGAAAAAGGGTTTATAGCTGAAACAACGGGAGATTTCGCGAACGGTGATATCCATTTTGGATTTAATATTTCAAGGGCCTTTCAGGTAAATAAATCAAAATATGATCAAAAGTTATATTAACTAGTGAAATTGAAATTAGCAGAATATAACATAGTATATAAATTTAATAATAACAATAAAAATTATAATCATGAAAAAACTACTTATTTTACCAATTTTGATTTTATTATTTGTCATCACATCTTGTTCTTCAGGAAGTGAGGATACAATAATCAACCCTCCAAATGGAGATGTAACCTATGCCGGGAATATTAAATCAATTATTGATGGTGCTTGCTTAAATTGCCATACAGATCCACTCGCAAATGGAGCTCCTATGCCATTGCTAACCCTTGCTAATGTTCAGGAAGCTGTTCAAAATAGAGGATTAATTGGAAGAGTCGAAAATGGGACTATGCCTCCAAATGGCTCATTATCTGCAGCTCAAGTACAGGCAATTAAAGATTGGGAGACAGGCGGGTTTAAATAATAAACGAAACATTTTGTTGCAATGAAAAAACAGCAATAGTTTAACATTTTATTCCTTTTCATCGTACTATTACCTACGGTTGTTTTATGAAAAATTTATTAAGACTATCCAACAATCTAAATAAAGTTAATAAACAAGTAGGAAATTTAGTACGTAAGTTGTTTTATATATAGTGAATATTAATTAAAACAACAAAAATCATGAAACTAAAAAATGTTGAATTTAATTTTGGCATATTCAGATACTTATTATTCTTACCTTTTTTGATGTTTACTTTTTGCGAAAACCTTAATGAAGACTTAATTTTAAGTACCAATGATGTCTTAACCAAAGATTCTAAAGTAATTTCGTTAATGATGTCTGCCGTTAAAAGCAGTTCCGACGTCGAATTTACCAAAAGCGGAAATAACGATCAATGTACTGATTTTCAGTATCCAATCACATTTTTATTAGTGGAGGAAATTGCAGAACCAATAGTTATTAGTAATGATGAAGAACTGAATGAATTTATCAATAACTTAACATCAAGAGATAATTTTATTATGTTTTTCCCAATTACCTTAATTGACAGCGAAGGGGAGGAAACTCAACTTGCTGATTTAGCTGCATTAGAAGGAACCTTACAAATGGCTCTGGATGCATGTGCTGGAAATGGTGATGATGATGACAATGATGGTGATGGTGATGATAACAATTTCAACGATGGAGACAATGACGTTCCTTGGGACTTTTGTCATGAAAATAACAAAAAAGTATATATCTGTCACAAAGGTCAAACTATATGTGTAAGTATTAACGCCATATGGGGTCATACTAACCAACACATTGAAGATTATTTAGGTCAATGTGAATAAATAGTGAATGGTTTAGAATTTCATGATAGAATAACAATCAACCTATATTAAAAAGCCTATCAATAATTGATAGGCTTTTTTATGAAATATATTTCAAAACTGATACCTTATCCCCAAGGCCAGATCAAGATCTAGGTCATTATCACCAAAATCATTCACAATACCCAATTCAGGTCTAAAATCTAATGAAATCAATAATGGAATCTCAAAATTATATTCTATCCCAATATTCCCATCGGCATTCACAAACAAACCATCATCAAGATCAAAATTAGTTTTATTATTCCAGGTACCTATTCCCGCACCAAAGCCTGCATACCAATTAAAACCACCATCAATATTAAAAACCCATTGATAAATTCCTGATAATTTCCATGTATCATAATTTTTATTATCTCTGAAACCCAAATCTAATTCAAATCGGTTTATATCATTTATCCCTCGTTGATAAGAAATTTCATTACTAAAACCATCATTATCTCCAGTTCTAACACCTATTGCATGAGAAGAAATTTCCTGAGAAGACATCGTAAACACAAATCCAATTAATACTACTACTGTAAAAAATATTTTTTTCATAAGAAAAGTTTTTAAATTTTTATTTAAATTTTTAAATGACCATTTCAATAATTGTGCCTTACTATACATTTGTAATTAATTTATAATTTAATCGACTAACAAAATTATTGTTTTTAACAATATTAATGGATTCATCGTTGAATAAAAAATTATTAAAAGGTTGATTTAAAATTTTAAAAAACGCTAAATTTGACCGTCTAAAAATACATATAAAATGTCTGAAACAAAAGAAAGAATAAAATGCCTGATCATTGGTTCTGGCCCTGCCGGATATGCTGCCGCGATTTATGCTGCGAGAGCTGATCTAAAACCTGTCATATACACAGGAATGGAGCCTGGTGGACAATTAACAACAACTACTGAGGTAGATAACTACCCTGGGTATCCTGATGGTGTTGATGGTACTGCCATGATGGAAGATTTTAAGAAACAAGCAGAACGTTTTGAAACAGAAGTAAGATTTGGTTTGGCAACGAAGGTTGAATTTAGTAAGAACCTTGGTGGCATTCATAAAGTTACCATTGATGGAGCTAAAGAAGTTGAAGCAGAAACGGTTATTATTTCTACTGGTGCTACTGCCAAATATTTAGGATTAGAAAGTGAAGAAAGACTTAAAGGTGGTGGTGTTTCTGCATGTGCTACTTGTGATGGTTTCTTTTATAGAGGGCAAGATGTAATTGTTGTTGGCGGTGGAGATACTGCAGCAGAAGAAGCTACTTTTTTAGCTAAATTGTGTAAAAAAGTAACCTTGTTAGTTAGACGTGATGTTTTTAGAGCTTCAAAAGCCATGCAACACAGAATTAACAATACGAAAAATTTAGAAGTTTTATATCATACTGAACTTGAAGAAGTATTAGGTGATAAAGTAGTTGAGGGGGTTCGTGTCGTAAATAATCAAACAGGTAAAAAACAGGAAATAGCCGTGACAGGAGTTTTCTTAGCTATAGGCCATAAACCAAATACTGAATTATTTAAAGGTATCTTGGATATGGATGAGACTGGATATTTAATAACTAAAGGAAAATCTACTAAAACTGGTAGACCTGGTGTTTTTGCTGCCGGCGATGTACAAGATAAAGAATATAGGCAAGCAGTCACTGCTGCAGGAACAGGATGTATGGCAGCATTAGATGCCGAACGTTATTTAGCCGCTTTAGAAGGATAATTTTAAAATAGATATTAAGCCTTTGATTAGAATTAAGTCAAGGGCTTTTTTAATTGGTTGTATCTAATTTTACCCCATGAAATGGGCAGAACTTCCAAGATCCATTCATTAATTCATTGTCAACCGGGCATTTTTTTGGTTTCAACAAAGAGCTTAATGGTAAATTCCAATGTAATTTTTCACCACCTAGCTTTACCGTAAATTTTTCTTCTTTTGTTGGATGTACAATCCTGTCTGTAGGATTATCTTCCTTTTGAAAGAGAAAGAAATACATATTTTCACCCATCTTTCCCAGCATATTTGCCAATACCGGTTTTATGAAGTCAATAACATCTTTCGTTTGTTGATCAATATTTTCTTCCCGTATAGGGAAATAAGATGTATTATTATTATCAATAATTTCCAAAGAATTGAAAATCTGTTTTTTTGTTTTATAAGATATGTCACCAAATGTGCCTATGGTTCCGTCTATTGTTGAAAGTAATGTGTATCGTTGAAATACTTGTAAAATTTGGTCCGCCTGATCTTTTGGCATATTTTCATCTTGAGAAAATACTGCTTCCCAAAATTCAATGGGAATCCACCAAACTAATTTTAAATTATCAGGAGATTCAGAAAGCTGCTGAGTTTCGGCAGTAAGTTTGTTAATGCTCACTTTAAAATCTTGTGCACTCACATTAACTGTTAGACTAACCATTGCAATAACAAATATGTGAAGGAGTTTTTTCATAGATAGCAAATATAGAATTCAAAAATACGAAAAAAAAGACTGCCATTTCTGACAGTCTTCACTTAACAAAAAATTGAAAAACAACACTGCTTTAACCATTTTGTTTATTACGAATGCTTCCTGAAGAAGAAGCATTTTCTTGGACGTTTTTAGGATTGCCTATATATTTAATGTCTCCACCACTTGTAGCATTAGCATGTAAGCTTTGTGTAACATTAATATAAACATCAGCTCCGCTAGTTACTTTAACATTACAAGTTTCAGTTTCTAATTCTTGAGCTTTAATATCACTTCCACTGGTTGACTTGGCAGTAAAGGTTAAAGCTTTGCCTTTTAATCTGGCATCTGCTCCACTTGTGGTGCTACAATTTAAATTGTCGACATTAAGCTGCAACCTGACGTCGCTACCGCTTGTTGCTCTAATTTTAAAGTCTTCACTTTTAATAGTATTTTCTGATATTACTTCTGCACCACTACTCACAGAAATTTCATTAATAGATAATGCAGTAACATATACTTTTCTTGATTTGGAACTCCAAATATTTTTCTTGGTATAAATATGTAAGGTGCCATCCTTTACTTCAGTAATGATAAGGTCATGCAAATTTTCATCTGCTTCTATTGTCAACGATACCTGATCACCCATTGTTACGTAAACCTCCATACCCTGGTTGGCATCTATTTTCATAAAATCAGAAGAAATATCTCGTCGTTCACTTACTACATGTCGATCCCCTTTTATTCCATCCATAAAACAAGATGTTGTAGTTCCAAAAAGTAAAACAATTGCTAAAAGTTTGATTAGTGTTTTCATTATTTATAATTTTTATAATTGTATTAAATGCTAATCGATTTTTAATTTAGTTCGTTAATCATGAATCAAATTTCGATTTATATAATCATTCATAATATTATTAGTGACTGAACTGTTATAATTGTATGACCAAGTGTTATTTAAAACTGACTCTTACTTAATCCTAACCCCGTTTTCATCAATTTTAACTTCAGCTTTTTCACCATCATCATTTATTTTCAGTTCGATCCCTTCCTCGTCAATATTCAATTTAACGCCATCTTTTTCATCTACTTCTGTTCTCCATATATCTTCTTTACAATCTAGACAATCTAACCCTTCCTGGGTCATTTTAAAGTAGTGTCCGGGCATATCACCTCTATACATGTCTTGTGTAGTTTTTATATACCTTAAAAACGATCTAGTTGATTCATCTAAATATACTACTTGGTTTTCCGGTACATATAGCGTTACCTGAAGATCCTGATCTCTAAAAACATTTTTAGTATCTGTTAAAAGATAACCGTTTAATAGAAGATCGTCGTTCATTTTTTCAAAATCATAATTAATGTTTTCTGCATTTTCACGAGCAACCAATCTACTACGTCCGTGAGCTTCCTTTCTTACTTTCACATAGGCCTCCGTACTATCCGATCTATTAATCGTTACTCTTATATTATTTGAATAAAACTTTTCGACATCATTAGTATCATAAACTTTTGTAAAGCTATGACGCCTTCTCAGTTCAGAATAATTTGAAATTGTTTCATCATCTATCATTTTCACGGTAAGCGTATCCGTAGGTATCAATGCAATATTTTTCAGTTCAACCGACGAACCTTCATTCGCAAATTCTGCAGCTTGCCTAATACCAACATAAATAGCTCCTAATAAAGCAATGATCCAAATTCCAAGTAAAACAAATTTTGTAGTTCTACTTAAGATCCTAGTTTTACTTGACAGGATGAACAAGCCTAAAAAGAATAGCATCAAAAACGGAATTCCAACTAAAACAAGTATTAATAATGAAAACACCCATATTGGTACACCTGTTGGATTAATCATTTGAAGGTCACCATCAAATAAGGAATCAACACCTATAAAGTCAACAGCACCGGCAGTGAATAAGCTAATTATCAACCCAATTAAAGCTGCTACAGCCACTATAATTAAGATAACACCAATAAACTTACCGATAACCATAAAAAAGGTTACTATAATTTTACCAAGCGTTTCAATAAGATCTTGTAATCCTGATTTTGCCCTACTTTGATGCTTTTTCAGGTCCTTTTTTTTTAAGGAATCAGCAACGTTTTCATAACCCTCTTTCACAGCATCTCCAACATCTTTGGCTGCTCCTTTAACTCTTACCGAAGCATCTTCAAACTCAGCTCTTATTTTCTTTTCTATATTGGTAATGTTTACAGGTTCTCCTTCCATCTGCAATTTTTCTGCAGTAGTTTTAGCTTCCGGCAATAAGATCCATAAAATAATATAGATGACAATTCCGGTTCCGAATCCGAAAAAAGCAAGTAATAACCAGGCAAGTCTTATCCATATTACATCAACACTAAAATAATGTGCAATTCCGGAAGCGACACCTCCTAAAAATTTATCGTCACCATCTCTAAACAACTTTTTGTTTGAAGAACTGCCAGCATAACTTTTACCTCCGTCATCCATAAATAATTCTTCATCAACCGCATAATCTTCAGGTTGTCCCATGATTTCTACTATCTCATCAATATCAGATTCATTAACTACTTGACGTGCGTCTTTAACACGATCTGAAAGTAACTCGCTGATGCGTGATTCAATATCAGTAATAATTTCATCTCTACCCTTCGGGTCATCACTTAAAGAACGACGGATAGCATCTAAATATCTTTTTAATTTTTGAAAAGCAATTTCATCAATATGAAAAAATATTCCTCCTAAATTTATATTTATTGTCTTATTCATTTTTTTGTCAGTTTTTTGCTAGTTACAGTATCTACAGCCTTTACAAGTGCTGTCCAGGTTGTATTCAATTCTTTTAAAAATAATTTTCCCGTTTCGGTTAATTCATAATATTTCCTAGGTGGCCCCCCAGTAGACTCCTCCCAACGATATGTGAGTAAACCCGCATTTTTTAACCTTGTTAATAAAGGATAGATAGTACCCTCTACTACCAGAAGCTTAGCATCTTTAAGACTAGAAAGGATCTCATTAGTGTATGCATCTCCATGTTGTAAAATTGAGAGAATGCAAAACTCTAATACTCCTTTTCGCATCTGTGCTTTTGTGTTTTCTATTTTCATCTGTTTACTTTTATTTTTTTATGATCAGATGGAACCTTTTGATTATTGCAATCAATTCGGTTTCATTTTTATGTCTTATTACATTCAAAATATTGCTACTATAGTATTCACAATAAAAATTAAAATTGCTGTTAGTATTGTTATCATAACAAATAATTTATAGTTGATCTATTTTACAAATTTTATGGTTAATGGGTATTGATATACTTCACCCCTACTGGCTTTTATGGCAGCTACAATTACTAATGCAAACTTTATAATGGCCACAATAGATATTATAGAAGCTAAACTTAGAAAGCCAAAAAGGTGATCAAAATCGAAATGGAAATTCATATGTTCAAAATCATCAATATGCGTGAGGTTCCTAAAAAAAGTTCCAAAGGCAAATGGAAACGCAGCCATACCCAATACAAAAAGATATAATGTATAACTTAGATTAAAATTTACAGCTTGTTTACCATTGTTATCCAAATACTCACTTTTTTCTTTATTAACGGACCACATAATCAATGGACCTAAAATGCTTCCAAAAGGAAATACGAAGCTCAAAAATGCTGAGATATGTATTAAAAATGATGTGTTTTTTTCGTTTTGAGTTAACATAATAATGATTTTAATAGTACTTTACAATGCAAATATATGTATAAAAGATATTACTATGCAATACCAAGTACTAAATTTAACATTTATTTAACATTTTTTATTCACACAATACACGCATTTTAAATTCGACAATTTTTAAGTAACTTGTCCCAAAATAATTACGCTTTATGTCTAAATTTACCGTTAAGAACTTAAATAAGTTTCTGTTGTTTAAGCTGCCTTCAGCATACTTTTCTGGGGTTAGAGTTCAATCAATTAGTGATGATGAAGCGGTAGCGACAGTTAGACATAAATGGATCAATAAGAACCCTTTTAAGTCATTATATTGGGCTACACAAGGCATGGCATCAGAACTGGCTACCGGAATATTAGTAATGAAACAAATAGCCGAAAGTGGTAAAAACATATCTATGTTAGTTACCAAACAGCAAGGAAGTTTTACTAAAAAAGCTACTGGAAGAATAAATTTTACTTGTAAAGATGGCAAACTTATAAAGGAGACCATTGATAAGGCAATAACAACCGATGAAGGTCAAACTATTATTATGACGGCTGAAGGAATAGACGAACATGGAGAGTCTGTTTCTAAATTTGAATATGAGTGGAGCATTAAAATGAAGAATGGTTAAATTAAAAAACGTTACCAAGTAAAACTAGCTTAATGAGTGCCTATAAATCCTTTGAAACTGAAAGATTACTCCTTAAACCCATGTCAAAAGAAGACGCTCCATTTCTATTGGAACTATTCAATTCACCTAAATGGATTAAGTACGTCGGAGATAGAAATGTGCATACTATTAAAGAAGCGGCTACATATATTAAGCTTAAAATGACTCCACAATTAAAAAAATTAGGATTTTCTAATTATACCGTGATCAGAAAAACCGACAATGCAAAAGTTGGATCCTGTGGTTTGTACGATCGGGAAGGGTTAGAAGGAATTGATCTTGGTTTTGCTTTTCTACCTCAATATGAAAAAATGGGTTATGCATTTGAAAGTGCCAACAAATTGAAAGATCTTGCTTTTAATCAATTTAATTTAAAAAAAATTAGTGCGATCACAACTAACGAAAACAAAGATTCGCAAAAATTATTAGAAAAATTAGGACTTAAGTATATCAAAATAATTAATCTACTAGATGATGAAGATGACCTATTATTATTTGAAACGAAAAGTTAATATTTGAATGTTATAAAACTTGTTTGTTTTTAGAAAGAATGTATGTGATTGTGTTTAAAGAATAATATTATTTAAAAAATGAAAATTGAGCATGTTGCTATTTGGGTTAATGATTTAGAAAAAATGAAAAATTTTTATATTGCATATTTTAATATGAAATGTGGTGTTAAGTATGTAAACGATAAAAAGAGTTTCTCGTCATACTTCCTTTCGTTTAATAATGGTGCGAGAATTGAATTAATGCACAGACCAGATATTTCTGAACAGTTTAGAATTAAAGGAGAACATAATGGACTGACTCATATAGCAATATCAGTGGGAAATAAAAGTAATGTTAATAAATTAACGGAGTTGGTTAGAAATAATGGGTTTAAAATAATTGGCGAGCCCAGGACGACAGGGGATGGTTATTACGAAAGTGTAATTGAAGATCCTGAAAGGAATATTATAGAAATAACAGAATGAAAAAAGAAGAGAATTATATTGAAATAAATAAACAGTCTTGGAACAATAGACTGGAATCACATTTAAAATCCGATTTTTATAATCTTGAAGAATTTTTAAATGGAAAAACATCCCTGAACGAAATTGAACTTGATTTACTCGGAGATGTTCAAGATAAAGACATTTTACATCTTCAATGTCATTTTGGGCAAGATACAATATCATTAGGTAGGCTTGGCGCTAATGTAACAGGCGTAGATCTATCTGATAAGGCGATTGAAAGTGCCATTGAGTTATCAAAAAAAACAAAAACAGAATCCACTTTTATTTGTTGCAATATATATGATTTACCTCAACAGTTAGAGAAACAATTTGATATTGTATTTACAAGTTATGGCACTATAGGTTGGTTACCTGACCTAGATAAATGGGCAGGTATTATCTCCAATCATTTAAAACCGAATGGAAAATTAGTATTTGTTGAATTTCACCCAGTTGTTTGGATGTTCGATGATGATTTTAAAAAAATAGATTATAATTATTTCAAGTCTGATGCAATCATTGAATTGGAAAATGGCACATATGCCGACCGAGACGCAAATTTCACTCTTGAATCAGTAACTTGGAATCACGCTATGAGCGAGGTGGTAAATTCTCTCATTAAAAAAGGACTTGAAATCAATGCATTAGACGAATTTGATTATTCTCCTTATAACTGTTTCAATAAGATGGTGGAAATGGAAGAAAAAAAATTTAGAATTAAACATTTAGATGGTAAAATCCCTATGGTATATGCTGTTACAGC
>Ga0265306_10000348_pt1 | contig 21716 bp, 16 predicted proteins | sample Helome_3_FD_192493 | JGI IMG/M metagenome (GOLD analysis project Ga0265306, IMG submission 192493) | Marine sediment microbial communities from subtidal zone of North Sea - Hel_20160420 (Illumina Assembly) | ecosystem: Environmental > Aquatic > Marine > Subtidal zone > Sediment ... | reverse complement strand
CTCGATTATTTTATTAACCACAGCAAGTATCGCGCGCCCGACTCAGTGCGCCAGATCCAGCAGGACAGGGTCAATTACTACGGCCTGATGTGCGAGGTCGACGACAATCTCGGCAGGCTTTTCGCGGCCCTGAAAAGCAAGGGCGAATGGGACTCGACGCTGATCGTTTTTACCTCGGACCACGGTGAGCAAATGGGCGATCACTGGTTGATGTCCAAGCTGGGTTATTTCGACCAGTCTTATCATATTCCGTTGATCATTCGAGATCCCCGCCCGGCGGCCGATGCCAGTCGCGGCAAGCAGATCGAAGGCTTCAGCGAGAATGTCGATGTGATGCCTACCATGCTCGACTGGCTGGGTATCGATATCCCCAGCCAATGTGATGGCTTTTCGCTATCATCTGCAATCCAGGGTGGTCGGATGCCGACCGGCTGGCGTGAAGAGACGCATTGGGAATTTGATTATCGCGACGTACGCGACACTTCGCTGGAACAGCACCTCGGGCTTACCCTGCATCAGTGCAGTCTCGCGGTGATTCGGGATCATCACTACAAGTACGTCCACTTTACCGCATTACCGCCGCTGCTGTTTGATCTGAAGCGGGATCCTGATGAATTCGTCAACCAGGCTGAAAATCCCGACTACCAGCCCCTGGTGCTCGAGTACGCCCAGAAAATGCTGTCCTGGAAAATGAATCATACCGATCGCGGCCTGACCGAAACCATGCTTGGTGAAGGTGGCGCGGTAACCCGTCGGGCGCCATTGCGAAAAATGGCCTCCTGATAATAGATGATGACGAAGACGATGCCCGTATGTAAGCACTGGCTGTTAGTTCAATGGCGAAAATTCTCCGGCATACCTGCTCACCCATTCTCGCGCCGCCTGTTCACCGCTGAGTTTGCACCCGACACGTTTTTCCTGCTCCTGGCGAAAGCTTTCGATCTGGCAAATCTGCTCGATCATCTTCAGCCGTTCAACTTCCGCCGCGTCGCCGAATTCGAGCCCGACTTCATAACCCTTTACTGTCTTGTTGCACCACACGACCTTGCCATCGAGACTATGTTCCTGGTTAAGCGCGGGAAATCGTACCTGGATTGACTCGTTTAATTCCAGGCGGTCGCTGGCGATGAAGCACAGGCCACCCAGACTGACCTTGGTAATGCTATCGTCCTCAACCTGGTAGCTATGGTTAAAGTCGAGAGTCACTGCAATCGGAATGCCGGACACATGGCGAATATGCCGAGGAATAGCCGTGTTGTCTTCTTGCACTGTGCGAATACCCCATCCAGTAAGCTATAGCGATGGAAATATAGCAGAGTCGGGCAATTTTTAAATCGGCTTATCCGTTAAGGCCCTTTTTGACAGTTGCAATAACTTCGTTACCCACCCCGATATACTCCAGATCGTCAAAGCTGGATAAGCGCGCTACGGCGATACCGCGTCCATGCGGATCAAACGCGCGATCGGGATCAAAATCCATGTAAGGCGTCCAGTCAAACCCGAGTCCCTGATCGCGGATCCGTATCTGTACCGTATCGCTAGCCACCTGAAACTCGAGCTCGATAAAACCACCAATGTTCTCGCTGGCGTTGAGTCGACGATCGACCTCGATTTGCCACATGCCACGGCGTATCAGGTTACTCTTCTCTTCATACCCGATTTTCAAATTGCCGTGTTCGAGCGCATTGATCAACAGCTCGGATATCCCGGTTACCACACGATGCGGCTCCGGGCACAAATGTGCCACCTGCGAAGCCACCAGGTTACATTCGTGTAAATTATGGATCTTGAAGCGACCGAAGGTCATCAGGTGAAAGATCTGACGACCTTCATGTAGCGATTCGTGCAGCGATTTTTCGTGCAGCCTGTCGTTTACCGCACTGCGTACTATGGTTTTGAGAACGTCGCCCTCGTAAGGCTTGGTCAGGTAATAATAGGCACCGGCATTTATGCCTTCGACGATATCCCGGCTTTCGGCTTTGGCGGTCTGCATAACCACCGGAACATGCTCCAGCAAATCGTTGTCCTTGATGTTGGATAGTAATTGCATACCATCCATGCCGGGCATCATGCGGTCTAGAATTATGACATCGACGCGAGTCGGTGCGGCTTCCAGCATCGACCAGGCTTCGTGACCATTGCTCGCCATCAGCAGTTCGTAGTTATCGTTTTCGAGATGCGCACGGATAATATCGAGATTGATGGGTTCATCATCGACGATCAGTATTGTGGCTTTTGTGCTGTTCAAACTCGGTCACTCCATTGCCCATCGCCGGAGGGACAGATTCCGGGGAGGTTTACTGGTTAGTATACATCGTTACTTTTTAATTTCTTGAGCAGGAATCGTAATATTCCGTCGGAAATTCCCCATGGCTATGATTAAGTCTAGCCATCATAGTGCAAATGTTTAAAAATAATCAATCCCGATGTCGCCTGGAAACATTTGCAATTAGTATGGATTTCGATGAATTACACTTTTACCAGTGAAGACTTTAAGACCGAACCTTATTGGTGGGGTCAGACCCTAAGACCGGAAACGGGTGATAGCAGGCTTCCTGCCGAAACCGACGTGTTAGTGATAGGTTCCGGATACACCGGGTTGCATTGCGCGCTAGAAACTGCGGGCGCAGGTCGACAAACTACCGTGATTGATGCCGAAACCGCGGGCTGGGGTTGCAGCACCCGTAATGGTGGGCAGATAAGCGGTGAGATAAAGCCCGGTTACGATGAGTTGAGTCAACGCTATGGCACTGCGGATGCCTTTGCGCTGATAAAGGAAGCGCGTAATGCACTCGACTGGTTAGGCGAGTTTGTCGAAGAGCAGAATATCGATTGCGACTATCGACAATGCGGACGTTTCATCGCCGCGCATAGCCCTCGCCAGTTCCGCAGTCTTGTTGCTAGCGCACAACACCAGCCAGCGGGCCTCGAGCAGGATTTACGGATTGTGGCAGTGCAGGACCAGGCCAGCGAAATCGATAGCGAGTATTACCATGGGGGGCTGGTAAATGATCGGCATTGCTCGCTGGATCCTGCAAAGTACCATGCAGGTCTGATGCATCTCACCATGAAGAATGGGGCACAGGTGATCGCTCATTGCCAGGCTACCGGCATCGAGCGTAACAGCGGTGGCTTTAAAGTCAGCACCAGCCGCGGAACTATTCAGACCCGCGAACTGGTAATTGCAACCAACGGCTATACCGGGAGCGTGACGCCATGGCAGCGGCGGCGCATTATACCCATAGGTAGTTACATGCTGGCTACCGAACCGATGGACCTGGCGCGAGCAAACCAACTAATGCCCAGGCAAAGGGTTTTCAGCGACACTCGCAAGGTGGTGGTTTACTTTCGGCGTTCACCCGATGGCCGAAGTTTGCTTTTTGGCGGGCGGGTTTCGGTGTTTGAGTCTGACCCCGTTAAAAGTCTGCCTGCGCTGCGCCAGGAAATGTTACGTATTTTTCCACAACTCGAGGATGTCAGGATAAGCCATACCTGGATGGGATTTGTCGGTTATACCTTTGACTATTTGCCACATCTGGGGGTGGAGGACGGTGTTCATTACGCGATGGGTTACTGTGGATCCGGTATTTGCCTGGCAAGCTACCTTGGCAATCGGCTCGGTTTACAGTTACTAGGTAAGGCCGAGGGTGACTGCGTGTTCAGTGATCCCAAATTCCAGACGCGGCCCTGGTACAATGGCAAACCCTGGTTCCTCGGGGCGTCGGTAAGATATTACCAGATGCGTGATCGACTCAGTTAAAACTGTACTTAACCTGACGAATTGAACTAATCCTCTGTGGGTTGCGCATACACCAGCGGAAATTCTTCCGCAATCAACGCGTCACCTGGATTTAAACGTTGCTCGAGACCGGGGAAGGGGGGCGAGGTTTCCCCGGAACGTGACGCATACACGGTGTCGTCCCCCAGCCAGCGCGCGGCAAAGCCACGTCGTCGGTGAGTAGCCGAAAGATTAGAAGGCGCACCGTGGATGGTCAGGAAATGAAATGCGATGGCGTCACCGGGTTCGAGCGACCAGCTGCGGATATCGTAGTCAGCCCGATTATTATCTATATCCGGTAACGACTCGAGCGCCGCGTCAGCGTGATCGTAGTCGACGCCACTGAACTTTCGCGGTAGAAACCAGCGTCCCCAGTCGTGGGAACCGGCGATGAACTCGGGGCAGGTCTCGATGCCAACCGGATCCAGTGGAATCCACATACTGCAGACCTGGCGGCCATCGACGCAGTAGTAAGGTTGATCGTGATGCCACGGCGTGATTTTGTCGGTGCCGGGCTCTTTCACCAGTACGTGTTCATGAAAAATCCGCACGCTGTCCGACTGCATTAAATCGGCGGCAATCGCCCCCGCCGGGGAATCGAACATGAAACAACGATACTGTTCGATTCGATTCCAGTTACAGTAGTCGCCGAAAAACCTTCCCGTCTGCTTCTCGTCGAGGTATTCACGACCCCAGGGACCGGGCGCATTCAGGTTGATGTCGACGCCTTCGCGCAGGAGATCGATCCAGTCGTTGAATACGCCTTTGAGAAGAACTACGCCGTCATGTTGAAACTCGTCTACCTGACTTTGCTGCAAAACTGCCATAATCGGACTCTGCCGCTAACTTCCTTCAACGATACAAAGATCACGCTCGGCAGCATCGCGGGCAAACGACAGGGCTTCCCGGTAGGCGTCGGACCGATAGCAACGCTCGGCGTCTTCGACGCTGGGGAAACGCACCACCACATTACGCTCACGTTCATTGCCTTCGAGCCAGACGGTACGAGTGGCGCGGGCGAGAAATTCTCCACCATGTGCTTCAATGGCAGTGGTGGCGCGTTTTGCGTACTCGCCATAAGCGCCGGGATCGGTAACGTGAACATGGGCTATCCAGTAAGCGGCCATTGGTATTCCTCTGCGACTATTGGCTAATTCAGGATTGTTATACTAGAGCGGATGTAGTAATAAGTGAATCGATTTTTAAAAGCGTGAAAGAAACCCAAAAGGCACTCTGCAAACTGTGGATCAAGCAAAAATAAAGCGTCACCTCAATGCCCTGGCAAAGCTCGACCCGGATTTGCAACGTGGCCTCAAAATAGTCCGTTATCCTGCGCCGCGAATCAGGGTTCAGGGCTTTGAGACCTTCCTCGCAACCATTGTCTCGCAGCAAATTTCTACCGAAGCTGCGGCCGCAATCATGCGTCGGGTGCATGCTTTGCTGCCGACCGTGGAAGCGCAGGATGTGCTACGCCTGCCGGCTGGTGCATTGCGCGCGGCAGGCCTTTCTGCGCGCAAAGTCGAGTATGTCGAGGCTTTGGCACTGGCCATAGACGACAATCAGTTTGAGATCTCGAACCTTGCCGAAATGGACGATCAGGCGGTGGTCGAGGCGATAACTTCACTCAGGGGCTTTGGCGTCTGGAGTGCGGAAATCTACCTGATGTTTTCGTTGCAGCGCAGCGATATATTTCCGGCAGGCGACCTGGCGCTACGCATTGCGTTGCAGAAACTGAAACGAATTGATAGCAAACTCGATGAAAAGCAGGCGCGTGAAGTGGTCGAATCATGGTCACCTTATCGCTCCGCAGGCAGCCTGTTTCTGTGGCATTATTATCGCGGCGCGCCAACCTGATGTGTCATAAAGTGATTGAAGATTAGGGAAAAGGATGCTGGCCCCGGGAGGACTTGCGAAGTGCCCCGTGGGTAAACCTCCGGTCAATGGATTACGATCTAAATGATCGATTCTTTTTATCTGCGAGTGTGGCACTTTATATATTCCGATAAATTGGTGCCTTGCCTTAACGTTTAAGACCGTATTAGTGCGGACAACCATCCGGGCAAGATTAATTGGACAATGGGATCGCAACGATTCGAATAACATGACCGGTCGATCCGTCGGTTCCGGGGGGAGTACCAGCAGCACTAACCGATCCCCCAGCGCCACCGTCTCCACCCGAGGCTCCGCCACCCCCGCCACCCGATGAATCAGTCGTGCTAGAAAAGGTCGATACGTTACCACCGGTACCACCAAGCACCGAAGTGGTCCCGGCGACATTTGGAATACTCGGTGATACCATGACTATGATACCGCCACCGCCGCCGCCTGCGTTTCCATGGTCGGTTAGGGTAATTCCGGCAGCTTCTCCATCTCCTCCGTTAGCCGATATGGTGCCGGCATTGATGATTTCGGTTAACGAGGCGAGAACCACGATACCGCCGCCGCCGCCGCCACCTACAGTTGCCGACGCATCGGCATCGATTATTCCAATGTTAGTGTTAGTGATCCGGCCATTACAGTTGATCTTAACCAGGCCTCCGCCACGGCCTCCATTTCCAGCGGTAGGATCGTTCCGGTGACCACTACCGCCACCACCTCCAAACTGGAAAAGGTTATACGAGGTCATGGCCCTGGTTCGAGGTATGCCACTGCCACCCTTTCCTCCAGATAAAAGTGGACGACTAATGACAAAAGTGTATCCTGGCGTGCCCGCTGCCCGGGTCGAATCCCCTGGATGTGGGGCTGTTATCGAACTCGAGCTGTGGGAACCGCCATTCAAATTGGTTGCAACCGACAATTTGCCATTGTTAATAAAATTACCGCGACAACGAATCGTGGTGCCGGACGGTACGGTTAAAGTCTGTCCTGCCTCAATGGTGATGTTATTAAAATACGGGTTGGAAGGTGGCGATGCTACCCAGTCGAGATCGGCGTTTACGGTCAGATTTCCAGCACTACCGTCACCGGAAAATAACCTCGTATCGTTATCATTTACCGCAGTCTTGATTTCGTTCATTTGAGTGGCAGTTAATACCTCTCCGGTGCTGAAGGTAGTGCCTATTTTGCCTGCCAGTGCGCCTGATGAAGTCAGAATCGCAATTGTTAAAATAAATAGTTTAGCTTGGTAATTTTTCATTTTAATATTCATCATTTTATATCCTGTTTAGACGTTCTTAAGTTCCCAATTCACAAGTGCCAAGCCTCGCACCAATACCGAGTGTGCAATCGACCGGACTTGTCGTTGAAGACTCGTCGAGTTCTTCAAGATTGCTAATGCCATCACCGTCAGCGTCGAAAGAGGCAGTGTCATAATCTTCGTTGGCAAAGGTTATGGTATTGGTACCCTCCTCTGTCACCGTTATGGATTGCGTTGCTGAAGCCACAACCAGGGGTCCATAAGGGTCGCGGTCATAGATGAATACAATGGTGAAGGCTGTTTCGCCGGCAGGTACATTGTTAAGCGTTACACTGGCCGTTGTGTCGGATACGGTCATCGGTATAGGGCTACCACCATTAACTGAAATTGTAGCTGTCAGGTTACCCGCGGTCTGGTCCAGTTTGGCGCCCATGATCGATGCAGGAATTGAAAATGAAGCCTTGTCGTCCGCCAATGAAGAATCGTCAGGAGTGTTCGACTGACTGCCGCAGCCGTTTAAAATGACAGCAACAAGCAGTACCACGAGCAACTGCGAATTAGATAGAGTGGATACAATAAATCCACTGGTTTTTAACTTTCTATTCACTACTCACCCCATTCGATGTCAGGCCACATAAACATATCAATTTGTTTTTGCGTTCACAAACTGTGATGTTTTCGGCCAGACCGGGCGGCAAAACACATCAGTTTGGAACATCACTCGTGACCGTAACCGTGCCACCACTACTTCCACCACTACTTCCACCACTACTTCCACCGCCAATGCTAGCGGCAAGTACAATAGCGCCTATGCCGATCAGAATCCATGTCAGAGTACTCACATCTTGTTCTTTCTGTACCGGGGGTTGGATCATTCCTTCTTCACCCGCAGGAATCACGCTAAAGACCAGGGGTGAAAATTTTTGACCTTCAAAAATGCTGTTACCAGATATATCGTCGGCCCGGATATAGATTTCGACTTTGTTAAAGATAACATGATCGAAGAATAATTCTTTGGTATAGAGGTCGGGATCGGTGTCCGACTGTTCCATGATAACCGGTTGAAATACCATGTCGGTCTCGCCCTTGAAGAACAGGGTGACGGTAGCAACGCCGACATTGTCCGTAACTGTGGCGGTAAAAGTTTTAATGCCCGATTCTATTTCATTATTGCTGGCATCAAACAGTATTTCAGGGGGTTGATTATCCGCTAACGGTAAGCCTGTATGTTCGGCAGACATTGCCGGGGGCATGATTACCTGCAAAAAGAAAAGCAGGCTAAACAGACGTGTTAGTACTAATTTCATTCTTGTGATCTCCGTAGGATGACCAAATCATTAATATTAAAAAATATGTCAATGTTTTCTCAACTGTCCTTTATGTTTTGGTCGATTACTACCTTGAGCCATTGGCCATCTTTTTTAACGACCCTGAGGTCCATTTTGGACCAGATTGCGGCCGACTTGACCTGTTGCCCCTTTGAATTAACGAGGTCGGAAACTTCAAATTTTACTTCAGCCACCCCATTTTGCCTACTTAAAATGAAGGAACTGGGAATCACTTTTAGGCTTAGTGATTGATATAAATCGAATATCCTGGAATAAATTTTTTGTTGCTGGCTAGTCAAATGGGAAACTCGTAGCAGGTTACCCATATTCTTGCTTTCAAACGCCTTGATAAACAGGCCAATGATATCCTGAGCCACCTCGTAATCGTCCTGGCTTTGATTTACGCCTGCGGGCAACAACTCGTCGATTTTAAGTTGTTTTTCCCCGGCGCTCTTTGAGGCATCAATTTGCGCCTGTTTAAGTTGCTTTTCCCCGGCGCTCTTTGAGGCATCGATTTGCGCCTGTTTAAGTTGTTTTTCCCGGGCTTTTTTTGAGGCATCGATTTGCGCCTGCTTTTTTCCTATCTCCTGCTTTAAACTCGATATGTCTGAATCATTGGGGAAAAAATTTTCCAAAATTTCGAGATTTTTTAGTGCGGATACGATATTGCCTGATTGAGTATGATCCCGGGACTTATCAGCATAATACGCGGCGATTTTATCTAATTGTTGTTTTGCGCGTTGGTTAGCTGGTGCGATGGTCAACGCCTGTTTATATAGATCGTAGGAATTATTATTTTTGGGTGACGTATAGTAATTATTTGCGAAGGCTGTGTCGGCTTTAGTCAAAACATCGCTAAGTCGGCTGGCGTTGTTAATTTGATGACGAAGTTCTCGTATCGCCGATTTGCCAGGATCTATCGATTCGGCAAGACTTACTTTTGATTCGGCCTGTTTAAAGTCACCGTTATCAAGCGCGCTTTGCGCCCGGGCAATCAAAATGTCTACAATATCAAGTAAACCCAATTTTGCGGTTACATTGTCCGGGTTCAGGCTTAAAACATCCTGATAGTAAAAAAGGGCGGCCTTTTTATCTGGATCATATACGAAGCCTTTTTTCAGCGCAGCGTCGGCCCGGCTAAGTAAAAGATCTATCTGCCGATTTTTTTTGTCGGTAGATAATATTTCATCCAATCTCCTCTCCGCTATTTTTAGCCCCGGGAATCCGGGATCGATAGCATTAACAATTTCTATGCTGACTCCTGCCTGGCTAAAGTCTCCACTATTAATATATTGCTGGGCTTGCAGCAAGTAATACTGGCCCACTATTTTGATACCGTTCTTAGCGGCTGAATTTTCCGGCTCCATGGCAAGAATCTGCTGATAAGTGTCGAGTGCCCCGGTAGCGTTTTCATCATAATATTTACCTAGAGAAATTAGTTTATCGGCCTTTTCAAGCAAACTGTCCAATTGGCGTTGTCGCACTTCTTCGGGTGATATTTCAGCCAACGATAACATAGCGCCGGCAACAGTAATGGCAATGATACCGGCCACTATCAGGAGAATTCGGGGACGTTTTAATCGCTCTCGTATAAAGCGATGAAAGGGGAGAGTTTGTTCACTAGTTGCTGCAGCATGGGCTATATGCGTTTGATCTTTACGCGTGTATGCAATGGCTTCGGTTCTTGTGTGCTGATCGGTATCATCAGCAGAGCCCTCCGCCTCGTACGGTACATGATGTGTTTGCTGTTCAGTTTGATCGAGTTCGGCATCATCGCCAGAACCTTCCACCACGCACGATACATGATGTGTTTGCTGTTCAGATTGATCGAGTTCGGCATCATCGCCAGAACCTTCCACCACGTACGGTACATGATGTGTTTGCTGATCAGTTAGTTCGAGTTCGGTATCCTCGCCAGGTTTTTTTTGTTTATGCAGTCCTATTATTGTTCTGTTACCAATCTCCGTTGGTTCGTAGTCTGCGGCCGGGATAGCGGGCAGATCCGAAAACTCGATATCACCTTTGAGCATGCCCAGAAAATCGTCAAGGGTCTGCGGTCGGTCGTAGATCGGTAACATTAGAGCCCGATCGATGGTTTGTAAAAACGCAGGTGTATAAGACTCTATTTCCAGTTTTGACAGCGGTTTATAGGGGTCGGGCTCGCGATGCAATAGAGCTATTCCCCGGGTCGTCGATGCCTGTGGTCTTTCACCCGTAATACCCTGATACATAGTGGCACTCAATGCGTAGACATCAGTCCATGGCCCCTGCTTATCCGAGGCATGGTGATATTGCTCAAACGGGGTATAGCCGACGGAGAACATCGCAGTCAGTCTTTTATCTACGGTGTCGATCGCCTGTCGGGCTGAACCAAAGTCGATCAGTACCGGGGAGCCATCACTTCGGATATAGATGTTTGACGGTTTGATATCGCGGTGGATAAATCCTGTCTTATGCACGGAGGATAAGCCATCGATGATAGGATAAAAAATATCCTCTAGCTCACACTGTTTGAGTTTCTTTTTGCGTTTATAGACGCTACTCAGGTTCTCACCCCGTTCATACTCCATCACCATGTATCCGGTGTTATTGTGTTTGAACACGCTGAGCACGCGGACGATGCTTGGGTGGTTGAACTTAGCCAGCATCTGCGCTTCGCTCATAAACCGTTCCAGACCGAGGCTAAAAATATCCTGTTTTTCTGCAGATATCGGCTGCACCATGTTATCACCGCTGCGCGTGGCGAATGCAAGGGGCAGATATTCCTTTATGGCAACCAACTGACCAAGATTCGTATCCCTGGCCAAGTAGGTAATGCCGAAGCCTCCGTGGCCTAACACCGACTCGATTTGATACCAGAGTATTTCGAAGCCACTGCCCAAATCTCTTGCAACGGCGTTCAAGACTTTAAAACATCGTAAAAAAAGGCCAAATATGACCTATGATCGAAGCATAATGGCGGCGGTTTAAAACAGAATAAATGCCGGTTATGGCCCTTGCCACTGCCCATCTGTCCCCCACTTGGCATACGCCAGGGTTGCCGCCGTTTGTCATCGTCGGCCACCGGGTCACTAATTTTAAACACCATCTTCCTTGGAATCATAGCATCTTCCCCTTAGCTACATTGCTGCCAGTTTTATAGGTACTCATACTGTATCCAGGTAGTCGCGCTAGTGGTCAGTTTTGCAGATTAACTGAGCGCATCAACTATTCTTTAAAAAATCATTAGCGATTAGACAATACCCCCGACATATAAATTTGTAAAGTTCGAGTAGACATACAAGTTGTTTATCATCGACCATATTGTGCATTATTGATGCCAGCATTTTTTATGGAATTGTTGGTTGGCTTATCTGCTGTTGTTAATGAGCTGCGCGGAAGTCGGTTTGAAAGTCTGGAGGAATCTTTCTGTTTTCAGCCGCCACCGCCCTGACCACCAGCCCCGCCGCTACCGCAGGTTCCAGTACCTGCAGCCGTTTGGCTATTCGGCACCGCAATGCTCGGATTGGTTGGACTTAGCAAGCCTGGAAAAGCGGCTTAACCTTTAATCAAGATTTGGTAGAATCAATTTCTACATCGCTAGTTTCGGCGCAAATCGTACCCAGGTCATCGACGTATTCCCGCAGTGAGTAGGCCCGGGATATATTTGGGATCAGATCTATACTTAAAAGGTTACAATCTATTTGTCCGGTGGTAATAATCCAGCTCCTTTTTCACTTGTTTAAAACGCAAACCGCTTAGGTACTCAATAACCCAGCCATGTCTGTAAGACCGATAAAACTAAGCCTGGAGGAGCTCGAAGCCGAAGTCAGGCGACTATGGCGTCGCGAGGCTTTTTTCAATGCAACCCAGGAAATTGCACATGTCGGTTACTGCGAGTGGGATTACGAGCACGATCGAATCAAGACCTGCACCCAGGCCTACGCCGACCTGTTCGGCATGACCATCGAAGCGGTGATTGCAAGCCAGAGTTCATGGGGCAAGATCATCGCGCAAATTCATCCGGACGATCGGGCCCACTACACGGAATCCTATCGAATCAGACTCGGGACCGAATCACACAAGGTCGAGTATCGGATAATTCGCGCGGATGGTGAAATTCGGCATCTCAGGGAAATTGGCATAGGCGTTTACGAAAAAAGCGGCAAGCGCTGCGAGTCGGTCGGCTTGATGGAGGATATCACCGAGCGCAAGCAGCGTGAGCAGGACCTTGAAAACCGCGACGCGATGGCCCGGCAGGTGGAGAGTATTAGCGAAATCGGGCACTTTATCTGGGATGTCAATAAAGATAATTATAATTACATCAGTCCTGGATTTGCCCGGATTCACGGGGTAACGGTCGACGAATACCTGCAACAGGTAGGCTCGATAGAGGATGATATGGCCTGGGTGCACGAAGATGATCGCGAACGCATGTTAAAGATTTATCGCTCGCCACCGGAAGTTCAGCTCGAATTGAACGAGGAGTACCGGATCGTAAGGGCAGATGGGGAGATCCGCTGGCTGCGTGAACAAAATTCAGGGGTTATAGATGCCAGTCAGCAAATCCGGCAGTTCGTGGGTGTGATCCAGGATGTCACCGATCAGAAAACAATCGAACAGGATTTGAGGGAATCCAGGGATACGCTGGAAATGTTAGTGCAGGCGCGTACCCATGAACTTGCGAGTACAGTCAATCAGCTGAAACAGGAAATGGAAGAACGCGCCCAGGTGTCCCGGAAACTGGAAGATCAGAATGCAGAACTCGAAAGATTTGCCTACACGGTATCACATGACCTCAAGGCGCCGTTGGTTACGATCAAGGGCTTTGTCGGATTACTGACCCGGGATATTGAGGATGATGATCGGGATCGGGTAGCCCATGACCTCGAGAAAATCGACCGCGCCGCGGACACCATGGACAGCCTGTTGAATGACTTGCTGGAACTCAGCCGTATCGGACACATTATGGGCGAGCCGGTGATTTGCAACCTTACCGAAATCGCGCATCAGGGGGCCGAGGCCCTGAGCGGCCATCGCGAAGCTTCACGGGTCGAAATTATTATCGAGGACATGCCCAGCGTCTCCGGCGACGAATCCCGGCTCAGGGAGGTCTATCAGAACCTGATCGAGAATGCCATCAAGTTCATCGGCGAGCAGACGTCGCCCCGGATTCGCATCGGCGCTACCGAAAAATCGGGATCAGTCAGTTGTTTCGTGGAGGATAACGGCATCGGCATCGCGGCTGAGTTTCATGACCAGGTATTCGGACTATTCGAAAGGTTGAATAATGACATCCCCGGCACCGGGATCGGCCTGGCACTGGTGAAGCGGATCGTCGAGGTACACAATGGCAAAATTCACATCCAGTCCGATGGTCCCGGTCACGGCAGCAGCATAATATTTACGCTGCCGAAATCAGGGTGGGTGGCAGAGTATTCGCACGGAAATCAGGGGTAAGATACTTATTTAGCGATCGATTCAGCTTCCGTTCCTGGCCGGAGATTGCCTCCTGGCCTCACCAATTGAGGGTTTGCTATTGAGAGAACCGCCGCTCAAACTCAATGAGTCAGCGGCGATTTACGACCCAGAACGGACCCTCCCAAATATATAACTGGATGGTGAAGCCCCCCATTATTTTTTAATAACAGGGGTAGATCACGATTAAATTCGGTTTGGTCGGTTCGGGGGAAGTCCAGTCTGTTCCCTATTGCATCCCGGCTATCGCTATGGCGCAAAAACTACATTCGGGGCCCAGGATAGATCGAGCGTGGTTCAGATCTATGTTTTTTTCTCTCTATCAATTAACCGCAAGCTGTCTTCTGCAAAACCGATACCGGCTTCGACGAAAAAATTGAAAACCTTGTCGATGCCATAGCTCAATAACGTATCCCGGTCATCTTCAAACCTGGCAATTGCAGCAATCTTTCCCTGATAGCCGGCGAACCGCAATTGCTCGGTAATATTTCGACAATCTTCAGTCGCCGGTGTTGCGATCAGAACCAGTTGAATTCGCGCCACATTCAGACTTTCCCAGAGATCGGCACTTTCTCCGTCACCAACAAAAACATGCAGCCCTTGCTCACGCTGCTGGGCGATACGGTCATGATCAGCATCCATTCCCCAAACCCGGTCACCTAACTCGACATTCAGTGCTCGATAGGCACCCAAACCGATACGCCCGGTTCCAATAACCAGTACTTCTGCACCTTTAGGTTGCACAAAAATATCTTCTTCCAGGGGCGTATCACGCTCGAACCGATGCAGCAGGTCCTTGAATCGAGTATAGAGACTGTGCGCGCGATGGTAATAGACACAAGTGATAACAAAAGAAATCGAAATACTTAAGGCCAGTATTACCAGCCATTCCTTTCCAATCAGGCCAAGATCAACCCCCAATACCATCACTATCAATCCAAATTCGCTGAAATTCGTCAACAGCAATGAGGAAAGGCTGGCAGTACGAGCTCGCAGCTTGAGTCGGACAAATGTCAGATAAAACATACCGAGCTTGAGCAACAAAAACGGTATCAATAATACTGCTGTGATCATCATCGACGCATCAGGCAGTGCGACCAGCCCGATTGACAGAAAGAAGCCCACCAGAAATATATCCTTGAAACTCAACAAGGACCTGGACAATTCACTGGCTTTTTCATGCTGACTCAGAAGAACACCAAACAACAGTGCCCCCAGGTCTCCCTTTATATTGACCAGATAAAACAATTCATGCGCACCGAGCGCAAACATCAAACCTGAAAGAATCAGCAGTTCGCCATGGCCACTCATCACCAGAACCTTTCCCAACAAGGGTCTGATCAGCAGTAACCCCGGCAAAAGCAACGCCCATAGCGACGGCACTTTGCCTTCCGCCAGCACCAGAAAGATAACGGCAATGACGTCCTGCATGATCAGAATGCCAATCGAAAAACGTCCGTGACGGGTACTCAATTCGCCATTTTCTTCCAGCATTTTGATAACGCAAACCGTACTCGAAAAGCTCAAGGCAAACGCCAGCAGCGCTGCAGACTGCCAGGTAAGGTCAGAATAATAGGGTGCCGACAAAGCCCCCAGAAACATCGCCAGCCCCATAAACAGCAAGGTCCATAAACTCGAATTGGCAAGCGTCCCTCCCCAGATTTCAGGTTTTAACAAATCCTTGATATTGAGTTTGAGGCCGATGGTAAAAAGCATCAGGGTGATACCGAGGTCAGCGATTCCCTGTAGCCCCGGTGTCATGCTGGCACCATAAAGATTCAACATGAATCCGGCCGCCAGGTAACCGATTAAAGGTGGCAGACCAAGTTGCTTGATGCCAAAGCCACAGGCGAAAGCGAATAGGATCCAGAGAATATCCATGTCGGTTATCTAACCAGGTTAAAAACAGTTTTTGAATTCACGTGCGTGAGCTAGCGTGACCGATAGGGTCGGACCACGGTAGATCATCGCGAACTATAGGGTCGGACCACGTTAGGCCATTGAGTTAAATCATATTTTTTGTCAATTGCCTACGGCATTTTGGCTTAAAGTCGACAATTAATCACTATTTTACAACATTAAGGTTCGGCAATGCTGCCTTCACCTCGCAGGTCTTCCCGCTGTAAAGAGATTAAAGGGGTTGGTGACAAATGATTCTAATTCTCATTTGTCACCAACCCCTTTAATCGTTATGTGGGCCAAAATTCGCGCATCCTGGCCGTAGAAACGATAAGCGGTGCGTTGTATACATCCAACTCGCCGGACTCCGTGTAGTCTTCCGGCGTAAGCAGCCATACGGGGCACGGGCAATGCTTGGACAGATGACTGTCCTTCGTTTTGTTTTCGGAGTGTTTGATCACCAGGTGATAATCGCCCCGCGCCGCTTCGTGGACAATCTCTTTGTTACGGTTGCCAAAAGCTGCGCGCGTGCGCAACTCACTGGAAGATATGCCAGTCATCGAGACCAAAGCCTCGAGTTGTTCGAGCCTGTGGCCTAGTCTCCGGTCGCGCAATTCACCCGTCAAAATGAGGGAAAGCAACGTCGAGGTATCCGCAAAGACCTCCGAAGAAACATCGAATAGCGTCAACTGCAGCTGGTATCTGTCGCGTAAATTCAGCATCTTTCTCAAATCTACAAGATCGATGAAATCGTCAACCAGGACATACAATACTTTCGCGCAACGTTTCATGGATACGCTCCTCGCCAATGATCGGCACCGTGATTTACATGGTTTCGACGCGGGCTTTGTGTTTACTATCGCCGTTAGCGAGCAATCCTGACATCGTAATATTACGAGAATATGACAATCATTTGTCCAGCAGGGCCATTCCAGGCGCCGTAATTCTGCTGGCCCTGGTGTTACAGGATTACGCGGCAGCCGAACCATTGCGACGTAATGAATTAACTATCTCCCGAGGTCGAGCTTTGGCTAACCACGGACGCGGAAACCGAGATCAGGCAACTATAAACGAGCTGCAACGACTCTAATGAGGAGGCTGAAAAAAAGGTTTAAAACTTGCTCTCCCTGCTTTAGAAACTGCGCTGACGTCGATCTAAACGATGATTGCCGCATTCTGTCATAGGGGAAAGGCTACGTTATCTTAAGGCAAGCTCTCGTTACTTTACTGGTCGGCGAAGGTCTGCGGTTTGCCGGAAGAAGAGGTTATTGAATAAATCCTGAGTGTCTGTTCCTGGCCGAAGATTGATCCCAACAGGAGCTTAATCAGCGTCCGCTATCGTTCCATTTTATGATTCAAATGCACCGTCGGTGCTGCCAATTTATGGGTCGATCGACAGATGCTGTTTATAAATCGCTACTTGTCGATATCGGGCACAGAAATTATATTAGGCGGGTATGAATAAACTTATCGACCTCGAACGCTACCCGTTGCACCAACTCGAATCCGTCGCCGGACAACAGCTGGTTGCGCAATGTATCGACGATCTCCAGCGTAACGGCATGTTTACGCTGCAGGGATTTATGCGCGGCAAGGTGATCGATGCGATATTGCCCGGCTTACTGCAGAAATTTAAGCAGGAATCGTTCACCCATTCGCGGCAGCACAATATTTATTTCGACGATGATATCGACGATGTTGCCGCCGATCATCCCGCCCTGGCCAGGGTTGAAACAATCAATCACACGCTTTGTGGGGATCAGCTGGCTGAACCGCTGCGGCAGATTTATCTCTGGTCGGGATTGACCGAATTTCTGGCGCGGGTAATGCGCAAGCCGGTTCTTTACCCGATGGACGATCCGCTGGCCTGCGCCAACGTCATGGGTTACTACGAGGGCGAGGGTTTGAACTGGCATTTCGACCGCTCCGAGTTTACCACCACGTTACTCCTCCAATCTCCGCGGCAGGGTGGCGATTTTCAGTTTCGACAGGACTTGCGCAGCGAGCAGGATCCAAACTATGAAGGGATTACTCGCCTGTTACGCGATGAAGATACGCAGGTCAAGACGCTAAAACTGGGTGCCGGAGATCTCAATGTTTTCAAGGGCAAGAATACGGCTCACCGGGTGACGCCGGCCGTTGGCAATCTGGCTCGAGTCGTCACTGTCTTTTCCTACTATGAAACCCCGGGCAGGGTTTTTACCGATGCGGAAAACATGGGTTTCTACGGTCGTACCAATAGTCTGTCCTGAGCAAAAAAAAGCCGCGGCTGAGAACCGCGGCATAAACCTGGGGTAGAATCCCCTGGGGAGGTAAAGCTGAAACCTGGCAACCGGAACCGAACCAGCCGAAAGTTTGGCCTCCGCTCTGCTGGTCGCAGAGTCCACCATATGCGGTAAGAGGCTGGCTTCATCCAGTAGGATATGGTTTATTGTGATCGATTATTATCTATATAAGCAGGAACTAATATACATATGAAGAGTTAGACGCTCTATCCCTATTGGAATGTTGCGGGCATCCGCTTGTGCCGATCAGGCGCCTGCAGCCCTCGTGAACAGGTGAAAGCGCAGACTCAGCAGGGCAGCGGCTACTGCGAGACCGGCTGCCAGCCCCCACCACAACCCGGCGCCACCCATGTCATAGTAAAACGCGAGGATTGAACCACCACCGATGCCGAGAACCCAGTAGCCGAAACCCGCAATCCACAGTGGCACCAGGTTGTCTTTCATGCCCCTGAGTGCGCGTGCTGCCGCTGCCTGCAATCCGTCGAACACCATGAACAGGGCTCCGATAAACAAAAATTGAGTAGCCAGCTCGGCGACTTCGGCGAATCCCGGGTCATCTGGTGATGCGAAAACCCGAATGATGGTCTCCGCGAAGGCTATCGGCACGACGACCATTGATGAGGTGATCGCGATGACCAGAATCATGCCGAGAATACCCGCCCGGCGCGCGTCAGGCATGCTGTTGCGGCCGGTAGCATGCGCCACACGAATCATGGTTGCCTCGGCCAGTCCGAAGGCGATGACAAACGGGATGCCCACCCAGCCGGAGGTGATTTGGTAGGCGGCCAGCGTTTTAGCGCCAATCACCCCCGACAGGATCGAGGTAATCGCAAATAAGCCCGCTTCCAGGAATGCGAGGCTCGCTACCGGCCAGCCCAGCCAGAGGATTTCGCGGCACAGGGGCCAGTGCAGCTGCCATTTTTCCTTGAAAACCCCGAATCCCCGGAACATCGGCTTGCGATAGACGTGTAGTATCAGCGCCAGGAACATGAACCAGGAGACGAGAGTGGTGGCTAAGCCCGCGCCGAACAGGCCCAATGGCGCCAGGCCGAAACCGCCGTTGACAAACCACAGGGTCAAAACGTAGTTCAATGCGACTGCAAGCACGGATATGACCAGCACCGACACGGTTTGCGACAACACCGCGACGAAATTGCGAAATATTGAAAACCACAGCACCGGCAACACCGCGCCGCTTATACCAGTCAAGTAGTCCCGTGCTAATTCAATTACCCTGGGATCCTGTCCGGTAGCGATCAGGGCGAGGTCAAGATTCCAGATAATTATCATTGCCGGTATACCCAGCCCGGTCGCGACAAAAAACCCCTGCCTGACCGAATCGCCCAGTTCCATTTTTCTGCCGGCGCCGAGTGCCTGTGCGGCGAGGACACCGACGACCGAAAGCAGTGCCATCAGGATGATCAGCACCTCGAAGGTCAGGTCACCGGCGATGCCTACCGCGGCGAGGGAATGATAGCCAAGCTTGCCAACCACTATTTTAGTGGTGAGAAACATTGCGAATTCAGCGAGATACGCCGCTGAAAGTGGGATCGCGATGACGAAAAACAGACGTAGTTCGTCTTTTAGCGAGGCATTGAAGAGAATCATAAGGCACTACTTATTGTTGTCGGTAATGTAGTCGATTCGTGCTGACAGTGATAGCAAATCTCCGCGTTTTATCACCAGCACGACCTGTTCGATTAGCGCAAGGGGGTCTTTAGGCTTTGACAATGCTCCATTAGCTCTTAATAATGGCGTTTGTTACACAGAACGATGGCAGCCCTGCGAACGCCGATATGCAGGTCTGAAAAACAAAAAATAATCGGCACAACCTAATCGAAGGAGAGCTTTAATGAAATTTTCTGGTATGAAAGTATTAAGTACGACTGCACTCGCATCCGTGTTAGCGGTATCGCTGGGTAGCGGTAGTGCGCTGGCGGCGGGTCAGCAATTTGTGTCCATTGGCACGGGTGGTGTTACCGGGGTTTATTATCCAACCGGTGGTGCGATCTGTCGCCTGGTCAATAAAAACCGTAAAGAGCATGGCATTCGTTGCTCCGCCGAATCAACCGGTGGTTCAATCTACAATATCAATACCATCCGCGCCGGCGAACTCGAGTTTGGCGTTGCCCAGTCTGACTGGCAGTACCATGCCTATAACGGCTCGTCCAAATTTACCGATCAGGGCCCGTTCAAGAATCTGCGAGCGGTATTTTCAGTCCATCCTGAGCCGGTCACGGTTATCGCCAGCGATAGCTCCGGCGTGATGCAACTGACCGACATCAAGGGTAAGCGCATGAATATCGGTAATCCCGGTTCCGGTACCCGTGGTACCTGGGAAGTTATCGAAGAAGCTCTCGGCTGGAAACGCAGCGACCTCAAGCTGGCGGCTGAAATGAAGTCGGCCGAAACCGGGCAGGCTGTTTGCGACGGCAAGATCGATGCGTATTTCTGGCTGGTAGGTCATCCATCCGCGTTGACCCAGGAGTCTCTGGCGACCTGTGATGCACACCTCGTAGACGTGAAAGGACCGGCCATCGATGAACTGGTAAACGATAATACCTTTTATCGGAAGGCGACTATTCCTGCCGGCATGTACAACAACGATCGTGACATCCAGACCTTTGGTGTGGGTGCGACCTTCGTTAGCAGCACTGAGGTAGATGACAAGGTTGTCTATACCATCACCAAGGCGGTATTCGATAACTTCGAGGACTTCAAGAAACTGCATCCGGCGTTTGCCCATTTGAAAGAATCGGAAATGATCAAGGATGGCCTGTCAGCGCCGCTACATGATGGTGCCGTCAAGTACTACAAGGAACGGGGCTGGATGTAATTTCCGGTTGAAGCACAACGAACGGGTCGCATTATGCGGCCCGTTTTTTTCTGGATTCATTAATAAGATCGTTACATTCGACTGAATCCAGGGGCATGTCAGCCTGCGGCTTGACCGCGGGACCCAGAAGTATCGGGGACACGATTTAACTACTGGATCCCGCCGGTCCGACGCATCGGGTCAAGCCGCAGGATGACAATGCTCAAAAAATAATTGAATCAGACGCCGTAAAGGCAGCGGCGCTATTTTTAAGGGGGAAGAGATGGCAGAGCAAGGCGAAACTCAAAGTTTGCAGGATGAGATTGTAGCGGCGGTTGATACCGGTGCTCGAAGCCCGGTGGGGGGCGTAGGGAAGTTTATAGCGGGAACCGCTTTCGTCTGGGCGATGTTTCAACTCTATATTGCCTCCAATCTGCCTTTCTGGTTGAGCGATGTCACCGGGGTCTCACTGGTGGTGACCAATTCCAACGCGCGCCTGATCCATCTGGCGTTTGGACTGTTTCTGGCCGCACTGGCATTCCCGTTATTCAAATCGAGTCCAAAGCACAAAATCCCCTGGTATGACTGGTTACTGGCGGTGACCGGGGTTGCCTGTTGCCTGTACATAGTCGTTTTACGCAACGAAATCGCGGTTCGCGCCGGATTGCCCACCCAGGGCGATCTGATTGCGTCAAGCATTGGCATGCTGATCCTCGGGGTTACCGTTTATCGCGCGCTCGGATTGCCGTTGCTGATCGTTGCCTCGGTTTTTGTCAGCTACGTATTTTTTGGTAACTCCGAGTATTTACCGGAAGCAATCCAGTGGAAAGGCGCCTCCTATGGCAAGGCCATGTGGCACTTCTGGATGCAAAATGAAGGCGTGTTCGGGGTTGCTCTCGGCGTGTCGGCGTCGTTGATATTCCTCTTCGTCCTGTTTGGGTCGATTCTGGAAAAAGCCGGTGCCGGAAACTATTTCATCAAGATCGCGTTTGCCCTGCTCGGGCACTTGCGCGGAGGA
>Ga0265306_10000347_pt1 | contig 21722 bp, 18 predicted proteins | sample Helome_3_FD_192493 | JGI IMG/M metagenome (GOLD analysis project Ga0265306, IMG submission 192493) | Marine sediment microbial communities from subtidal zone of North Sea - Hel_20160420 (Illumina Assembly) | ecosystem: Environmental > Aquatic > Marine > Subtidal zone > Sediment ... | reverse complement strand
TGATTGATAAATATTGCCAGGGCCGTGACGCCAAGCAAGACAGGGATGACCACCCCGGGTTCGTAGCGGGTGACACTTGCAGGTACCGACATTGGCTAGCCTCCTGGCCGGGCAAGGTTTGCAGATTGGATGTATGTTAGGGAAATAAGGATAACGAAGTACAGGCCTTTCATGACTTGCTCCGGAACACCGGTCTGGCGGGTCCAGCCGGGACAAATTTCAATTGAGCCGGTTTGCGAATTCAGTGGTCATAACAGCATAAACCCGAAAAACAGCCAGAAATCTAGCGGTTAGAGGCTGTCCCGGGCAAACAGGGTGTTTATGGACTTTTGTAAAAATGCGGATTTTGTCTCCTATACTCCCGCCATGCGTACTAATATGCTTACAGGCATTCCAGGCAGGCGGGTAATGCTATGAAGCATGGCAGGTTTTTGATAACGGCAGGGCTGTTGCTGGCAATCTGCGGGGCGGCGGCCGACGACGAGAAGCTGCTCGAACGCTTGCGCATCGATCATGCGGCCCTGGTGGCGGCCGAGCAGGATTTTCACAGCCGGCGACAGCGCGGCAGTTTAAACGGCAGGGAAGCCACTGACTACGCCGGCTATGTCGCCCGCCTGCACCGCCAGGTGGCCGAGGATTGCGTGGCACTGTCCGCTGCAGGGCTGCCGGCACCTTCCGGCCTGGGTTGTCCGTCACAGCCGCCGCCAATGCTTGCACCGGCAGCAATTGACCAGGGGGGGGAACAAACCACCGATGAACAGATCGCTTCCCTCGATGCAGAACTGCTCAGCGGCCTCGGTGAGTTTGATGAAATGCTGCTGCGCGAGCAGGATCGCGTCAGGGCAGCTGCGCCCATGACAGATGCCGCCGGGGGTGGCGGAGCGGGCGATGCCGGCACGGCTGAAGGCCTGGACGGTGCAGAAGGTGAAGACGGTGAAGACGGGGCGGAAGCCGAGGGTGACAGTGGCGCTGACGCCAGCCAGGGCGAGGGAGCGGGCACCGGCGCACAGCGCCAGGGCGGCAGGCGGGGAGTACCGCCGGATATCCCGGACGGCAGTGATGATGACGTGGTGGCGCGGCAGCTGCGGGAGGCTGCCGAGAAAGAGACCGATCCCGAGCTGAAAAAGAAGCTCTGGGAGGAATACCGCAAGTACAAGCAAGGTACACGTTGAACATGACTATGACTACGAGACCTGTCTACCTGATACCGCTGTTGCTGCTGTTCGCACTGCTGCACGGTTGCAGCACGTTTGGACCGGCACGCACTGTCGATGCCGGGACGCCCCTGAACAAGGCCGTCACCGAGCTGCCCGACGAACAGCTGCTGGATGTCTGGGTAGAGTTGTTCGATCCGGGTGAACTGCCGGAAGACGAGGACAAGGCCATGGGGCTGTCCATGGACATCCGCGAGGCCGAAGCCCGTTACCTGCCGGAACAGCTGCGCGCCACCATGGAAACTACCGGTCACTGGGGCGCGGTGCGCCTGGTACCGCGTGACACCACGGGCAGTGAACTGCTGGTGCGCGGTACCATTCTGGAATCCGATGGCGAACAACTGGCCCTGCAGATAACGGCGCTGGACGCAACCGGACGCCAGTGGTTCAGGCGCACCTACCGGGAGGAAATCGAGTACGCGCAATACACGAACCGCGGCCAGAACGGCACGGACGTGTTCCAGCCGCTTTACAACACCATTGCCAATGACCTGGCCGAGTTTCGCGCGAAGCTGGATGCGGCAGAAACCGCGGCGATCCGTCGTGTTGCCGCCCTGCGCTTTGCGGCGGACCTGGCGCCGGAGGCCTTCGCCGGTTACCTGGAAACTGACAGGGACAAGTACAAGGTCGTACACCTGCCGGCTGCTGAAGACCCCATGTATCAACGGGTACAGGCAATACGCGACCGGGACTTTCTGCTGATCGATACCCTCAACGGTCATTTCGACAATTTCACCCGGCAAATGGAGTCGCCCTACACGGAGTGGCGCAAGGCGCGCAGCGAAGAAGCTGCCGCCCTGCGTAAACTGGAGCGCGAGGCATGGCAGCGCAAGCTGCTGGGCGCAGCAGCCATACTCGGCGCCATCGCTGTCGAGTCCTCGAACAACGGCAACAATGCCGGTTCCAGTGTGCTGCGCGATGTCATGGTGGTGGGAGGCGTATATGCCATCAAGGCCGGTTTCGACAAGTCGTCGGAAACCGGCATCCACCGCGATGCCATTACCGAACTGGACGAATCCTTCTCCTCCGAGGCCCGCCCGATGGTGGTCGAGGTGGAGGGCGAGACCCACGAACTCACCGGTTCTGCCGAAGCGCAATACACCAAGTGGCGCGCATTACTGAAACGTATTTATGCCTCTGAAACCGGCCTGGCCGGTTCCTGAGCAGGGCAAGGCAATATGGATGCCCGCCGGCAGTCACGGGTGACGGACACGACTGCCCTGCAACCGCCGGGGCAAACACATACTGCGACGTCGGGTGCACCTGATAACAGTCGCTGGTGGTGGATTGCACTGGCCGGTTTGCTGTTACTGGGACTGGCCGTTATTTTTGCGCTGCCGGGGCTGGTGGACCCGGTGCCTGAAGCCACCGTCCCGGCGCAACCGCCGCCACCGGCCGGCGACACCGCGGCTCTGCGAGACACGGCGCACCAGACATTGCAGGCCTACCTGCAATTGCGTGCCAGGCTCGATCTGGACAATGCCGGCGCCTGGGGCGAACCGGACTGGAGTGAGGCGGCGGCCCGGGCATCCGCCGCTGACCGTTATTTTGCCCAGCGGCAATTCACCGCGGCCGTCCGTGACTACCAGGCGGCCCTCGACCACCTGCAGCAGCTCGATGCCAGTCGCAGCGAAATACTGGCAACCGCGCTCGAGGCGGCGACCCGCGCGCTGTCGGCGAATAACGTGGATACGGCCATCGCGCAATTCCAGGCCGTACTCGCGATAGAGCCGGAACACCCGGCAGCGACGCGCGGACTCGCCCAGGCAAGCAGTCGCCGGGCCGTCCTCGAGCAGATGAACCGTGCGCAGGCGGCAGAAACAAACAGCGATCTGGAGGCGGCCCGGGCCGCCTACCGGCAGGCAACACAGCTGGATACGGCCTATGAACCGGCACGCACGGCACTGCAGCGTGTCACGGGGCTGATCAATACCCGTGACTTCACCGCGACAATGACCCGTGCACTGGCCGCGCTGGATGCCGGCCAGACGGGTGCAGCCGGCAAGGCGCTGGCCGAGGCCGAGCGCCTGCAGCCCGGCAACAGCGCGGTGCGTGATGCGCGGCAGCGACTGCGGGGAATGCGCGCGCAGGCCGGCCTGGACAGTCTGCGCAGGCAGGCGTCCGGCAAGGTCGCCGCTGAAGACTGGCAGGCCGCGACTGAGCTGTATCGCAAGGCACTGAGCATCGATGCGTCGGCCGGCTTTGCCAGCGAGGGTCTGCGCCGTGCCGAGGAGCGCAGCGCATTACATGCGCAGTTCGATCACTACCTCGAAACGCCGGCGCGGATCTACTCCGCCGTGCCGCTGGCCAACGCCGGGAAACTGCTTGCCGCCGCCAGCGAGGCGCCGCCGGATGAACCGCGCCTGGCAGGAAAAATCACCGCACTGCGCGAACTGGTCACCGGGGCGAGTGTGCCGATAACGATTACCCTGAACTCAGACGGTGTCACCAGCGTGGTGATCCACCGCGTCGGCCGTCTCGGCCAGTTCAACAGCCACCAGCTGGAATTGCTGCCGGGCGACTACACCATCGTCGGCAACCGGCCGGGCTACCGCGATGTCCGCAAGGCGATCACGCTCAGGCCCGGCATGTCCCCGCCGCCGCTGGTGGTGCGTTGTGAGGAAGAGATTTGAGCCGCGTCTACTTTATCCATGATGCAGTCGGCGAGCGCCGGCTCGATGAGCGAGACATGCCAGTGTCTATCGGCGGTGCGGAGCAGGACGGTATCGTGCTGCCCGGGCTGCCGGACAATACTGTCGTTGCACACATTGGTCTGACCGAGGGCCATGCCTTCATCCAGCCGGCACAGACGGATACACCGTTGTTTCACAATCACGAGCACCTGACGGTCTCGAAATGGCTGAAGTCGGGGGACATAGTGGAGGTCGGTGAATCGGTCATTCACTGGAACGTACAGGGTGACCAGGTCAACATCAGCGTGCATGAGCGTGCGTCCGAGCCGGCGCTGGTTCCGCCGGTCACACCGCCGCCATCGAACAAGCGGACACTGCCCGAAGTCGCACCGGTACGCACACCGGCGCACAGCCACCGCACCCTGCGGCGAGTGGTCCTCGGTGTGTTCCTGCTGTTGGTGCTGGCCGTCGCATTCGTGCTGCTGGCCACCCCCGTCGCCGTCCACATCACACCGGAGCCGGAACGCCTATCACTGGAAGGCTTCCCCCCGGCCGTCTCCATCGGCGGGCGTCGACTGGCCCTGCCCGGCCGCTACACAGTCACGGCACAACGCGCGGGTTACCGTCCGCTGCAGGAGACCATCGTGGTTCCGGCGGGGGGGTTCCAGCTGTTCGAATTGCAGCTCGAGGAATTGCCCGGGCGGGTCAGCATCGAGCTGCAGCCGGACGTTCCTTTCAGCTTGTTCATCGATGATGCGGAAGTGGCCACCGATGCCAGCAGGCTGGCCGAGATTCCCGGCGGGGATCACCGCCTGCGGATTGAAACCGCGCGCTACCTGCCGGTCGAGGAAACGCTTGCCGTGGCCGGCAAGGGCCAGGCGCAGCGGGTAACACATGTGCTGCAGCCGGCCTGGGCCAGGGCACGCATCGACAGCCAGCCGCCGGGTGCAACGGTGGAAATAGACGGCGCAGCGCTCGGCGTGACGCCGCTGGAGACCGAGCTCCTGCAGGGCGAGCGTCAACTGGTATTGAAGCTTGAAAAATACCAGGACCTGTCGGTCCCGCTGCGGGTCCTTGCAGGCGTGGATCTGGCACCCGATGCGTACCAGTTGCAACTGACCGATGGACGGCTGACGCTCAGCAGTGAACCGGCCGCTGCAAGCGTCAGTGTGGACGGCGTATTCCAGGGCACCACACCGGTTATCCTGGCGCTGACCGCCGGTGTCGAGCATACCCTGCGCCTGACCAAGCCGGGCTACCAGCGCCATGACCGAAAACTGCAACTGGCCGCGGATGAAGAACAGTCGCTCGATATACGGCTGCGGCCGCAGTATGGCATCGTGTTCGTGACCGCGCGCCCGGCGGATGCAACCCTGCGGGTGGACGGCAGGGATGCCGGCAAGGCCACCCAGCGCCTGCAGCTGACGACACGCAGTCATACCCTGGAGTTCAGCAAGCCCGGCTATGCAACCGAGACCGTCACGGTTACGCCGCGCACCGGCACCAGTCAGAATGTGGATGTCACCCTGACCACTGCCGAGCAGGCACGGCGCAAAAAGCAGGCGGCTGTTACGCCTGCGGTGATTTCCAGTCCCGCCGGGCAGCAGTTGCGACTGGTGCGTGCGCAGGGCAGTTTCCGCATGGGGGCATCGCGTCGCGAGGCCGGGCGTCGCGCCAACGAAAGTGCGCGGCAGGTAGCGCTGCCACGCCCCTTCTACCTGGCCAGCCGGGAAGTGAGCAATGCCGATTACCGGCAGTTCAACCCGCAACACAGTTCGGGTTCGGCCGAAGGCGTGAGTCTGAACACCGACAGCCAGCCGGTGGTAAATGTCAGCTGGGACGATGCCGCGCGCTATTGCAACTGGCTGAGCAGTCGCGCGGGATTACCGCCGGCCTATACCGGGAGCAACGGCCGGCTGCAGGCGACGCAGCCACTGTCGACCGGCTATCGCCTGCCAAGCGAGGCGGAGTGGGCCTTTGTTGCGCGCAAACATACCCAACAGACAGAACAGCGTTACCCGTGGAGCGGCGGTTTCCCGCCTGCAGCCGTGGTCGGCAATTTTGCCGATGCCAGCATTGCCGATACCCTGGCCAACACCGTTCCGGACTACAATGATGGCAACCGGGTCAGCGCACCGGTGGGCAGTTTTGCGGCACGACCGGCCGGCTTTTATGACCTCGGCGGCAACGTCGCCGAGTGGATGCACGATTACTATGCCGTGTACCCGGGCGAGGCCGACAAGCAGGTCACGGACCCGCTGGGCCCGGCGTCCGGCGAGCACCACGTGGTGCGTGATTCGAGCTGGCGCCAGGGCACGATTACCGAGCTGCGCCTGAGTTACCGGGACTACAGCCGCGCCGCACGCCCCGATCTCGGCTTTCGCATTGCGCGTTATGCGGAGTAGAAAATGACTGCATTTACACCATTCAAACAACCCCCCTCTCCCTCAGGGAGAGGGCCGGGGAGAGGGGATAATATAATTGTCTATCCGTATTAATATCCCCTCTTCCCCCGCCTCCGCGGGGGCAGGCTCTGTCCTTCCCCCTGAGCACCCAAAGAACGGGCATAAAGGGGAAGGGACGCCCTGTTTAATGTATGCAGGCTGACACGAATTACGGAGTCATAATATGAAGCGCAATGCAATACTTGTATTGATACTCGGCTGCATGCTTGCCAGCGGGAACCTGTACGCACTGACAGCACAGGACGAAAAGAAGGCGGCAAGCTCCCGGGAAACTGCTGACGGGAAACACAGACCGCCGGTCAAACAACGCTCGCAGCAACCGGCTAAGCCTGCAGCCACGTTCAAACCCTCGGAAAAGATCGGCGCCGACAGCGCGGTGTCATTTCCCGTGGATATCTGACAGCACGCCGAAACAAACACAGGAAAAGAGACATCATGAAGAGAGGCTTCCCCGTTGAACTCGTCTACCAGGTATTTTCACTGCTGATTGCCTTTATCCTGGTGCATGCACTGTATGTCAGCCTCATCAGGCCGCAGGCCGCTGCCTTCATCGAACAGGAAATGCTGCAGATGCAGTCTGATCCCGAGTATGTGCAGCAGCGCTCGTTCTTCGTGGTGATCAAGGATTACGAGCAGGAGACCTGTTTTGTCCTCATGCTGTGGGCCTTTGCGATTCTCGGTTTCAAGGGCCGGATGACCTTTCGCCAGCAGGGCCTGCTTGACCAGGATCTGCTGCGGCTGCCGGCGGAACTGCCGATCGGTCCGGAGGACACCCGTGATCTTGCCGGGCGCGTCCAGTCGCTGCCGGCATCCATGCAGCACTACCTGCTGCCGCGTGCACTGCTGACCGCCATCGAGCGCTTTGCCGCCACCCGCAATGTACAGAACGTGTCCACGGCGGCACGCGATATCTGCGACTCGGAAGGCGATCGCCTGGAATCCGAACTGTCCATCATCCGCTACATCGCCTGGGCCATTCCCTCGGTGGGCTTTATCGGCACGGTGCGTGGTATCGGCGATGCGCTGGGACAGGCACACCGCGCCGTCGAGGGCGATATCACCGGTGTCACCTCCAGCCTGGGCGTGGCCTTCAACTCGACCTTTATCGCACTGGTCATCAGCATCATCCTGATGTTCTTCATCCACCAGCTGCAACTGATGCAGGAGCGCCTGGTGCTCGACAGCGAACGCTATATCGACCACTGGCTGATTCGGCGACTGCAAAACTGACTTACTCCCCGGGTCCGTCAATATGAAGCGCCGTTCTGTCTCACCCTTTTCAATGTCGTTCCTGGACATCATGTTCTGCGGCTTCGGCGCCGTGGTGCTGCTGGTGCTGATCCTCAATACCGACACCGTGCGCGCCCGCAACGCCGTGTTTGCCGACCTGCGCTCCGAGGTGGTTCGCCTGGAGCAGGAAGTGATTGTCGGCCGCGAGCAGCTGGTCACGGCGCGCAACAGCGTGGAGTCGGCCGACAGCGAACTGGTCACGACCCGCGGCGAGGCCGAGCGCATCATCGAGACCATCAGGAAACTCGAGATCGAAGTCGCGCGCATGGAAAACGAAACGCTGGCCAGTCAGCAGCACGTGAATGAACTGGCGACTGACCTGAAGAGTCTGGATGAAGAACGGCAGCGGCTGGGAGCGCCACAGCCGGCCGACCGGGACAGCGGCACCCGGGTGCGCAAAGTCAGGGGAGAAGGTGATCGCCAGTACCTGACGGGATTGAAAATGGGCGGCAAGCGGGTGCTGATCCTGGTGGATGTCTCGGCCAGCATGCTGGATGAGACCATTATCAACGTCGTGCGGCGGCGTAACATGGATACCGCCAGCAAGCGCAGCGCGCCGAAGTGGCGCCGCGCGCTGAAAACCGCGGACTGGCTGGTCAGCAACCTGCCGTCTACGGCGCGCTTTCAGCTGTATGCCTTCAATACCCGGGCCAGCGCCGCCGTCGCCGGTACCGAGGGCACCTGGTTGCAGGCCGCCAGCCGCAAGCAGGTGGATAGCGCCATCAGTGGCCTGCGCCAGACCGTGCCGGGCGGCGGAACCAGTCTGCATCACGCGCTGGCGGTTGCCGGCAAGCTGTCGCCGCGGCCGGACAATATCCTGCTGGTCACCGATGGCCTGCCGACGCAGGGCCGCGGCAAACCCCGCGGGACCACGGTGTCTGCCGATGAGCGCCTGAAGCATTTCCAGGGGGCCGTCCGCACCCTGCCCTCGGGTATACCGGTGAATACGGTGCTGCTGCCGATGGAAGGCGATGCCTATGCCGCGGCGGCCTTCTGGAAACTCGCGCTGGATACGCGCGGCTCCTTTCTGACACCGGCACGGGACTGGCCATGAGCCGGCGAACCCGACGCAGCATCGACATCTTCAACCTGTCTTTCCTGGACGTGGTCTCCTGCGGTTTCGGCGCCATTATCCTGCTGCTGGTCATCGTCAAGGTCTCCGAGCCGCATGTCATCGAGCAACTGGCGGTAGACCTCAGCGGACTGGTGGCACAACTGGAGGCCGAGGTCCACGAGATCAAGGGCGAGACCACGGTGCTGAATCGCGATCTGACCACCCGGCAGGAGCAGCTCTCTGTGCAGCGTGAGAAACTGGCGCGCCTGCAGGGCGACATATCCTCCATTCGCGGTCAGTACGCCACGACCCGCAACGAACATGACACGCAGACCATTATCAAGGATCAGCTGGCCTCGGCGAAACAGGATCTGACGGAGGAGATGCGGCGCCTGCTGGGCAGTGGCTACCAGCGCAAAAAACTGGCGGCGACCATCGGCGGTGTGCCCGTGGACAGCGAGTATATAATCTTCATCATCGATACCTCCGGTTCCATGCAACAGAACACCTGGCCGCTGGTGCTGAAGAAGGTCACCGAGGTGCTGGACATCTATCCACGGGTCAAGGGTATCCAGGTGATGAATGACATGGGGGACTACATGTTCTCCCAGTACAAGGGCAAGTGGATACCCGACACACCGGCACGCCGCAAGGCCATCATCACGCGGCTCTCCGGCTGGCAACCGTTTTCCAATTCAAGTCCGGTGGAAGGCATCGAGGCAGCCATCCGGCGCTTCCATGCGCAGGACAAGCGGATCAGCCTGTACGTGTTCGGTGATGACTTTGCGCGCGGCTCGATCGAGACCGTGGTCAACACCGTGGCACGGCTCAATCGTGCCGACAAGTCCGGCAGGCGGCGCGTACGCATTCACACCGTGGGCTTCCCGGTACTGTTTGGCACGGGCAGCGGCATCCCGGTAAACGCCATGCGCTACGCGGCGCTGATGCGCAAGCTGGCGGAAACCAACGGCGGCAGTTTCGTCGGCCTGAACAGCACCCGCTAGCACATGCCGGCGCGCTGCTGCATTCACTGGCCGGCGCGGTAACGGGTGTTGTAGCGCGCGTGCAGCGCGTCGCGCGGCCCGCTTGCCAGTCCGGAAGAAGGCAACGGCTCGAGCGTGTTCCCCTGCGCCGTGTACAGGTCCATGTCCTTGGCCCAGCCGTTGGCCTCGACCACGAAACGGCGCCGCCAGCCGGCCGGCAACGACGGCAGTTCGGCATTGAATTCCAGGTGCACTTCCTCGCCCGGGCCGATGATGGCCGTGGCATCGTCCACCGCGGCAACCAGTTCAGTTGCCGTGCCGAATGCGGTGTAGTGGCCGGCCATGTAGCGCGTATCCCACAACGGGCTGCGCTGTGCATAGTCGTAATGCGGCTGGCGCTGCGGCCCGGTGCTGCGCCGGGCAAAGCCGCTTTCCGCTACATGTGCGTTCGCCAGTCGCAATGGCGTGCGCCGCGCCTGCGGCAGGTCCCCGGCCTGCACCACGGCTACCCGGTCCCAGTAGATCTCCTGGTTGGTGCGCAGGCGCAGCGCGGTGGTGCCGGGCGGCAGTCCGGGCAGCGGCACGGACATGCGGCGCGGCATGCCGGCAGGATAACCGAACTCTTTCAGGATCACTTGCCATTGACCATCGCCGGCGCGCGCCTCCAGTGTCGGGGCGCGCCAGCCGGCCTGCGCCTGCCAGGCGGCAAACATGGTCTGCGAATAGGGATACTCGACCCAGCCGTCGATCACCAGCACCGGCCGCGCACCCTCGAGCGCCTGCGCGAACTCCAGGATCAGGACCTGTTCGTTTGCCAGCCGGCCGATAAAGCGCCGGTCCAGTTCCCCCACCGGGGCAGCGTCCAGGTCGGCGGCCGTGACGCGCGCGGTGACATCCTTGCCATCGCCGGTTACCGCACGCACCGGCAGTTGTTCCGCCTGGAAGTAATGCACCTCGCCCGTCGCCTCCGGTGCAGTAATGGCCATACGTTCGTCCAGTACCAGGTCCCAGCCTGGCGGCAGGTCGTAGGCCACCAGGCGCACGGCATCGAGGTAAGCGGCTTCCTCCATGGGTTCACCGATCTTGATGACATAGGTGCCGTCACGCGGTTCCAGCAGGCCGGCAGGCAGCAGGAAGTTTTCACGCGGCCGCGGTGGCGCAGACACGCCGGGCTCGATGAAGTAGCCCAGTCCGCCGACACCCAGCAGGTCACTGATGAAGGCATAGCGTTCACCGTCCCAGGCAAACAGTACCGGGCAGCTGGACAGCTGCCGCTCGGTCTCATTGATGCGGTGCAGCTGGCCGGCCGCCAGGTCGAGTTCCGTCTGGTACACGCCGTCCGACCAGGTCAGTGAGACAAAATCGAGCTGCCGGGCACCGCCCAGACCGGCCACCACCGGCTGCAGACCCTGGCCAGGTGCCGAATGACGCCGCCAGTTATCGGTCAGGATCCAGCGGCTGCCACTGCGCAGGGCCAGCCGGGTGCCGATGCCCGAGGCATTGGAGCGCATGGTGGCGGCGTTATCGTCCTGCCCCGAAGGCGCAATACCGATAAAGGCATGCCGGCCCTCCCCTGCCGGTGACAGGCGCAGGGCATTGTCCGCCTGCAGCACGGCCACCGCGGGCCCGCGCCCGACATCAATCACCACGGCGGCCCACGCCAGCACGGCCTGGTCACCGGGGAACCGGTACAACGGTGCCAGCGTGTCACCCTGCACTGTGTACACACCGAGCCCCTCGCCGCCTGCCAGCAGGAGTTCGCCGTGCCCGTCGCCGTCGACATCACGCAGCTCGAGTTGCGGGTGTTCGGCAGCCGGCAGCTTGCCGATGACGGTCTTCTGCCAGGGATCGCCGCGATTGACCTGCCAGCGCATGACACCGCCGTCCGCGCCCAGCGCGTACAGCTCCGGGTGACCGTCGGCATCGTTGTCAGCACTGACCAGCGCGTCCATGGGTGTGTTGATGAACGCCGCCTGGTCGCTGGCGGGCGTGTAATTCCAGCCCAGCTCGTTGGTGTACACGGCGTGCGGGGGTGCGGCCTTCAGCGTAATGATATCGGTGTCACGGTCGTTATCGATATCCAGCAGCAGCACCTGGCGCGTGGCGGACTGTCCGCCGTCGAGACCGCGCTCGGCGGCAAGCGGCCGGAAGCTGCCATCGAGGTTGTTGTTGAGCAGTTCGTCGGGGCCGTCGCCGTTGACCAGGAACAGATCCAGATCGCCATCGTGGTCGGCATCGAACAGGGCACCGTCGACGGTATTGAATGTCCCGTTGTCGGTCTGCGTGGCCGCGGTGACATCCTGCCAGTTGCCGCCGTCCGCGTGTTGCCACAACTGGTTGGGGCCACGCCGGCACAGATAGACATCGGTGTGGCCGTCATTGTCAAAATCACCCCACAGGGCCGTGTTCACGGCCGGTATGGCGGCCAGTGGATGGTCCCCGGCCACCGCGAAGGTCCCGTCGTCCTGGCCCAGCAGGACGGTGTTGTATGCATCGGCCTCACCGGCCCGCCCGGCAACAAACAGGTCGAGGCGGCCGTCTTCATCGATGTCGGCGACGGTCAGGTTCGGCCTGCCGGCCTGTGCATCGCCGGCGGGTGGCAGCAGGGTCAGCGGAACGCCGGGCTCGGCAAACAGCGGGCCGGCGGGACGCTGCTCGACCGGCTGCGCGGCAGCGCCCGCCATACCGGCCTCGCATTTCGGTCCCATGCGGGTGTACTTGAACTCGACCAGCTGTGCCCGTGGATTGCTGGCCAGTTGCTGATAAAGGGTGATGTGGCGGCGGGCCTCGTCGGGCTGGCCCTGCTGGCGATACAGCTGCGCCAGCGCGTAATAGGCACTGCGCAGGTAGGGATCGGCATCCAGGGCACGCCGGTACCAGTCCAGCGCAGCGCTAGTTTCGCCGTGTTGCTGAAACGACTGTGCCAGAAAGTAGGCGGCAAAAGGATCGTGCGGGTCAGCCGCCAGCACTGCCTGCAGATGCTCTGTGGCACGCGCCAGTTCACCGCGACGGAATTCCAGCAAACCGGCACAGTAACGGACACGCGGTTCGCCGGGATATTCGGCTGCCAGGGCATCGAAGCGGCGCAGGGCATCCGCCTCGTCACCGTCCAGCTGACGATTCATCTGCGCAATGGCGTGGTTGACGCGGAATGCGAGCTGCTGCGGATACTGTGTAATGAGCTGCCGGAAGATTTGCAGGGCAGCATCGTAGTCGTACCGCCCCATCAGGCCGACGCCGCGGTTGTTGAGCGCGATGGCCTGCGCATCCGGGGATGCCAGCCCGTCCGGTTGTCCTGGCCGGTCACACGCGGCCAGGGCTGGCAGCAGGCAGCAGACCAGCAGCCAGCGCCGTAAGTATAAACAGGTTTCAGAGCACATTTCCTGTCTATACTAGTTACAAATGTACTCTGACACCATAATCATGCTTGACTTGTATCAACGATAAAGTATTTAGTATGGATTCCGGGCGTTAAATAAATACAAGGGGGGGGCATAGCCCATGGTTCTGGACAAGACTCTAGTCATTGCGATGTTCGTTCTATTCATTGGAGTGAGTGTATTTGTATTCATCACCTGGTCAAATACCCGGGCTGCCCGCAAACACATGGATAGTATTCTGCAGCAACAGCAACTGGTAAGGACGCACCCCGATGCGCATCGCCTGTCCGAGGCGGTGCATTTACTGCGCCCGTCGGTACGCCTGGGTTTTGATTACACCATCAGGCAGGACGATGGCGAGCTGCCCTATCTCTCGGAGTGGAATACCGGCGGATCGATGCCGACCAATGCGCAAATCGAGGATGCCCTGAGAAAAGTGACGGCAATCGACTCCACGGGCTATGCGGCCATGCGCAGATCGGAATACCCAAGCATCGAGGACCAACTGGATGCCGCCTACAAGGCACGCCGTGGCAATCCGGCCGAGCAGCAGGAACTGGATGACCGGATCGAGCAAATAAAGAACAAGTACCCCAAATCAGACGATGCCCTCTGAGCGCTTGCAGGGCTTTAATCAGCAGACTTGCAATTAAACGGGACCTGAATCCTCCGTCACTCGCAAACCTGCTGATGAATCGCGCTTGCAGGAACCGTACAGGGAACTGATCCTGTTACCCTGGCCGCCGCGTCATTCGCATGCGGCGCCGTCACATCATCCGTTCGCGGGCGGCGTTCTGCCAGACTTTTCCTCATGCAGAGCTTCTAGTACCCTGCCCCCTTCCAGGTTGAAGAAATGACATTCACCTTACCCGAAGGCAACACCCGATGCGCCTGCTTTCATTTGGCTCCGCTGCCCTGATCACACTGCTCGGTTTCGTGATTGCCTGGCAGTTCGTAAACCCCGCACCACCCCGCAGCCTGGTCATCGCCACGGGTGATGCGGATGGCGCTTACTACCTGTTTGCCCGGCGCTACCGTGAACTGCTGGCCGAAAACGGCATCGAACTGGAGGTCCGCACGACCGCGGGCTCTATCGAGAACCTGGAGCTGCTGCAAAATGGCAGCGTCGACCTGGCATTCGTACAGGGCGGTACCGGCCCGGCTATGGACGCCGATTCACTGACCAGCCTGGGCAGCCTGTATTACGAACCCCTGTGGATCTTTTACCGCGGCGAGCAGACACTGAGCCGGCTGGGCGAACTGCAGGGCAAGCGCATTGCCATCGGCGAACACGGCAGTGGCACGCACGCCATCGCCAGCCTGCTGCTGGCGGACAACTTTATCAACACGGAAACCGGGAATATCCAGTCGATTGGCGGGGCAACCGCCCTGCAGGCATTGCAGCAGGGTCAGATTGATGCCCTGTTCCTGGTCGCCGCACCGGCTGCGCCACTGGTGCAGCAGCTGCTGTATGCGCAGGATATTCAGTTGATGTCATTTGCACGCGCCAGCGCCTACACACGCATGCATCCGTTCCTGTCTGCCGTCACCCTGCCCGAGGGCGTCATTGACCTGCAGGCGAACATCCCGCCACGCGATACCGTCCTGCTGGCAGCGACGGCGAACCTCGTGACACAGGAAAATTTCCACCACGCGCTGGTCAGCCTGCTGTTACAGGCCGCCAGAGACACGCACAATCGTGGTGACCTGTTCGCCAGGCCTGGCAACTTTCCCAACAGTAAAAACCTGGAATTCCGGCTGAATGACAATGCCCGCCGCTTTTACCGGCACGGGCCGCCGTTCCTGCAGCGCTATCTGCCGTTCGGCGCGGCCAGCCTGATCGACCGACTCAAGGTCATGCTGGTGCCGTTGCTGACGCTGCTGCTGCCACTGGTCAAGATCATGCCGCCGACCTACCGCTGGCGGGTGCGCAAAAAGATTTACCGCTGGTACGGGGAGTTGCAGGAACTGGACAACAAAACACATGCACAGCATGACGAGCAGAGCGTGGAAGACCTGCTGCAGACACTGGATAAACTGGAGGAAGAAGTGCGCAAGGTCACCGTACCCCTGTCCTATGCCGACGAACTCTACGACCTGCGCCTGCACATCGGCCTGGTGCGTGACAGGCTGGTAGATAACCGGGATCAGGGCACGGCCTGAAATAAAGGCGGCGCAATCATCGATACAGCAACAGGATCAGATGGCATTGATATGCCTGTCTTTTTAACAAAATCAGTCGAATCCGGGCCCATACTTCAATTCACTGCCATTTGAGGTAAACTTCTGCCATGAAAAGTGAAGCCCTCTACATCGCACTCCTCATTGCGCCATGGGCCCTGGCGTTAATCGCCTACCTCTATTACCGTCGGCGGCAGCTACGCAAGACACCGAAGGATTCCGGAGCCGGCAGGAACGACGATGCTCGCGGGGTTTGACGAGACTTTTTACCGGGGACAGAGCCTTTAAGGCAAAGCGGGATCCTGTCCTGTTCAACAACTGACTTCCAATCCATCATTACAGGAGTGAAACCATGAAAACTGATACGATCGAACGCCGGGGACCTGGCGCACTGGCACTGATTCCCGCACTGGCACTGGTGCTGCTGGGCGCCGGTTGCTCCGAAAAGGAAACCACGGCCACCCAGGAAGCTGCACCCGAAATGCAGATGGCGGAACCGGCAGCGCCGCCGCCTGTTGAGGCGCCCGCACCTGCCGCTAAACCGCCGGCCGCGAAAGCCCCGATGGCGGAACCGGCAGCTGCAGCAGCTGCTACCCAGACAGCCTCTGTGGACGGGCAGAAAATCTACCAGTCATCCTGCCAGGCCTGCCACGTCGCCGGTGTTGCGGGCGCACCGAAACTGGGTGACAAGGCTGCCTGGGCACCACGCATCGCCAAGGGCAATGACGCCCTGTATACATCGGTCACGAACGGACTCAATGCCATGCCACCGAAAGGTGGCTGCATGAGTTGCAGCGAGGACGAGCTGCGTGCTGGGGTGGATTACATGGTTGGTGAGGGTTCCTGACCCGCCGCCACGGACACGGTGCCTTTTCGGAAACATGAAGGGGCTGGATTCTGGTTTTTCTGTTATTAGCGGAAACCGGTATCTGGCCCCTGTGTTCTACCGCCTTGTAATCATCAGTGACGGACAACTGTCTGAAGACAGTCAGACTGACTGAATATGTACTCTGTACACCCTCTGATCCGCATAGAAAGAACAAGAACCGGTTGTCTCAAGCCCGTTGAAAGATGGAGGTGAGATTATGAAAGTTTCATCGGCTTTACTTTCCCTGTTATTGCCCGCAATGGCGATTGCCCAGAACTACCAGGGGATGAGTGAACAAGACATGCAAAACATGATGGGAAAAATGCAGGAAATGCAGACCTGCATGCAGGGTATTGATCAATCCCGAATGGATGCACTTGAACAACGGGCAAAGGAGATGGAGGCCGAGGTGCAGTCACTCTGCGCAAAGGGCAAGCGCGATGCCGCACAAAACAGGGCCATGACCTTCTCCCGGGAGATGGGAAACGATCCGGATGTACAGCAAATGAGAAAATGCGGTGACAGTATGAAAGGCATGATGCCAACGATGCCGATGATGGGCCAGGTCGACAGGCCTGAAAAATCAGGCGGCCACATCTGCGATGAATGACGGCAAATCAAGAATTTATGCGGGGGGATAAGATCCCTGCATTCAAGACAGTAACGCTCACCCGTCGGGGAGAATAGCGACCTGTCGTACCAGCTTTCTGGCCGCCATGTAAATTAGCCTTCTGTCGGTAACTTTGGGGTCGTACTGCAGGGCGATCAAGCCATCGTCATAATTGATCTTCACGTCCACCCCCCGGAAATACTGTTTAAGCAATTGTGGAGCAAGAATCCCCTGTCACACAACGTGCTCTGACAGGCTGCACAGCAAACAGGTCTCAGTCCACATCCGCCGCTATAAGCGAAAAACGGGCGCTTCCACCCTGCATATTCAGGGTCAATATAATTCCTGCCAGTGCCGATAAATATTGTTGCATGCCCCTGTACATCAGGTCGGCGTGCGACCGGTAAAGGCTACACGGCGCCAGGGAAGGTGGTCCGGAATATTCCATAAGTTCCTGTATTAAATAACTTATTCAAAACCCCTTCCGCTGGCCGCTGCACCCACGATATTCGGAGCAGAGGCAAACAATGGGCTTATTTTCCAGGGTCAGACAGGATCCCCCCGATACGCCGGCGGCGGAAGACGCGGAACCCGTCAATAACGGGGCAGCCGAGGACCTTCGTGACAAGGTCCTCGACACACTCGCCGGCATGCTGCGCACCTATGGCAGTCACGGCTTCGATATCGATGCCATGGACGCCACCGAGCTGCAGCGCCACAGCGAGGCCTGGGTGCGTCACATCCTGACCGGTACGCCGGCGCCATTGAGGGAACAGCAGCCGGATGACGAGGAAAAGGCGGAGCCGGTCAGCATGGACCAGCGCCACTGGGCTGACCTGCAGCTGTTTTTCCGCAGCCACCGGCGTGATGAACAGGCGGCTGTACTCAATCGGGCCGAAGGCATGCGCGGTCTGATCAGTGAGATGACCAACGGCCTGCGTTCCGCCATCAGCGACGATAATGCCAAGGACGAACTGGTGACCCGGGAGATGGTGACGCTGAGTGCCGTCGTAGAGAGCGATTCCCTGGAAGATATCAGGATGCAGCTGGCCAGGACCGTCGATGTAGTCTCACAGGTTGTGCGGGAACGTCACGCACGCTATGAAGCTCAGCTGGAGCTAATGGGCGAGCGGGTCCATAACCTGCGCGCCGATCTTGTGGCCATGCGTGAAAAGGCGAGCCTGGATGCACTGACCCACCTGCATAATCGCGGCGCCTTCGACGATGTGCTCGCCAGGCAGATCGACTTCTCGTTTCTTTCCGGCCAGCCCATGGCACTGTTTATGGTCGACCTGGATAACTTCAAACGGATAAACGACAGCTATGGACATCCGGGCGGCGACCATGTGTTGCAGGTCATCGCCAATACGCTGATCCAGCTGTTTCCGCGACGTTCGGACTTCATCGCCCGCTACGGTGGCGAGGAATTCGCGCTGATCCTGGTCGACGCCGAACCACACGACCTGGAATCACTCGGTGAGCGCATCCTGAAGGCGGTCCGCGCACTGAACATCGACTACCTGGATAGCAGTATCACGGTAACCTGCTCGGTCGGTATTGCAACCGGCACCCCGCAGGACAGTACGGTGACCCTGCTCAGGCGGGCCGACCAGGCGCTATATCAGGCCAAGCAGGACGGGCGCGACAGACTCGTACTCTACGATTGAGTCCTGACGTGGCCGGATAAAGTTCAAAGGTGTGCTGCGTCGACGGGTGATTATTCAATGTGCTGGTGACGTGCCTGCCGGTAGAGTCGCCTGAAGTCCTGCATAACAAGCAAGAGATACAGTCCGGGCGCACTGCCGAGGAGCAAAACAAGCAGGTAGAGGAATGCCAGCGCGCCGGCAAGGTCATGCGGCATCCCCGCCGCAACAAACAGGCTGACGGCCGTGGCCTCGCGAACACCAAGCCCGCCGATAGAAACGGGTAATGCAGTGGCCACGAAGACCAGGGGCACAATCACCAGGTAGTCGAGCAGCTGCACCGTGGCGCCAAGACCGAGACCAAGCAGGTAGTAGACACCCGCAGCCATCAACTGAATACCGATGCTGATGGCGAACACCTGCGCCACGAGTACGGGACGGGCAAGATAGGTATGGATTGCTTCGGCAATGTGCAGGACCCCGGCAACGACCCTGAACCGGCGCCAGCGGGTGAGCGCGGCATGTACGGACCGGTGGGTCCAGCGGCTGCCGATGAGCACGAGCGCCGCAACCGCGAGCGTCAGGAGCCACGGCAGGGTACCCGCCAGTATGCGTACATAGGCATAATCGCGGGACAGGAACGGCACGATCACTGCTGCCGTGGCGATCATCGCTACAAAACCGAACAGGCGTTCGGTGATGATCGGGGAGACCGCAACGGTCACATCATGTTTATCCCGGTAAATGTAATACATGCGAAAGAGACTGCCGCCGATTGTGGTCGGCAGAATATTATTGAAGAAGGTACCGACGAAAAAGGGGGCGAGCAGCGTCGCGGGACGATAGCCATATGCGTGGTAATTCAGCAGAACCCACCAGCGGATATTGGCCAGTGTAAAGAGCAGGAGCTGCAATATGACTGCCAGCGGGACCGCCCACCACCTGACCTCCCGGACGCTGTCGACGATACGTGAAATGTCCAGCGCGCAGACCAGCAGCGCAAGCAATAGCACGCTGACAGCTATTTTGAAAAACCTGGCCATCCCCCTGTTGCCAGCACCGGTAACGCCTGTGTTCACGACTCACTCCCGGCAGGATGACGAACCCGGTTCGTGCCGGCGCAGATGTGCCGCTGCCCGGCTTCGATCAGCCGCGCGCCCGGCGGCCTGCCGCTGGCAATGGCGAGTATCACGTCACGGGTATTGTGAAGGGCGGCACGGCCCCGGCCCGAACAGCGGCCCTGTTAACGGTAACGCTCACCCGTCGGGAAGGATCGTGGCCTGCCTGACCAGCTTTCTGGCCGCCATGTAGATCCGCCTTCTGTCGATGACACCGGGATCGTACTGCACCGCGATCAGGCCGTTGTCATAATCGATCCTCACGTCCAGGACACCGTCTGTTTGCTGCAGGTATTCTTCATATTCTTCTATGCAGCCACGGCATCCAATACCTTCGACCTGGAGTCGCACCATTGCGGTTGGTTTATCGGCAGGTTCCTCATCGGATGTGACAGACATCGACTTTCAACCCGGCAGTCTCAATGTGTATGACAACAATATAACAGGAGTCAGAAAAACGTACGATGGCCTTTACAGCCGCAGATACTCTGTCATCAAGGCAGGATACATCGCCGGGTTGAACAGGATATTCGTAATGTAGTTGCATTCATGCGTACAGGTCCGGCAGTGCGGATTGTTGTCGGCTATGGAATGCAGGACGTCCGCTGCCTGCCCGCTGCGGATCACTCGCATGATGTCGCAGTCATGGTCGCGCACGTTGCCGAGGCTCTGTGTAAGGATCTCGCAGGGGTACACCTCGCCCGATTCAGTCAGCACCAGGTTCAGCTTCCCCGCGTAACAGGGCAACGACCGGTCCTGGCCGGTCAGCGTCTGATGAATAAACCGCCGCTGCAATACGTCCTGCGCTGCCTTGAGGCGAGCCCCCCTGAACCGGTGTCTGCCGCCAGTCCGCTCCCTGAGGCGGGTCGCCAGCGCCTCCGTCGCACGCCGGTATCTGTCGGGCTCGACCTGTTTATAGCCGTTGTCCAGCAGGTTCCCGCGCACCATCGAAATGGTATGCGTGACACGGCTGTCCAGGCCATTGACAAAGTCGATGATCTCGTCGGCCTTGTGCTGGTTCTGCGCAGTGAGGACTGTATTGAAGCCGAGTTCGAAATTCGGGCAGGTATCGAGGAGCCCCTGCAGCAGCGCATAGGTCTGCATGGTCTTGTCGAAATTGTCGCGGGTATTGCGCAATATGTCATGGTCGGCGCCGACGCCATCGAGCGAGAGCTTGACGACGACGACACTGTTGCGGCAGTGCTTTGCAATCCGCTCCGTCTGCTCCCGGATCAGATCGGGCAACAGGCCGTTGCTCGGGAACAGCATAACGGCAGGCCTGTTTTGGTCGTAAAACACCTTGCTTATCTCGACCAGGTCCTTGCGCAGGTAGACCTCGCCGCCCGAGAAGGCAAGCCACAACAACCTGCCCAGGGAACGGGATATGCGCTCGATCTCATCGAGCGACAGTTCCGGCGCCAGGGTCTTTGGATTATCCGGACTCTGCAGGTAAAAACAGAACGGGCAGCTGGCATTACACTTGCGCGTCAGGAAAAAGGTCAGATGAACGGGCCGCCGTTTCCAGAGGACCGATCCGGCATGTCGGACAAACGCAGGATTCACCTGGCAGCCTTCAGTAGTCCGGCGTAGCGGCGGTAGCTCAATAAGCCGGCAATACCGCCTGCGCCGACCGCCAGGGGGTAACCCAAAAAGTAGTAGGCCGAAGCCGCGCATGCAAAAGCAATCCCCCGGGCCCGGTAGAATCCCCTCAGCAGGTTGCGATTCGCAGCGATATTCAGCGCCATCAGCACTACAATAATTGCGGCATACCCTGCATTCCCGGTAGCCAGGACGAGCAGCAGCGCAAGCATGCTGCCGAACAGGGCGGCTACATCGAACTTCAACGCCCAGGAGGCCGAGCCCGAGTCTGCAAGCAGATCCTTGTTATGTATCGAATAGATGGTCCAGTACTTGGACTTTCTGAACCCGTTACTGACCGAGCCGAGGAGGGAAAAATCGAACAGGTGCCGGACCTGAATCTCGGGGTCCATGATGAGTCGATGCCCGGTCCTGCGCAAGCGGTGACTGAAGTCGACATCTTCAATTATGGGTAAAAAATTTTCGACAAAACCGCCGCTTTTCTCAAAAGTGTCTGCGTAAAGCACCATCGCATGTGCTGCAATGTAATCGGGATTGTCGCGGACACGGCTTTCGTCGTGATTGACGAAAACCGATTGAAACGCACTGAAGAAACGGTCATCGGCCGGCTGCTCCGTGTAGGTCCCGCCCAGTACCACCTCCCGGCCCGCCGCACCCAGCGTGGCAACGGCCCTGGCGAGGGTT
>Ga0265306_10000346_pt1 | contig 21773 bp, 16 predicted proteins | sample Helome_3_FD_192493 | JGI IMG/M metagenome (GOLD analysis project Ga0265306, IMG submission 192493) | Marine sediment microbial communities from subtidal zone of North Sea - Hel_20160420 (Illumina Assembly) | ecosystem: Environmental > Aquatic > Marine > Subtidal zone > Sediment ... | reverse complement strand
CCCGAATGGGGCGTGCGCTTTGTCCTGGTGGTGGCGATCGCCGGCTTCCCGCTGGCGTTGATCATCGCCTGGGCGCTGGAGCCCAATGGCAACGGGACCGCTGCGGGTGCCCGGGCCCGGCTCGCGTCTCTGCTCCACGGCCAGCGTCTCGACTATCTGATCATGGGCATCCTGGCGACATTGATCGCGGGACTGCTGATCAACGCCCCGGCCTTTAACCGGACGCGAGCGGTCTCCATCGATTCGGTGGCCGTATTGCCGTTTACCGAATTGGGCGACAACGGCAGCACCGGCTATCTCGGTGACGGCATCGCCGGCGAGTTGCTCAACTCGCTGACCGGTATCGACGGTCTGCGGGTCGCCGCCCGCACCTCTTCGTTCGCGTTCCGTGAGGGCGCCACGGATATCCGCGAGATCGGGCGCCAGCTAAATGTGGACGCGGTGGTCGAGGGTACGCTGCGCACGGACGGCGATCGGGTGCGGATCACAATCCAGCTGATCGACGTGGAAGACGGCTTCAACCTGTGGTCACGCACCTACAGCCGCGACCTGGATGGCATCCTCGATCTGCAGGAGGAGATCGCCCGGGCGGTGGTCTCCGCGCTCAGTATCGAACTGCTGGGCAACGGCGACACACCGGTGACACGACCCGGTACAGCGAGTGCCGCCGCCTATCAACGCTATCTGGAAGGTCGCGTCGCGTTCCACCGGCGGACACCGGAATCGCTGCATGAATCGATCCGGATGTTCGAGGAGGCGGTGCAGCTGGATCCGGATTACGCGCTGGCCTATAGCGGCATCGCCGATGCCCAGCTGCTGCGCGTCAGTTACGCCAACGTGCCGCTTGAACAGGCAAGAGAAGCGGCGGAGCGCGCGATCGCCCGGGCGCTGACGCTGGACGACCGGCTGGCCGAGGCCTATGCGTCGCTCGGTCTGCTCAAGGCCCATGACGGCCAGCCCGGCGCCGCCGAGCAGGCCTATCGCAAGGCCATCGAGCTGAATCCGGATTACGCGATGGCGCAGATGTGGCTGGGCGGGTTGTTGATGGATCAAGGGCGATTGCGAGATGCCAACATGGCGTTTTCGAAAGCGCGAAATCTCGATCCGCTGCACCCGGTGATCAACGGCAATCTCGCCGCCAGTCTGATGGCCATGGGCATGTATGACGCCGGGCTGGTCATCTTTAACCGGGTGCTCGAATATGCGCCTGCGTCGGCGCCGGTGCTGCGGCAGATGTCGGGCTGGGCCGCCGATTTTGGCCATCTCGATGACTCCATGGCGCTGGCCCGGCGGGCCCTGGCGCTGGACGAGAGCGAGCCGCAAAACCTGATCGGGATGGCGCGCAGCGCGCTGTGGCTGGACGACATGACCGCAGCCGAACAATGGCTGGGCAAGGCACAATCGGTAGCGGGCGACAACCCGATGCTGTTCTCCTACCGCGCTGCGTTTTATTTCGAGGCCGGCCAGCCATCGGCGCTTGACGCCTATGCCAGCTCGCAGCTTGCGGCTCAGGAGGCAATCTCACCGGGAGCCATGGACTACAAGAGCCGCAGCATGCTCGGCTGGGCTGGTCGCGGGCGGGTGTTGATGCACGACTACGATCGCGGCATCGCGCTGCTCGAACGGGCGCTGGAGACCGACGAGGGGCGGCGCCAGGTCAAAGATCTCGAGACGCTGACGTTTCTTGCCCTCGCCTACCAGCGCTCAGCGCGCGATGAGGCGGCTCGCGAGGTGGTTGCGCAATGCGAGAGCGTACTCGATAGTGCCCATCGCCAGGGCGCCGGCGGGCCGCGAGCGGCGCTGATGTCGGCGGCAGTCTCGGCCCTGGCGGGACGGCGCGACGAAGCGCTGGACGAGCTGCAGCAGGCCTACGATCTGGGCTGGCGCCGTCACGGTCTGATCGAGCATCACCTGGCCTTCGAGTCCTTACACGGTCTCGATCGCTATAACGAGCTGATCAGACGGATGCGCGAGGATACCGCGTCGATGCGCGAACAGGTGCGCGTGGCCGAGGCCGATAAGCTGACTCGCGTAGTCCGCGTCGACTAAAGTCGAGAACCGATCCTGGTCCCGCCATACCGGGTCCGGAGGCTCACCCATGCGGTAACGGCGAGAAGAACGACCGGCACAATAGCTTCGGCGACCACGGCGACTGTCCGCTTCACTTGTCCCCGTCTTCGCCCTCACTGCATTTGACCAGGCGCCTTCTCGAGCTGCTGCATCACCGCCTCCATCGCCTTCTGCATGCTCAGCGATTGTGCCCGTTGCCGCGGCGGCCACTCCTGCAGGCTCTTCATGTGCTCGCCGATGATCCCTTGCGCCGGGATGAGCGTCCATAGCTTTTCTGCGAACAGCTTGCGAGCCATGTAGCCCCATTCGGGCGAATGCGGATCGAAACGCTCCATCGGATCCATGCGCAGATTGAACAGATACGGCACCGATGGATACATCAACGGATCCCACCATAGCCCTTCTTCCTTGATTGCGAAGAGCATCTTCCAGTCTCCTACGCGTAGCCCGGTGAGATTGGACTCATCGTAATAGAAGTACCGGGTGCGGGCCGACTTGTCCGTCTTGCCGGTCCACAGAGCCAGATTGTCGTGGCCATCGATGTGCACCTTATAAGTCATGTCGCCCATCTTGGCGCCCTTGAGGAGCTTGCTCTTGATGTCTGTCTGACCGGCAGCGGCGGCCAGCGTGACGAACAGATCCTCGTGACTCTGGATTCCGTTCGATGCGCTGCCTGCCGGAATCTGACCCGGCCAGCGGACCATCATTGGTACCCGCACGCCACCTTCCCAGGTCGTACCCTTCTCGCCGCGGAACGGCGAGTATCCGCCGTCCGGCCAGAACAAGAGCTCGTAACCGTTGTCGCTGGAATAGACCACGATGGTGTTGTCGGCGATCCCCAGGTCGTCCAGCTTGTCCAGGATCGCGCCGACCTGCTCGTCATGCTGAATCATGCCGGCCCTATAGACATCCACCTCGGGACGACCTTCGTCCACGGCCTTCTGGATGTACTCCTGGGGGACATGGGTCCAGACGTGCATGCGGGTGGGATTGAGCCAGACGAAGAACGGCTTGTCTTCCTTGATGCTGCGGTCGATGAAATCCTCGGCTGCTTGCTGGAACTCTGCGTCTACAGTCTTCATCCGCTCGCGGGTCAGTGGGCCGGTATTTTCACACCGCTGCTTGCCCATACGACCGAATTTTGGATCCTCGGTGCGATCGTCCTTGTCTGTCGCAAAGCAATGCAGCACGCCGCGCGGACCGAACTTCTCCTTGAACTCGGGATTCTTTACGCCCGGATAGTCGAGCTGCTCGGGCTCTTCCTCTGCATTGAGGTGATAGAGGTTGCCGTAGAACTCGTCAAAGCCGTGCACGGTCGGCAGGAATTCGTTGCGGTCGCCGAGATGGTTTTTGCCAAATTGCCCGGTCGCGTACCCGAGCGGTTTTAGTATCTCCGCCAGCGTCGGGTCTTCCTTCTGTAATCCGAGTGTCGAGCCGGGGATGCCGATGGTGGTCATCCCGGTGCGCACGGGGTATTGACCGGTGATAAACGCCGCGCGGCCGGCGGTGCAGCTCGGGTGCGCGTAGTGGTCGGTAAACAGCATGCCCTCGTTGGCGATCCGGTCGATGTTGGGCGTATTGCCCATCATGCCGCGGGTGTACGCACCAACGTTCCACACGCCGATATCATCGCCGAAGATGACGAGGATGTTTGGTTTGTCGGCGGCGAGAGCCGGGGCAGCGAACATGGCAGCCGCCATCATCAGATATAACGCACAGAAACCTTCGGTAATTCTTAATCGCATCTCGACTCCCCTTTTCATTAGCGGTAGCGGCGCGCGGTTGCAGATACGTCGCCCTTATTCGTATTCCTTAGTTCAACGGCGGTTGGCCAGAAGCGGGCCTTTACGGATCAAATAAAGGAGCGTTAAGTGCTTCATGGGGAGCTCCTTTTCAATTGCTCGAGTGAGAATTTGTCGTGCTCGGTGACGGCAATGCATCTAAATTGCATTTTCTCTCGCAGAGGTGCTGGCGCCAGAACCATGCTAGTTTGCTTTACGATGCATCGGGCAGCGGGAATTCCGATACTTCACGCCGAACAGCAAAATCAGTCCGCAGGCGACCGCATGATAACCCTGAAGTGCAATGAATATGTGTTCTTTTGCATAGATCGCGTACACGCACAAGAACGCAGAGGAAACAGTCCACAGCGCGTAGGCCGCGATGCTGATTCCGTCACCGCAGTGCATCTTCATGAGATGGCGGATCTGAGGGACGTAAGCAATGATCACCAGTGCAGTTCCCAAGTAACCCAGCCAGTGCGCATTCAAATGGCCAAGGTTCATGATGCTCTATCCTGATAGCGTATGTTGAGTACGAGGATCACGATCGCGGCGGCCAACTGAAAACCCAAGGTGACAATAAAGATAGTGTTATCGCGAACAATCGCGTAGGCGAACAGTGAGAGCGAGGCCATCATATTTAGCATGGTCGACTTCAGGTTTAAGGCGCCCGCTTTATGCGACTTCAGGAGCAAATGGATTTGCGGCACGAACGCGGCCATGACAAGCGCCGTTCCGACCATCCCGACCCAGTGCGGTGTCATATACCTTTCGCCTCTATGCGCCGTTCAATATCGTCATACATGCCAATCTCCGTGGTTGTATTGAGCGGCCAAATCTGAAAATGCAGTAAGTAGCAGCAGTGCAGCTTGCTACCGAGGCGCGTTACTTTGCAGCCTCCCAGGCTTTGGGCAAGCCAAATATGAACACGTCATCTCCGACCGGAGTCGACCATAGTTCGCTGCCGCCGGCGGAAACGGCGATGAATTCTTCCCCGTCCAACTCGAATGCGATCGGTGGTGCAATCACGCCTGCGCCGGTATTGAACTGCCACAGGATTTCACCACTGTCCGCATCAAAGGCGGTTAAGTTGCCGGTCGGCTCGCCCTGAAAAACAACGCCTGTGGATATCGACAGAACGCCGCCGACGTAGGGCCAGGGGGCCTTGTGTTGCCACTTGATCTTGCCCGTTGTCAGATCGATGGCGGAGAAGAAGCCGGTGGCCTTTTCGGTTTCGAATGTCCAGTGTCCTCCGAGGGTCGTAGAGTCCTTGCTGCGGCCCAGGAAGTCCTCCTCGAGTTCCTTCTCCAGCGTGTATTCGACCGGCAGGAACATCGCGCCGACGAAGCCGAGCTTGCGCTTGCTGTCTACCGAGATGGGTGACCATTCGTTGCCGCCGCTCCCTCCAGGTGCCACCGTGACCGGTGTTAGCGAGGGTGCCACCCACATATTCTGCTGAGGTGCAAAGTGCTCGGACTTGCGGATGAATTCCCCGGTCTTGGCGTCGATCACGAACATCCAGCCGATCTTGCCAGCCTGCACGACGACTTTGCGCCCCTCGAGCATGGTGACAACCGGCGGCGAGACTGCGTCGCGATCCCACAGGTCGTGTGGCGCGATCTGAAAATACCAGCGGGTCTTGCCCGTCTTCGCGTCGATGGCAACGATCGAGTTTGTATACAGGTTATCGCCCGGGCGTCCACGACCGTCCATGTCCGGGTTGGGGTTTCCTGTTCCTACAATAACAAGGCCAAGTTCGGCGTCATAAGTCACCGGCATCCACATCGGCCCACCGCCCACTTTCCAGGAATCTTCGTACTTCTTCTTGCTCGCCTTCTCAGTTGCCAGGTCACGGTAGGCGAGCTTCTGCCCATAGGCAGTGGTAGCCGAGAACTTGCCCCACCAGCCATCCGGGGCCACGGGGTCCGAGCCATCGGGTGCGGGAATCGAGTACCAACGCCACACCTGCTTGCCGGTCTTCTGGTCGTAGGCGGTGAGGTGATGGCGGGTTGGAGATTCACCGCCACTGGAGCCAATGACGATCATGTCGCCGATGGCAATGGGAGCCGAGTTGTAGCCGTAGATGCCGCCTGGATTCTCGTCCTTCGCGACACCCACTACGCGCCACTTTTGTTTGCCGGTCTCGGCGTCGATCGCGATGACGGAAGCATCGATCGCCCCCATGAACAGCGTACCGTTGGAGTACGCCAGGCCGCGGTTGGTGTTCGAGCAACACGCGGGTCCTGCGGTGCCGTATACAGGGCTTACCTTGGTACCGAGGTCGATCTTGTGCTGGAAGCTCCACTTCCTCATGCTCGTGCGTAAGTCGAACGCCTGGACCAGGCCATCCGATCCGGAGACGTACAGAACGCCGTCGACCACCAATGGGCTCGCCGACATGGAGTACTGGGTTTTGCCGAGCTGCAGCACCCGGCGCGGCACGAGGTTCTTGACGGTGCGTTTGTTGATTTTTTCTAGATTAACGTGACGCTCGTTCCAATGAGTTCCACCATAGGTTGGCTATTCCTGATCAGCCGCACTCACGACAGTGGAGCTCAGAATAGTCAGCCCCAGAGCCAACGCGCCTGCACAAACTAGATTGAGGTTGAAATGCGGTTGCTTGAGCTTGTTCATCATGTTCTCCAATGCAGCGTCGAGCCGTCGCGACCGCCCTCGGGAAGACCTCAGCTTGCTGAATTATTCATCAAACGAAAAAATGCACCCCCAGTCTTTCTTTATGCTGATCACGATCCAGTCTTGCTTGTTCGCCTCTTCCATTAGGGATGGAGGGAATGCATCGCTAGTGCGTGCCAGGCTGACTCAGAAACTCCTCGAAGATCCGGTCGAGGTTGAAAGAATCCGGCTCCTGGCTGGGCGGGTATTCTTTGAGCGTCTGCAGGAAACCACCCACCAGGGGCTGGGTGGGGACGATGAGGAAAGCGCGGCGCACCCACCAGTCTTCATAAGAGTTGGAATCTTCGTCGGCCCGCTCGAAGGGATCCATGCGGAGGTCAAAAAGCTTTGGCGCGCGCAACTCGACCCATGGATCGCGCCACACCGCCTGTCCCACTGCATTTTGCTCGAGGAAGACCGCCTTCCAGCGGTTGTAACGCAGACTGACGAGCTGGGCCGCGTCATTGAAGTAAAGGAACATTTTGCGCGGCCCCTTCTCCTCTTTGCCCGTCAAGTGTGGCAAAAAGTTCATCCCGTCGATATAACGTTTGAATTTGCGGCCGTCTGCTTTGTAACCTTTCTTGACCTTCTCCACGATATCGGGCTCGCCCGCGGCGGCCGCGAGCGTGGGCACCCAGTCGATGCCGGCCATGATCTCGTTGGAAACGCTGCCCGCCGGAATCTCACCGGGCCAGCGCGCCAGCATGGGCACGCGGTAGGCACCTTCCCAGTTGGTGGTTTTCTCGTTGCGGAAGTAGGTCACACCTGCGTCGGGCCAGGTGGAGGCGTGCACGCCATTGTCGCCCGTGTAGAGGACGATCGTGTTGTCGGCGATGCCCATTGCGTCGAGTTTGTCGAGCAGCACGCCCACGTCGTTATCGTGCTGGAGCATGCCGTCAGCATAGGTGTTGAGCCCCGATTTGCCTTTCCATTTACTCGGCACGTGGGTAAAGAAATGCATCCGCGAGGGGGCGAACCACACGAAGAACGGTTCGTCGGCCTTGTCGGCGCGCTCCATGAAGTCGATAGCGCGGTCGCGGAATTCCTCGTCCATGGTTTCCATCCGCTTTACCGTCAGCGGCCCGGTGTCCACGATGGTCTGTTTGCCGACTTTTCCGAAGCGCGGGTCCACGGTGGGATCATCAATGTCAGTGGCCTTGCAATCGAGGACGCCGCGCGGGCCGAAGCGCGCCCGGAAGGTCGCGTCCTTGGGATAATCGGGATTCTCCGGTTCCTCCTCCGCATTGAGGTGGTAGAGGTTGCCGAAGAACTCGTCGAAGCCGTGGACCGTCGGCAGGAATTCGTTACGATCCCCGAGGTGATTCTTGCCGAACTGACCGGTGCGGTATCCCTGTGGCTTGAGCAGCTGGGCGAGGGTCGGGTCCTCGTCCTGGATGCCGGCCGCCGCGCCGGGCAGGCCGACCCTGGTCAGTCCGGTGCGAATACCATACTGACCGGTAATGAACGCGGCTCGTCCGGCCGTGCAGCTCTGTTCGGCGTAATACGTCGTGAGCAGTGCGCCTTCCTTGGCGATGCGATCGATGTTGGGGGTCTTGTACCCCATCATGCCGAAGCTGTAAGCGCTGACGTTGGGGATGCCAATGTCATCGCCCATGATGACAAGAATATTTGGTTTGGTCGTCGCGGCATACAGCGGGGCTACGAAACCAGTCGCACCAAAAGCGATCACTAACGCCATCGCACTCAAATACCGAGCCAACCTTATCTGCTTAGATTGCATCGTCATTGCTTTTTCCGTCCTGTGTGTACTTAGCGGTATGCAGAAAACGCCTGCATGGGCGTCACCGGGTTATTCATCAATCGAAAAAATGCGCCGCCAGTCGTTCTTCATGCTGATCACGATCCAGCCTTGCTTGTTCGCCTCGTCCATCAATTTCTGAGGGAATCCGCCGAAGTGGGTGCTGGGTAGGCCGTTGGCCGGACCGTAAGCATACTCGCGGTCGGCATCGTCATGGAAGACGAGCATCATCAGTCGCGCGCCGCTGCCCGCGCCGGTCCATTCGAGCATCTCGCGGTCTCCGGCGGAGTTCCCGAAGGCCGCAATGGGCCGCCTGCCGATGAACTTGTTGATGCCGACCGGCTTGCCGGCCTTGTCGTCGATGAAGTCGATCTCGGGCAGCCGCATGAGTGCCGGCTCGCCCTCTTCCATCTTGTATTCGGTCTTGATCGATGAACCTATTACCTGCCCGGGCGGGATGCCGTAGACCGCTTGCGTCATCGGCCGCATGAACTCGATGCCGCCACCCGAAACAATGTAGGTTTTGAAGCCGTTCGCCCGCAGGTAGTCGAGAAGCTCGAGCATCGGCTGATAGGCCAGCTCGGTATACAGGCGGTCGAAGCGCGGGTGGCGCGCCGTGGCCATCCAGTCGCTCACGAGCGACTCGAATTCGGCGGTGCTCATGCCGGCGTGTGAGGCCATCACCAGTTCTATCAATCCCTTCTCGCCCGCCGCGCCCAGAGCCTCGAGATCGTTGTCGAGCACCGCCTTGAAGGGTTGCTGAGTCTGCCATTCCGGGTGCTGGGGCGCGAGCGCTTTTATTCGGTCCACCGCAAAGGCGAGCTGCGCGTACATCGGATGCGAGGGCCAGAGCGTGCCGTCGTTATCGAACGTGGCGATGCGATCCTCCGGCGCCACGTAGCCGGAGCCGGTTTCGTTGGCCACCACCCGCACGAACTCGATGATCTCCGATTTGGCCGGCCCGTCGGTCCACGAGGTCAGGGGATCGGAGGCAACCGGTTCGACGACTTCGACAACAGCCTCGGGAGGCGAGCAGGCGATCACGCAAGCAACCGCCACGAGCGCGAGCCCCCGAGGAAAAAGAGAAGCAGACATTTTCATTGGCTTCCTGACAGAGCCAGATGCGGAATAAAACCAGCGGGCGCCCCGGTCGGAGCGACCGCCAGATTCCTTCAGACTCGCATCACCCCGCTAATGGCCCGCGTGACTGGTGGTCTTCGCCGCCTTCATCGCCTCAATGACCTGATCCAGATTGTAGCTGGCCGGGGTCTGCAACGATGGGAACGTCTTGTAAGTCTCGAGTTCCTTCAGCCACAGCAGTTGCCCAATGGGCAGCAGATTCCAGTCATAGATGTACGCCGTACTCGGGGCGGCCAGTGCACCGCCGACGGCCAGAAGGCTACCATCAACCGACGCGACCGACCTCTCAAAGGGATCACGCTTGAGGTTGTTGACCTGAGTCCAATGATAGGTGAGTGCGGGGTCGAACACCCCCGTCGCTTTGGAAGAAACCATCGTGTAGTAGTACTTCCAGTTCTTGTGCCGCACCGCCGAAGGATGTGCACCGGTGTAGTAGAAGAACGTGTCGCGCGCCGAATCCGACTTGCCTTCGAGATAGTCGCGCTGATCGAAGCCGTCGAGCGTGGTCTTGACGATGCCCTTGTACTTCCCCGCCTCGATCTGTTTCTTCAGTCCGTCGCCCGAAGGGCCGCCGGCGATGTTGACGAAGGTGGGCACCCAGTCCAGCGAGGAGAAAATCTGGTCTGGATTCGTGCCGGCCTTGATGTGCCCGGGCCAGCGGATGAGCATCGGAGCGCGCATCCCGCCTTCCCAGGTAGTGAGCTTTCCGCCTCTGAATGGCGTGACGCCACCATCCGGATAGGTGATCGTCTCAGCGCCGTTGTCGGTGGTAAAGACGATGATGGTGTTGTCGAGCTCGCCCATGTCCTCGAGCTTCTTGAACACGTAGCCGATGTTGTCGTCCATCTGCTTCATACCGACTTCGTTGATGCCCCAGTCCTTGCCGCCCTTGGTGCCTATCATATCCAGATACTTGTCGTTGAGCATCGTCGTGATGTGCATGCGCGCCGGGTTGTACCAGACGAAGAATGGCTTGTCGGTTTTGTCAGGATCGTTGCGTTCAAGGAAGTCGATAACCTGGGCAGAGATTTCCTCGTCCACGGTTTCCGAACGTTTCAGCGTCAGCGGTCCTAAATCCTTGCAGGACTGGTTTTTCTGGGTGCCGTTCGAGGACGTACAGTGGATGACCGGCCGTGGAGGAGTCATGCAGAGTGCATCCTTCGGGTTCACCGCACCGGGGACGGGTTGCAGACCCTTGACCGGAGTGTTCTCGCAGGGAGGAACCACGGCCTGATTGGTCGGGGAACTGTTGATATCCGGGAAGCTGACCCCCTGCATCGCGTCGAGGTGATACAGGTAGCCCCAGAACTCCTGGAAGCCGTGGGCGGTTGGCAGCGCGGCCGCATGATCGCCCAGGTGGTTCTTGCCGAACTCACCGGTGTTGTAGCCGAGATCAAGCAGGAACTTGGCCAGCGAGGGCGTACCTGGCAACAGGTAGCTGGTGGCGCCGGGCAACTGCGGCATGACCATGCCCGCCCGTAACGGATGCATGCCGGTGAAGAATGCGGTGCGCCCGGCGGTGCAGCTCTGCTCGGCATAATAGGTCATAAATCTCGCGCCTTCACTCGCCAGGCGGTCGATGTTCGGCGTCTCGCCCACCATGAGGCCCTGGTGGTAGGCACCGACATTCATGATGCCGATGTCATCACCCATGATGAACAGGATATTTGGCTTGTCCGTAGCGCCGAAAGCGGCGCCGCAGATAAACGTGCTCGCAGCAAATGCGGCTAACAATAGTCTCTTCATGGTCATCTCCCTCACGAGAATTCGGACATGGTGGCCAGACTCCACCGAGCTGCAGCCTTGACTCACTTGACGTCGGAAAATCTAACTTCTTGAAGTTGCGGCAATTCAGTCACGGCGAAATCCGAGACCGGGACACAGACAGCCACGCCAGCCTCGGCAGATATCAACACAGCGCCGGCGCCTGAAGCAATCCGGTCGGTCACGGACCCTACTTAGGTAATCAACGGGACTGGAAGCTCGCGAGAGTGTCAGTTCTGTCGAACGCCCAGGTTGGCGGGGCAGTCGAGCGGCCAATCAAGAGCACGTTTATCGTGAGCCACGGTTGCTCTCCTGAGGATGCCCCCTGCGCAAAATTTCGGCACGGCGACAATTGTGTGGCATGATTTGGCGCAGTGTTGAGGGGTCCAGGCTCGGGTGAGTGGCGAACAATTTATCCAGTGAATACAAGCACCCGCACAGCCTTTGCCCCGGCTTTCATGTTGCTTGCGGCCCTGATCCTGTTCTTTTTCCCGTCGGTAGCAGGAACGGCGCAGGATCGGCCATTCCAGGTGCTCGTGCTGAATTCCTACAGAAACAGCCTCATGGTGAACGAGGACTGGCTCGATGGGATCGTGCGGGGATTTTCCACGGCGTCCGATCTGGCCATCGAGATCGATATCGAATCGCCCAATCTGACACGGTTCGGCGATGCAGAATATCTCCGCGACCTGCTGAATATCTACCGGCGCAAGTATCGCGACCCGATACCGGATCTGGTCATCCCGACCTACACCCCTGCCCTGCAATTCATGCTCGAACATGGCCAGGACCTTTTCCCCGGTGTCCCCATCGTGTTCTGCGGGGCGGATAATCGCCTCGTCACCAGCCGAGGACTCCCGCCACATGTTACGGGCGTCACAGCCCACGAGGACTTCGCCGGCACCCTGGAGCTGGCCCTGAATTTGCAACCGGCCAGCAAAAGAGTGGCTTTGATCGTCGGATCCGGAGCCATAGACAAGCAGTTCGAGCAAGATGCCCGGCTTGCGATTCAACCGTTCCAGGGCAGGGCCGAATTCACCTGGCTGCGGGCCATGCCGCTGGCCGAGCTCACCGCAGCGGTTGACCAGTTACCGGCCGACACCGTGCTCATGTATCTGCTCCAGCTCGAGGACCGGAATGGCAACGCCCATGTCCCGATTGCCACGGTTGAGGCCATCTCAGCGAGCGCCCATGGGCCGGTTTATGGCGTCTGGGACAGCCTGCTTGGGCATGGCATCATCGGTGGCCGTTTGGCCGCCATCTCCGATGACGGATTTAAAGCCGCCCAGATGGGTATACGCGTGCTTCGGGGGGAACCGCCCGGGACGATATCTGTCGTACACAGACCACGGAACGATGCCATATTCCACGGCGGGGAACTGGCGCGGTGGAACATCGACGAGAAGCTATTACCCGCTGGCAGTCGCGTTCTCTATCGCCAGGAGTCGCGCTGGGAGGCATACCGGACCGAGTTCATTATTGCCGCCCTGATCATTGCTGTTCAGGGTTTCCTGATCGTCATGATGTTGCTGAATCGGGCGAAGCTGGTTCGATCGCGGCTGGCGTTCCAGGGCGAACACGAGCTACGACTGCATTCGGAGCTTTTGGCCGGCACCCTGGAGTCGCGGCTGGCACGATTTAGTAAACAACGCAGCCTTGGCGTCATCACCACCGGTATTGCCCATGAAGTCAATCAACCCCTGATCGCGATACAAAACTATGCCCAGGCCGCAAATCGACGACTCAAAGGCGGTGGCGGCCGGGGCCACAAGCCCGAGGAACTGTTACGGAAAATCGAGCAACAGGCAGAGCGCGCAGGCGACATCATCCGGCACATCCGGAATCTGGTCAGTACGGATGATCCGGAACTGGATCCAGTATCACTGGATATGCTGATCGGGCAGGTCATCAAGATGATGACAGCCGAGATCGAGAATCGGGCCTGCAGCATCGACTGCAGGATGGGTGCCGATGTTCCCTCGGTCCTGGCCGACGAGCTCGAGATACAGCTGGTCATGGTCAATTTGTTGCAGAATGCGATGCAGAGCATGGCGTCGCTCGAGGAAGGCGCCGATAAGGTGGTCGTTATCGAAGTGACCCGGACCGACGATCAGAAAGTGCAGGTTAGCGTGTCCGATCGGGGACCCGGTATTGACCCGGACATGACCGAGAACGTATTCGAGGCCCTTTACACGGAAAAACAAGGCGGCATGGGTATGGGCCTGGCGATCTGCAGGACTGTCATAGAATCTCATGGGGGTCGAATCTGGTGTGAATCGGACCCCTCGCGGGGCGCGATTTTCCGGTTCACGCTTAGGCTGGCATAAATCTGACATCGATGGATGGACAGATGACCGAGCAGACGGTATTCATTGTTGACGACGATATCGCGGTGCGTGATTCGATCCAGGAGCTGGTCGAATCCGTCGGGCTGCGCGCGAAGAGCTTTGCATCGGCGAATGCGTTTCTGGAAGCCTTCAAACCCGATTCGCCTGGATGCCTGGTGGTTGATGTACGCATGGCTGAGATGAGCGGCCTGGTGCTGTTGGAAAAGCTCAGAGCGCTCGACGCCGCTATTCCGGCCATCGTGATCACCGGCCACGGTGATGTGCCCATGGCAGTGAGTGCCCTGAAGGACGGTGCGGTCGATTTCATACAAAAACCTTGCCGGGACCAGGCGCTGCTCGACAGCATCAACCAGGCCCTGTCCGTCGACGGGGCCAGACGCAGTGCTCTCACGGATCAGGGCGCGATAGATAAAAGACTCGCCAGCCTGACCAGACGGGAGCGAGAGGTGCTGGACCAACTGTTGGACGGCAAGACCAGCAAGCAGATTGCGGGGGATCTGGATATCAGCCCCCGTACCGTGGAGGCGCACCGCCAGAATCTGCTGCGCAAAATGGGCGTCCACTCTGCGAAAGAGCTGTTGCTGCAGCGAATTACCCGGGACAAGGAAAATCCTTAAGGTCCTGCCCGGGAGCCGCGCAGCAACAAATCCTGACGGACCTCAGACGCGCCATCCGGCCCTCTTGGGCCCGTCTTCCCTTGACCGTCACCTACGTAGACCTGTCGAACAACCGAATGTCTTTGTCGGTGAACCGAGCGTAGCGTTCCGAATCTCAGCCATGTCGGCAATTGGCGCATATATCGAGCTGTCTTGTCCCGGGCCGCACAAGGGCGCTCGTCGTTTCTTTATCATTCCCCTCCGGAGGCCACCTAGATATCGCGATGGGAATACCAACAGTCTATGTGGTCAGCTCTGATACGGGCGTTGGCGATTCGGTCAGAGAGCTGGTCGAGTCAGCCGGATTGGAAGCCCGAATCCTTCCCTCGCTGCGAGCGTTCCTCGACGAAGTCGAGACCGAACATCCGGCTTGCCTGGTACTCGATGCGCTAATCGACGAGCTGCAAGATCAGGACCGGCAGGCCAGGCTCGCCGCAGCATTCGCAATGCTGCCCGGCCTGTTGATCACCGACCGCGGCGACGTGCCGATGGCAGTACACGCGGTCCAGGCAGGCGCCTTGGATGTGGTGCAGAAACCCTATGGCGACCGGAGCCTGTTGAGCCGTATCAAGAAAGCCCTGGCGGCCGACGCAGCCATCCCTCGTCCAGCGGCTCGCACACTACCTAGGTAACCTAGGTACACGACCGAATTGGATCGATCGTCGCTGCCATTGCTTAATCATTGTCCACGCGGTTGACTCTCTGGGACGCGAGGCTGCGGCTGAAATCACCGGAGGTGAAGGGCATTGATCTGGACATTGGTGTCGACGGTAATGTCGTGACACGTACATCGAATATCAAGGAGTAATTCTTATGCAACCAGCATTAAAAAAACGCAACAGGATGATGCTGTTGGTCTGCTTCCTGGCTCTGGCGGCCTGTGCCAGCAATAACCAGAGCTCGGCCAGTGACACCAAGGCGGCGGTAAAGACTCCGTCCGGCACCATCGTCATCGATGAGACCCAGGTCATGTGGATAGTCGGCGGCGACGTCGGCGGCGGGACGCTCGAATTTCAGGGTAAATCCTACAAGTTCAAGATGGATGGCGTGAAGTTGGGCGGCTTCGGCGTACACAAGGTCAAGCTGGCCGGTGATGTCTATGATCTCAACGACGTTGCGGACTTTGCCGGACTCTATTCGGTGGCAGAGGTCGGGTTCACCGTGGCCGATGCGGACAAGGGCGATTCCTGGTGGGAGAATGACAAGGGCGCGAAACTGCGTCTGAAATCACCAGAGGGTAAGGGCATCGATCTGGACGTCGGTGTCGATGGTGTGGACATACGTCTGAAGTAGTCGCGATCGAAGCGGCAGCATGACGAGCCGCGCAGGGCCAGTATTTCAGACTGCAGGATGGGAGGGGTGAGGAGATGAAGCGCATCAAATTGGCAATCGGCAGAACGATGATGATCTCGCTATCGCTGGGCATGATTCTTTGCACGGGCACAGCCAACGCTGCGGACGACTGGGAATTCGATATCGATATTTACGGCTGGGTCCCGAATCTCGACGTCGAGACTCAGACCGGCGGTCACACAGAACTCAGCCGCAGCGAAATCATCAAGAATCTCGATTTCGCCCTGATGACAAACTTCAGAGCAAGCAAGGGCAAGTGGTTTGTCGACTCTGATCTGATCTATATGAATCTCTCGGATAATATAAACAAATCGCTGATACTCGGGACCGAACTGAGAAAAGTCGAGGTCGAGGCCTGGATCGTGGTGCCAAAGATCGGCTACCGGGTGTTCGAGAGGGACAACTCTGTTGTCGATGTCTATGCCGGTCTGCGTTATCTCTGGGTCGAACCGAGTCTGAATCTCCGCTTCGGTCCACCACTGCCGAGCGGGAGGCGCACAGCCTCTGATTCAGGCGACAGTTGGGATGGCATCGTCGGCTTTATGGGCGTATACGATATGAGTGACAAATGGTACTTCCGCTACCAGGCGAATGCCGGCGCGGGAGATGCGGACTTCACCTGGGAAGCGTTCGGCGCGCTCGCCTACCAGTTCAACAAGCTCGATGCCGGTCTGGGCTGGCGATATATGACCTGGAATCTCGACAACGATGCGCCGGTCAAGGATCTGACCATCAACGGCCCGTTCATCGGTGTGACCTTGCACTTCCGATGAGTGATAGCGGCTGGCATGGTCCTGCAGAAAGTCGGAAACGCCATTATCGACATTAGTCGAAATCAGATCAGGAGCCGGCGCCTGCACCGGGCAGCTGAGTCAACGGCGGAAGCTGTCGAGCTCGTCAATGTGAAATACGAAACCGGTCTGACGGGCTTCAACAACGCGCTGGTCGCGCAGCGGGATCTGTTTGCCCAGCAGGACCAGCTGGCAGTCAGCCAGGCCGAAATGGTCGTCAATCTCATTACCCGGTACAAGGCGCTGGGCGGTGGCTGGGATCCCGACGAGACCATTCATTCGCCTGGCGACAGTGTCAGGGATGAGCCGTGAGCAAGCGCTTGCGACGCCTGTTCGCGGTTTTCGCCATACTGGTGACGGTGCTTGTTGTGGCCGTTGCCGTCTTCCTCTACACGGCGGATTACAACCACTACAAGGGGCTGATCGCGGATGCGGTGACGGACATGACCGGTCGGCAGCTCACCATAAAAGGGGATCTGACCATCGCAATGTCTCTGCCACCAGAACTCACGGTGGCGGATGTAACCCTGGCCAATGCTCCCTGGGGTTCGCAGCCGCAGATGGCGAAGGTCGGCGAGCTGCGGATCGGCATCAGGGTCCTCCAACTGCTGAGGAAAGAGATCGATATCTCGCAGATCAGGCTGATCGATACGGCTCTGCTGTTCGAGACCGGTGCCGATGGTCAGTCAAACTGGCAATTCAGTCGCAAGCCTGATGCGCGCAAAAGCGCTGATATCAGGGGCGTGGCCGTGCGAGACCTGGAGGTCGAAAACCTTGCCGTCACCGTGCGCGGCGGCGGCGCGGCTCCCGCTGCGGCACAATACACGGTGGACACGCTCACACTGACTCGAAACACGGCGGCCGACTCGTTGAGCGTGGCGCTGCAGGGCAGCTCGAACGGGCAAGCCGTGGCGCTGTCCGGGCAGAGCGGACCGATAGCCGATCTGCTGGCCGGCTCCCGTTTCCCGGTGACGCTATCCGGCGACGTCGCGGGTGCGACCGTCAAGCTCGACGGCGAGATTGGCAATGCTTTGAAGCTCGAGGGACTCGACCTGACGGTCCAGGCATCGGGAACCGATCTGGCCAGGCTGGGGACGGCGGCCGGTGTCCACATACCCACAACGGACAGCTTCGAGGTGACGGCGAAGCTGTCCGGCAGTGGTGCCGACCTGAACGTCGCACAAGCGCGTGCAAGCGTCAGCCATCAGGACATCAAGTTCGCGGCCAGCGGCCAGATCGGTAAGCTCAACGCTCTCGAGGGTATTGCGCTGGAGCTCAAGGGCTCTGGTAACGATCTGGCCGAGCTCGGCTCGATCGTCGGCACGACTCTGCCGAAGACGGGCCCCTTCGCGATCGACGGCAAGCTGACCGGGTCGGTCAAGGCGCTAGCCCTCAGTGAGGCGCAGGGATCCATCGGCGCGCAGAGCATCAAGGTCTCGCTGGCGGGCAAGATCGGTGATCTGGTCGCTCTCGAGAAAATCGATCTGAATATAACGGTCTCCGGCGACGACGTTGCCGAGCTCGGTCCGGTTATTGACAAGACCCTACCGAAAACCGGGCCCTTCAAGGTCAGCGGTCAACTCACAGGGTCGACCAAGGTACTGGCCCTGAATCAGGCTCAGGGAACCATCAGTGAGCAGAGCATCAAGGTCTCGCTGACGGGCAAAGTCGATGATCTGATCGCTGTTGAGGGCGTTGATCTAAAGGTGAAGGGCTCGGGCGACGACGTCGCCCAGCTCGGCACGATCCTCGGTAAGACCTTGCCGAAAACAGGGCCCTTCGAGATCAGCGGCAGACTCGCAGGTTCGGCCAAGGCGCTGGCGCTGAGTCAGGCTCAGGGAACCATCAGTGAGCAGAGCATCAAGGTCTCGCTGACGGGCGCGATCGATGATCTGATGACACAAAAGGGCATCAGTCTCGATGTCAAAGGCACGGGGAAGAGTCTTGGTGAGTTGCGCGGCATCCTCGGTGAAAAGCTTCCCGACACGGGCCCCTTTGTTGCCACCGCGCGGCTGACGGGCTCAGCCGAAGCGCCCGCCATCAGCAAGCTGCACGCCACGGTCGCATACGGAGATTCGCAGCTGGCAGTTTCAGGCGAGCTTGGCGATCTGTTGCAGCTGACCGGCATCAATCTCAATGTGCAGGCCTCGGGCAAGAACCTCGGCGAGCTCGGACCTTTGCTCGATAAGAAACTACCCGACCTCGGCGCATTCCGCGTGCAAGGGCAATTGAGCGGATCGGACCAACTTATCGATTTGAAGAGCTTCTCCGCCACCATCGATAAAAGCGACTTCACGGGCTGGGCCAAGGCGGAGTTCGGGAAACGGCCAAAGATCACGGCCAGGCTGGAATCAGCGCTGGTCGATTTCACCCGGATCATGGAGCAGACACAAGGTAACAAAGACGGGGCCAGGGACGCAGAGAAGGGCAAGGCCCGGGAAACCAGACAGCGCCTGTTCTCCGATGAGCCATTGCCATTCGATGTGCTGGAAGCAGTAGACGCGGACATCGGGTTTAGCGCCCGGAACATCAAGGCCCGCGACGCGGAACTGGCGTTTGGACAACTGACGCTCGGGCTCACGGCGGGTGACCTGCAGGTGGAGAAGCTGGAAGCGACCTACCAGGGCGCGAAGATCTCGGTCAAGCTGAATCTGAAAGCAGGCAAGCCGTCGACCGCGGACCTGAAGTTCCTGGTTCAGGGTTTTGACCTGGGTCGCTTTCTCAAGGAGACGCACACGTCGCAAGAGCTCGCCGGCCAGGTCGACGTGGCGGCGAACCTCACGAGTCAGGGCGATTCCCCCCACCGTCTGATGGCCAATCTCGACGGAGACTTAGGCGCCGTCTTCGGCAAGGGACAAGTGCCGCGCATCCTCGACCTGCTGGCCTCAGACCTCGCGGCACGCGTAGTCCCGATCTGGGGTCGCCACAAGAAAGCCGGCCAGCTCAACTGCGGCTTGATCCAGTTCACCAACAGAGCCGGTATCGCCACCAGCGACGCGTTCGTGTTCGACACGCAGATCGGCATCATCAAGGGTGATGGCGAGATCAACCTCGATACAGAACAGCTGGATTTTGTCCTCGCACCCAAACCCAAAGACCCCAGTCTGTTCAGCCTGGCGACAAAGCTGCGCGTCACCGGCAGCGTGCTCGACCCCAAAGTCAGACCGACCGGCGGAGCCATGGCGAAAAAGGGCGGCAAGGCACTCAGCGCACTCGTGCTGGGTCCGGCGGGTTTGCTGGTGCCGTTCTTAAAGACCGGTGCGCGTCATCAGCACCCCTGTGATATCGAGGCACTCACGCACCGGGTTCAGAGTATCTACAACTAATCGTTCGTTTGATGTTGGCCTGCTCGCCGCGACATCCTGCCAAGAAACCATAATCTCAGCCTGTGTCAGAATGGTGAAAATTACCCACCGCGCTCCACTTGTCGGCCCTGTCCATCGGGCACGGCAGCCCACGAACTTTGATCGGAACCGTTTGTCTTAGAAGTTAGTACGCCCTTGATTTCAAGGGGTCTTATCCCGGAACTCAGTCGATCATGCCGATCAATCCAAACTGGATCGCCGCCGGCCTGGTGGTTGCCGCTACCGCCAGCGTGATGCTCGCCATCAACCTGGACGGGTCCGGGCCCGAGTCAGGCGATGGTGGCACCGCGACCTCCGCGGCGCAGTCGATCTCTGCGCCAGCCAAGTCGACTGACAATCTTCAATTCTCGGCGATGGCGGACCTGTTGGACCGCGAGGTCGAGGAGCGGCTGTTGCTGGAAGACGAGGTGGAGGCGCTGCAGGATCGCGTAGCGCGGCTGGAGGCATTGCTCGACGACAGCAAGACGCCGCCCGAGCCGGCGGCTTCGGCTGCCACCACGATCTCCGGCGGTGGCACTCGCGGTGAGATCACCGAGGAGGCCTTTATCAAAGCCGGCTTCACCCCGGAGCAGGCCGCCTATTACCGCCAGCGTCATGACGAGATTTCGATGGCCCAGCTGTATCTACGCGACCAGGCCGAGCGCGAGGGCTGGCTCCGCTCGCGTCGCTTTGTCGATGAACAACGCGCGCTGCGCCAGCGACTCGAGGAACTGCAACAGGGCATGGACGAGGACACCCATGCCCGATATCTCTACGCCATCGGGCGACCCAACCAGGTCGGGGTGCGCCGGGTTCTGGCCAGTTCCGCCGCCGACAGCGCCGGTATCCGCGACGGCGACGTGCTGCTGCGTTACGACGGCAAACGTGTCTATCAGGCCAGCGATCTGCGCCGCGCCACCCGCAGCGGCGATATGGGTGAAATGGTGGCCGTCGATATCCTGCGCGACGGCCAGCGTATCCAGACCTATGTCCCGCGCGGCCCTCTCGGGGTCAACATGAGCTCAGAGCGGATCCTTCCCGGCGGCTAGCTGACTGGGGACAAACTCCTCGCGCACCGCCTTGGCCATCAGCGCGGGCGGCAGCAGACCCTGAGCCAGCACGAAGTCATGATAGGCCTGGCGGTCAAAACGATCGCCCAGCATCATCTCGGTCTGGCCGCGCAGCTCCATCAGCTTGCGGTAGCCATAGAAGTACGCGGTGGCCTGACCCGGGATCTGGAAGGTATAGCGATCCAGCTCGGAGGCGACCGAGCCCGGCGTCATCACCACGTCCTCCAGCATGATCCGCCGCGCTTCTTCCACCGAGATCTGGCCGGTATTGAGCATCGGATCGATAAACATCCGCGCCGCGCGCCACAGCCGCATCTGCAGACCGATAAACTGACCCTCCAGCGGCAGGAACGGCTTGACCTCGGCCTCGGCGTAGAGCGCCCAGCCCTCGACGTTGACGCTGTTAAAGGCGAACAACACCCGCGCGTCCGACACCCCGCCCTCCAGCATCACGCTGAACTGCAGCTCGTGACCCGGCCGGGCCTCGTGGGCGGAGAGCGTCCAGGCCATGGCCTTATAAGTCTCGTCGTTGATCGGTGGCGGCTCCCCCTCTGGTGGATCCTGGATCGCCGGCATCAGGAACTCGATCGGTTCCCCGGTGTTTCCCACCAGCCGTGGCGTACGGAGATGAGGCTGCGGGACGGCGGCCGTTTCCGCGTCGCTGGCCATGCGGATCACCAGCGGCCGGGACGGGATGCTGACGATGCCCTGCTCGCGGATGATCTCCTCCAGCGCCGCGTTGGTCGCCTGATACCGCGGCAGGATCTCGTCGGCGGCAAATTGATCCTTCTTCAGCTCGCGGATCAAATCGCGGTAGTCCTCGATCTCCCAGCCCTTCTCCGCCGCCAGCATCGGCGCCAGCGCTGCCATTTCGTTGCGGATCTCCATAAATCCGGCCAGGGCGTCGTCGATCAGCCGTTGCGGCGGATCCTCGACCCCCCATTGTTCGAGGGCCAGCGCATAAAGCGCCTCGGGCTGACGGAAGTCATCGCGGGCCCGCGCCATCAGATCGGTCCTGACCCAT
>Ga0265306_10000344_pt1 | contig 21806 bp, 15 predicted proteins | sample Helome_3_FD_192493 | JGI IMG/M metagenome (GOLD analysis project Ga0265306, IMG submission 192493) | Marine sediment microbial communities from subtidal zone of North Sea - Hel_20160420 (Illumina Assembly) | ecosystem: Environmental > Aquatic > Marine > Subtidal zone > Sediment ... | reverse complement strand
GGCTGCGGCCCTCGCTGACGCTCGTGGCGGGGATCACTTCCCAGCTGTCATCCAGCATGGCCTGCAGGAGCCTGATGATATCCGGGTCATCCTCGACATGGAGAATGCGGCGGCCGGTCGCGACCACCGGCTGCACGCCCAGCAATACACTGCTGACCAGTTGCTGCTGTTCGACCGGTTTGTCAATCCAGTCGACGATAAAGTCCGGTTGATGGTGCAGGCTGTCACGCACCTCCGATGCATTGACTGAAACAACGATCACGGGAATCTTTATTCCGTTTGTCTCCAGTTCCTGGATAAATGACAGACCATCCATGCCAGGCAGGCCCAGGTCAAGGATCATGATGTCGAATTTTCCGGCCTTGATGAGTTCCCGGGCGGACTCTGCATCGTCGGCCTGCTCGATATCGAATCCGGCACTACGCAACAGAAATTCACTGAGCACGGCGAAATCATCATCATCCTCGCAGATCAGAACGCGCAATTTTCCTGCATTGTCAGGATTATGCGCCGACCCGTTTGCAGAATATTCAGCACGGACAGCAGGCGTATTGTCCGATCTTTGGCCGCTGTCGAATAGTGATCCGGTTACTGTTTCTTTTTCATCAGTGTCCACGCTATTACGTCCTCCATGAATAATCAGCCGAACACAAGGCGGCGTGATATCTGCATGCGCACCAGTGCACAGTATGCATTTGATGGACATGACTGAAGTTTCTGTCGCTATGATTATCGACTACGATCTGCCTTACCCTGGCAGAATAGTATAGGGTGCGAATCGGCTGCTGGCGGGGGTTCTTTAATTGGCCTGGCAGGAACAGACAGACAGTCAAGACTACCGGCAACGCCCAACCGGGCGCTGCCGTGCAGATCAGATGACTGTCTTAAATGATGCCGGTGACGATATTCTGGAACGCTGTCAAACTGTCCATCATGCCGGCGTTGCCAAGGCCGTGGCTGGGAAATACGGTGGAGAAATTCGCTGCTTCATTATGCAATGCCATGTAATTCAGGATGGCCGTCTCGACCAGCAGGTTGACCTGCAGGGCGGCCGGCGTGGCATTGGTCTCGACCGAGGCATCGGGACGCATCCAGCCGATCTGCTGGTGCATGGCCTGCTCTGCAGCTGTCGCGCCCAGCAACTGCGGGCGACCACCCGGGTTATACACCAGCATGAGCGAGGACGCGGTCGATGAATTGTCACCGGTCCAGACGCCCTTGCCGCCACCGTCGGGGGAGTTATCAATCATACCGTTGCTGAACACCGAGCCGTCGCTATAGACATATACCATGATCGGAACACCCACGCGGGCCGCATAGGCCAGGCAGGCACCGATGCAGCGACCGGCACGCAGGTCGCGGCGCTCGCCCGTCTCACGGTCACCCGTGTGATAGTCATAGCCGCCCATGGTGACGGTGCCGGCACCGGCAAAGCCATTGACTACCATCTTCATGACGGACGCGGTCTTACGGAATTCGTTGTCGTTATCGAATTCATTCTGAGTGAAGATGCCGGTCGCACCCACGATATCGGGATCCGCGGCCGGATCCAGCGATGCAGGATTGGGAAAGCGTTCGACAATATCGGCGGCTTTGATATAACCGCAGCGCACCAAATCCTTGATCACAGCGTCAGCCGTAATGCCAGTGTTGACATTGTCTAGCTTGGACTTGCTGATGCGCGCGATGGATTCCATCACGGCCACGGCATCGTCTTCACTAAATACACTGACCAGGTCGCCGGTATCGACCATGCCGGTCACGTCGGATGGCCGGTCCACCTTGGTGGGCCGCAGGGCCGGGTCGATCATCATGGCGGGCGCCATGGAATTGGCCCCCGATTCCGAGTTGCGCGAGCCAATCAGGTCCACCACTTCACCATAGCCCTTGATACCTTGTGGCAGTGCCGTGACTGTGGAACTGTCCAGTACATACTTGGCCAGGCCGTACATCGGATTGTGCGGATTGTTGCCGGTGTCATTGTCAGATCGGGCCGGGATGATGGAACCATTGATGCTGCCGGCGATGGCGCCGGCCTTTTCCGTGATGCCCGCCAACATGGCGCTGGTCGTATGGAAGGCGATGCCAAAGTCCGTATTGATATGATCGGTGCCGGTATTCGGATCGATGGAGTCCGGCCGCATGTCACCCGGCAGGCCCAGCTTGCTGTAGCCCTGCGTGCTCAGGAAGTCCAGCTGCCCGCCCTGCTGACCAACCAGCACATTGGAGCCGGCGATGTTGGCACCACCGGCGAGGTCGAAGGCAATGAAGGGGATCTTACCGGCGCCCAGACCGGCGATACCACATGGTCCCAAGAGGTCCTGTATGTCCTGTGACAACTCGGCTGCGGCCTGGCGCGGATTGGCGAACAGGCCAAACAGGGTTGGGCCGGTGACGAGGCCCAGGCCGGTGGCCAGACCCTGACCGAGGAACTCACGGCGGGTCCGCGGCCGGCCATGGTCATTCAGGCACAATGGCTCGTTCAGGTCGCGGGATGTATGTTTCTTGGCCATGTTCGTGTCCTCGGGTTATTGCAGCAGCATGGCGGCGCTGCCCATGGTTGCGGCACAGACCGCCTTGACCACTTCCTCGGTGCGCTGGATGGTGGCGCAGGTCGGTGACGGGCCGGTGGCACACGCGGTCAGTTTCGTGATCAGGCTGTCCAGCTCTATCGTTACTTCGGCCGGATCCGGCTGATCTGTCAGGTTGGTGTTCATCGCCCTGTCCATCAGCGGTACGATGACCAGGTCGCGCTTGCCGGCCGTGTCGAATGCTGTATTGGCGGCTGCGGGTGGCAGGCCGGGCGTGAAGAAGCCCGGGAAGTAGCTGTCACGGCTGGTCTGGCCGTTGTTTTCGACCAGGGCGTTGCAGTACTCGATGGCCATTTGCGAGACCGCCATCTGGTGGGCGGACAGGAAGCCCCCCAGATCAGCCACCGTCGGCAGCTGCTGCTTCACAGTCTGGTAGACACCCTCGACATCGACCTGTTCACGATCGACATCGGTGATAGCAGCCATGGTGGCATCGATTTCCTCAAAGGTACGCAGGCCGATGACCGGGGCTTCCGGCAGATTCGGCGGTGTGCCCGGTGCCACCACAGGCGGCTCGGAGAAAGCGTTGGTACTGCCACCGAGCACCTCGAAGGTCAGGAAGAACTCGTCGAAGTTCGAGCCGTTTTGCAGCGGGATAATCGTTCCCATCGGTGACAGCGGTTGTCCCACACCCGGCGTATACAGGGAACTACTGATGGTCGTGTTGATGTTGGTATAGGCCTGGCCCACTGTCGCCTCGGCACCGTTGACGCCGATGCGCATGCCGGCGAGCGGAATACCATCCGGTATCACGTTCGGGTCCAGGCTGATATAGCGCGGGTTGTTGAACAGGTAGCTGTAACTGTCGAACTGGCTGGCCTCAAACAGGACATAGTCGTCCGGGTTGCCGCTGTGCGTCCCGACATTGAACAGCAGGAAGAATTTCTCGCCCACACCCACATTGAAGTTCTGGGTAATCGCCGCCTGGTCCAGTATACGATTATGAATCGCAACGAAGCGGATGGTACCGGCCCAGGGACGGTCATTGGAGACCTCGTTACCCATGACAAAGGCAAAGCTGTTGTCCCAGTCAACCAGTGTGCCGCCGGCGATCGGATCGGTATCGTCGGTGAAGATACCATTGACATAAATGCGGCGTCCGTTGACCGGATCGTAGGTGACGACCACATGCTGCAGCGTGGCCTGCAGATCTTCGTCGGCATCGGCCGTCGACAGCGTGGGTTCACCATTCAGGTCCGTGGTGGTACTGCGATGCATGACATCGTAGTTGTACAGGCTCTGGCCAAGTGTGAAGTTGCGCTGTGAGGTGCCGGCGGAATAGCTGATAATGCGTGCCGTGTTGTCCTGGCTTACATTAGCCGGTGCAACCCACGCCTCGATGGTGTATTCGCCGGTGGCGGTAATCATGTTGTACAGCTTGACGCTGTCACCGGTCAGCGCCTGTGCCTTGCCGTTGGTGAGGTCAATACCCCAGCCGCCGACCCAGTTGTAGCCGCCACTCAGGTTCAGGTGCATGTCAGGCGACACGCCACTGGTGTCGAATACCTGTGAGCCGAAGCCGGTCTTGAACTCGTATTTTGCAATGACATTGTCCTCGATGCGGCTGCCGCCACTGGACACGATGCCATCCTGCAGCAGTATCAATGCCTTGCTGGTGACCAGGTTCGGGTTGATCGGCGTGGTCTGCACCCCGTTGGCGAAGGCGATGATGGCATTTTCCATCACGGTGGCAGAGGCCGGGCAATCCGAGCTGCCGGTGGCATTCGGGTCCCAGCAGTTATGGAATTCATCACGCAGGCGGATGACGAAGCGCGAATCCGCGGGGTCGTTCAGGTTGATCTTTGCCTTGGCGGCCTCGTAGGCGGCATCGGCGTCAGCAACAGCAAAGAACGGGGATTGTGCATTGGCAGCTGAATCCACGTGACAACCGGTGCAGTTGGCGACCAGTTCCGGGTGTACGGTACTGGCAAACAGCGCCGAACTGGCCGGGAAATTCTTGCTGTCGGCCGGGTCCTTGAGGACCGGCGGGGTCAGTGTAATGACATTGCCGCCGCTGGTCGCGCCACCGGCCCAGGCCGTGATATAGGCGGTGATGACGTCCGCACAGGCCTGATCGCTGGCCAGCCAGCAGTTATGGCCGCTGATCATCTTGGTCACCAGGTTCGAATTGGCCGGTGTCTGCAGGTCAACCAGGGAGTTCACGGCGGCATAAGCCAGATTAACGTCATCCATGCGCACGAATGGCGTCGGTGCCGCACCACCCACGTCATGGCAGTCATTACAGCGATTGGTCGGGTTCAGGTTGTCCCAGACGTTCAGCTTGAACGCCTGCACATCGGCGGTAGCCGGTGCGGGTCCGGTGTAGGTCGTTGCTGCACCGGAGCCAAAGGTGTTCTGGTTCTGTGTGGTGCTCTCGCCGCCGCCACAGGCCGTAAGGCCGGCGCCCAGCAGGACAATCAGCGACAGTCGCAGGGTACGATCACGCAGGTGTTTCAGAATGGATGATTTCATGCCTCAGTTACCCATGCAGTAGACAGCGGTTTCAGCGAACACCGATTTCATGCTGTAGTTGTTCGCGATAAAGTTGTCGGTGATGGTCCCGACCATGTTGCGATCGGCCGTGTCGCCCGGTTCACGCAGGCATACGTTCTTGAACACTTTTTTCACCTGGCAGGACGCGAAGGCGCGACTGTTGGCAAGCTCGATGCCGAGTTCCCTCGCGCCGTTGCCACTGCCGGTCAGGTTCGTATCCCAGCCCAGCAGGGAGTTCTGACCGCTGCGCCAGTAGTTATCCCAGCTGTCATCCGGGGTCACGAAGCCGAACTTGAAGGTGTCTGCATTAATAAAGTACTTCGGCTGCACCAGGCCGGTTGTGTATTCGATGCTGCCGCTGTTCTCGTCGAAATTGTAATAGGCGAAGGCCTGCGCCATCGGATCCATGCCGCTGTGACAGCCGACGCAGGAGTTCAGGAAAATACGGCTGTCGCCACCGGGGCTGCGCGAGATGTCCTGGCGGACGCGGTCTGCCGGACGGCTGGTATCTTTCACCTGCTCAAGGTCATTACACAGGTGATTCAGCAGCGTGAAGCGAAACATCGCGCGGTTGGTACCGGCGACGAAGAAGGCCTCGGCCGCTGCGCGCGTGGTCATCACGCCGGCCGTGGCATTGCCCGGCAAGCCGGTCACCGTGGACTGCACATCCGGCACCAGGTCGGTCTTCAGGTCATAGCCATCGTCTTCCAGCGCCTGGTAGTGGGCGTTACTGATGGTCGAGTAGCCGGGAATCGGCAGTGAGGAATCGCCGATATAGATAATGTCTGCAGACAGCAGCTGGTTGAACGGCACATCATCGCGAATCATGCCGATGACCGTCGCGCTGTAGTCATTCAGTGGTGCGAACACGGTCTGGTCGCGGTTGGTCCAGGGCGTGGCGAAATTTTTCAGCGTTACGTTATAGAAAGCGCTGTTGGCCATCGCCATGTCGGCAGCGCCGAGGGCGTTATTGCCAACAATCGCAGCCTCCATGGCGTTCAGAACGGTATTCGATGGCGGCACACCGGCGATGCGATCGTGGATTCGCTTGGCCTGTCTGCGCTCCATGTCACCGGCCATGGCTGTAGATGTCATCGACATCAGTAGCCCCAGGAACAGCATTGTGGCCAGGCCCTGGATCAGGCCACGCGTAATCAAAGTGACTGTCTTGTATTGATATTTCATCCGTCTTGCCCCGGTATTACTGCCTTGAACGCCAGCATTCGGCCTGTGTTGATAAATCCTGATGCGAACAGGTCTGATTTTCTGTGACACGGGTCTCGTTTTAGCCACCCCGGACAAGAAAACCGCCTGGCAACGGCCGTTGTGGCGAAAACGGGATGCCAGTCACACTTTTTTGCCTGACTTCACCCCAAAATGCCTTATGTACGACTGATTTAGACGCTGTGGCGCGCAGAACAGCCGCCCGCATGACGCGCATGGTCCGTTGATGCGAAAAACTGACAGATGCCCTTAAGGTTTGCCGGATAGAGAGCCGATCACCCATGAATATGAACACACCCAGCCCAGTCCATCGTCTCCGTCGCCTGTTAACCCGTTCATGCAGTAGCGTGCTTGCAGGCCTGCTGCTGGTCGCCTGCGGCGGTAGCGGCAGTGGCCAGGATCCCGACCCGCTGGTCGAGGACTACGGCATCGCCTATGTCATACGGCCGCTGGAACTCGACCTGGCCGGCAACCAGATACAGCCCGATATCCGCGAGATCGAGGGCTTCACGCCCGGCGGCGATCTCTACTACCGTGACCTGGCCTCGCCCAGCGCGTCCACACGCAACATCACCGGTGTGGTGACGGGCGGCATGGGTGACGTCAAGGATGTGGAGGTCTCGTACGATGGCACCAAGCTGCTGTTTTCGCTGCGCCTTGACGACATTCCGAATGTCATGCGTGACCAGCAGAACAAGTGGGATCTCTACGAATACGATATACCCGGGGACACGCTGACGCGCCTGACCACGCCAAATACCTCGCTGCTGGGTGACGACGTCGCGCCGCACTATCTGCCCGATGGCAGGATCATCTTCTCGTCTAACAGGCAGGTAAAGTTCCGCCAGATCATGATCGACGAGAGCAAGGGTACCGGCCCGTTCTATGCCCTGGACGAGAACCGCAACGAGCACGCCATGATGCTGCATGTCATGAACGGTGACGGCAGCAACATCAGACAGGTTTCATCGAATCCGAGCCACGACCTTGATGCACTCGTACTCGAGAGCCAGGCCAATCCGCTGGAGTCCGGCAAGGTGGTATTCAGCCGCTGGGACAACATGGGCGGGCGTGAGCAGATCAGCCTGTACAAGATGAATCCGGACGGTACGGATCTGCAACTGTTGTATGGCGCGCACAGTCATGACACCGGCACCAACGCCGCCACCGTGCAGTTCCTGCAGCCGCGCGAGATGCCGGATGGCCGGCTGATGACGGTGATGCTGCCGTTCGCCAATTCCAGTCGCGGCGGCGACCTCGTGCTGATCGATACCCAGAACTATATCGACAACACCTTCCCGACCGCGGTCAACATCGGTGTGCTATTCGGCCCGGCACAGGCGGCGGCAACCACCAATGTGATTCATACCGATAACACGATTTCACCGGGTGGCCGCTTCATGTCGGCCTGGCCGCTGCTTGACGGCACCGACCGCGCGATGATCAGCTGGAGTGCCTGTCGGCTGGTCGAGAACACCCAGATCGTGCCCTGTACCCCCGCACGGCTTGCCGACCCGGCAGCCGTCGAGGCGAATCCGATCTACGGCATCTATATCCATGACATGGACAACAACACGCAGATCCCGATCGTGATACCGCAGGAAGACTTCCTGTTCACCGATGTGGTCGCGGTTGCCCCGCGTACGGTCCCCAACTTTATCCCGGACGGGGTGCCCGGCGTGGATCTCGATCTCGCGGCCGAGGACGCGGACGCCGGCATCCTGAACATCCGCAGTGTCTATGACCTGGACGGTGTGGATGATGTGAGCAACCAGAATCCTGCATTCGCGGATATCGCCACCCTCGCCGATCCGGCACAGTCGGTGGCCGATGACCGCCCGGCCCGCTTCCTGCGCATCGTCAAGAGCGTCGGCATGCCGGACAATGACACCAAGCAGATCCCTGGCACCGCCTTCGGCGCCAGCGCCCAGCAGCTGATGCGCGAGATCGTCGGTTACGTGCCAATCCAGCCCGATGGTTCGGTGCGCACCTATGTGCCGGCCAATGTACCGCTGGCGATCAGCGTGGTCGATCGCGATGGTCGACGCATCACCCCCCGCCACCAGAACTGGCTGCAGTTCAAGCCCGGCGAGGAAGTGACCTGTAACGGCTGCCATGATCACGCCAGCGGCACGCCGCACGGTCACCCTGAAGCGCCGGACACGGCCTATGCCGGCGCACCAGCAAGCGGCCTGTTCCCGAATACCAACGCCGCATTGTTTGCCAATTTCACCGAGACGATGGCCGAGACACTGACACGCATCGATCCGAACGAGCTGTGGCCATCGATGGACCTGAACTATGTCGATGTCTGGACCGATCCATCAGTGCGGACACCGGATAATCCCCTCTTGCTGGCCTATGCACCGCCTGGCCTGACCACGCCGGCACCGAACACGGCCGCCTGTCAGCAGTCATCACCGCCACTACCGTCTCCATGGACCAGCCTGTGCCGCATCGTGATCCACTACGAGACCCATATCCACCCGCTGTGGAGCGTCAGCCGTGGTGCTGCGGGTGTCAACACCTGCACTAACTGTCACAACACTGCTGCCCCTGCCGCCGAGCTCGACCTGGCCAACGGACCTGATGCAGTCGTTCCCGAGCATTTCAACGCCTACCGCGAACTCCTGTTTACGGACACCATCCCGGGACCGATCGATCCGATCACGATGCTGCCAACTACGATCACGATTTTCCCTTCCATGTCGTCCGCCGGGGCATTGGCCAGCAACACGTTTTTCTCGCGTTTTGATGCCGGTGGCACACACGCCGGATTTTTGACTGCTGAAGAATTACGGCTGCTGGCCGAATGGCTGGATATCGGTGCGCAGTATTACAACGATCCGTCGGTTGTACCGTAGCCGTAACTGCGCCGTAACTTTTAAAAAAGTTGATTAATTTGTGACGACGAATGCCGTTTGCAATGCATTTTGGGTGCGCATCACTGTCCTCGTGGCATGCATGCTCCAGTGCCTGGCGAGTGCCGCGGTGCAGGCCGAGGTGCGCTATTTCCAGGCGCGGATCCATGAGCCGTATATCGAGCTGCATACCGGCCCGGGTCGCGGTTTTCCGGTGTTCCACGTGGTGGATCGCGGCGAGCTGGTTGAGGTCATCAAGCGGCGCACGGACTGGTTCATGCTGCGCACGGCAAAGGGCAAGGAAGGCTGGGCCAGGCGTTCGGCGATGGCGCTGACGCTGACCCCGGCTGGTGAAAAGACCGCATTTGCGGAGGCCAACTTCGGCGACTTCTCGCGACGTCGCTGGGAGGCCGGCGTGATGGCCGGTGACTTCGAGGGGGCCGACATCATCACGGCCTATGGCGGCTACATGGTGACGCGCAACCTGTCGGTGGAGCTGCAGATGTCACAGGCATTCGGAAATTTCTCCGATGCACTGAGTGCCAGTATCAACCTGCTGGCCCAGCCATTCCCGGAATGGCGGGTATCGCCCTTCTTCCTGCTGGGGACCGGGGCGATCTACACCGACCCGAAGGTCACGCTGGTGAATGAAGAAGATCGCACGGAACAGATTACCAATGTCGGGGTCGGCCTGCGTGTTTATCTCACGCGGCGTTTCATATTCAGGGCCGAGTACCAGAATCATGTCATCTTGCAGGACACGGATGACAACCAGGAGATAGACGAATGGAAAGCAGGATTTGCATTTTTCTTCTGAGGTCAGTGTGCGTAGTGGCGTTGCCTGCCCTGTTGGGCGGCTGCTCTTGGTTGCGTACGTCGGAAGATGAGCCTGTGTATACCGAGGCCGAGCCTGTCATCAAGCCGAATATCGAACGGCGCACCATCACCGAGGCGGATATCGATTCCGAGGACTTCGAGGTCGGCGCCTATATCGGTGTACTGAGCATTGAGGATTTCGGCAGCAACGTGGTTTATGGCGTACGCGGCGACTATCACATCACCGAGGATTTTTTTGTCGAACTGGCGGCTGGTACCTCGGAGGCCGGTGATACCAGTTACGAAACTCTTAGCGGTGGTGCGCAGATCCTCAGCGATGACGATCGTGACTTTACCTATTACAACATCTCGGTCGGCATCAACATCCTGCCCGGTGAGAGCTTCATCGCCAACAAGTATGCCTTCAACAGCGGCCTGTACCTGATAGGGGGTGTCGGTGACACCGAATTCGCCAATGACAGTCACTTCACGGTCAACCTGGGCGTGGGCTACCGCTTCCTGCTCAACGACTGGGTCTCATTGCGCGTGGACTTCAAGGATTACATCTTTGATTCGGACCTCCTGGGTAACGACAAGAGGACACACAACCTGGAGGGAACAGCCGGGTTGTCGATATTTTTCTGATTAGGAGAGTGATATGAAGATGCAACACACACGATTCATGCAATACCTCGCCGGTGCGGCAGCGGCCCTACTGCTGACCGGTGGCGTCGTCGCGGGTGTCATGAATACCCCGGCCCCGGATTTTACGCTGAAAAGCCACAGCGGCCAGAATCTGAAGCTGAGCGAGCATCGCGGCGAGGTGGTGCTGATCAATTTCTGGGCGTCCTGGTGCGGTCCCTGCCGGCAGGAGATGCCGCTGCTGAGTGAATTGCACAATAAGTACAAGGCGCTCGGTTTTACTGTGCTCGGCGTCAATGTCGAACAGGATCCCAGCGAGGCGAAGAAGCTGCTGCGTGAGAACCCGGTCAGCTTCCCGGTGCTGTTCGATAACGACAGCGTTGTCAGCAAGCAATACGACGTGGTCGCGATGCCCAGCACGGTGCTGGTCGATCGCAACGGCAAGATGCGCTTCCTGCACAAGGGCTACAAACCGGGCGAGGAAGAGATCTACCTGGAAATGGTCCGCAGCCTGATCAGGGAATGACATGCCGATAATACGCATCGCCAGTATTTGCATGCTGCTGACCGGCCTGTTGGCGGGTTGCAGCCCGATCGAGCCGTGGGTGAAGCCCTATGAACGGGCACACCTCGCGGACCCGATCATGAGTTTCAGTACTGATCCTGTGTCATCGGCGTATATCAAACATGTCTACGAGGCGCGTGAGGGTGCGCGTGGTGCCAGTGGTGGTGGTGGTGGCGGGTGTGGCTGTAACTAGACAGTTAAACGTGCGCTTTGCCGGACTTTGCCTGATGCTGGTTGGCTCGGCTGCCGGTGCCGCCGTGTTACCCGATGACCGGGCCGATGCGCTCTACCATTCGTATGAAGGTGGTGGCGTGGAGATTACCGGTCCGTCGCTGTTGGTACTAAAGAAGTTTGGCCAGAGTGTTGCCGTGACCGGTAATTATTATGTCGACTCGATTAGCAGTGCCTCGATTGACGTCGTCACCACGGCCAGCCCCTATACCGAGCAGCGTACCGAATATTCCGGGACTATCGACTACCTGCACGGCAATTCGGTCATGAGCCTGTCGTACGGCAATAGCAGTGAGAGCGACTACGAGGCCAATACCGCCAGCTTTGGCATCAGCATGGACATGTTCGGCAACATGACCACAGTGACCATTGGCTATGCTTATGGCTGGGACACGGTGGAGCGGAGTGACCTCTCGACGTTTTCCGAGGATGTGCGCCGCCACAACTACCGGGTGGGCGTCTCGCAGGTGCTCACCAAGGACATGATCCTGGAAATGAATTACGAGGGCATCACCGACGAGGGCTTTCTGAATAATCCCTATCGACAGGTACGCTATGTTGACTCCATAGTTCCAAGTGGCGTTGGTTATCAGAATGAAGTGTACCCGAATACCCGTACCAGCAGTGCCGTGGCCCTGCGCTCCAAATACTACCTGCCCTGGCGTGCCGCACTACTCGGCGAGTATCGCTACTTTACCGACACCTGGGACATCGATGCGCATACCTTCAAGCTGGGGTATACCCATCCACTGGCCGGCGGCTGGAAGGTGGAGGGCAGCTACCGCTTTTACACCCAGGATGCCGCCGATTTTTACAGTGACCTGTTTCCGTTCGTGGATGCACAGAACTTCCTTGCACGCGACAAGGAACTCAGCAACTTCACCAGCAACACCCTTGGCGTCAAGGTCAGTTATGAATTTATCAAGGACGGCTGGCGTGCAGTCGACCGTGCCAGCCTCAATCTTGCCTACGACTACATCTGGTTCGACTACGATGATTTCCGCGATGCAAGGCAGACCGACCCGGTGACGCAGCCGGCCGGTACCGAGCCGCTGTATGACTTCACCGCGGGCGTGCTGCAGCTCTACCTCTCCGTCTGGTTCTGAAGAAAATCCACCATAACCGTTTTCAGGGAATTGCAGGAGCGGATCGCATCCGCGAATCAATCTTTGACATCCCCGCGCAGGCAGGGATTCACCCATAGACGACTGGGTGAGGCTCCGAACTGGATTTCCGCTCCCCGCCTCCGCGGGGACAAGCTTCGCGGAAATGACGGCAGAAAAGTCGTACCTTCCAGGTGCACCTACCTCTTTATGGTATACGGAAGTTACCCGTGTGCAATGGGCTTGTCGGTGAACAGAAAGTCCTTCAGTTCCTTGTCAAAGGCCGGATCCTGGCGGCGGATCCATTCCAGCACCATCGCGGCATGCTCCTTTTCCTCGTCACGGTTATGTGCAAGGATTGCCTTCAGTCCCGCATCCTTGCAGGCATCGACCCGCTGGTTGTACCAGTCAACGGCTTCCAGTTCCTCCATCAGCGAGATGATGGCGCGATGCATATCGCGGGTGTCGGCCGTGAGTTCATCAACGGGTTCGTGATAGCCTTCGTTTGCCATGTCTGTTCTCCTTTCCCGGCAATCCGGTTCACTGTGGTATGACGTAATTGTCAGTGCCTTGCTGGCGGTCCTGTTGCTGTGCCTGCATGGTTGTAGCGGACCGCAGCTACAGGCACGCCCCGACAAACCGGTGGTGCCTGCGTCCCTGGAAGACGATGCCATGGTCATGCAGGACGGTTATCGTCTGCCCCTGCATCGCTGGTTGCCGGCGGAACATCCCCGTGCCGTGGTGCTCGCCCTGCACGGCTTCAATGACTACAGCAACGCCTTTGCCGGTACCGCAAGCTACTTGATGCAACAGGCAATTGCAATCTATGCGATCGACCAGCGGGGCTTTGGCCGCTCGGCACAAACCGGCATCTGGGCAGGCGAGACGCGCATGCAGGACGACCTGCTGGATGCTGCCCGATTGCTATGCAAACGCTATCCGGATACGCCGCTGTACCTGTTTGGCGAGAGTATGGGGGGCGCCGTCATCCTGGGGGCGGCAACGATACTGCACCGAACCTGTGCAGCGGGTGTCATCCTGTCCGCGCCGGCGGTGTGGGGCTGGCAGACCATGCCCTGGTGGCAGGGCGTCCTGCTGCGCCTGACGGCGCATGTGGCACCGGCGTGGACAGTGACTGGCGAGGGGCTCGATATTCGGCCCTCGGACAACATCGACATGCTGCGTGCGCTTGGCAGGGATCCGCTGGTCATCAAGGAAACCCGCATCGATACCATCTACGGTCTGACCAACCTGATGCAGGCGGGCTATGCCGGCAGTGAGCAACTGCAGCTGCCGACCCTGCTGCTGTACGGTGAGCATGATGAAATCATCACACCCGTGCCCGTGTGCGGAATGCTCGAAAAACTGAATGATTTTTCAGCCGTTGGCTGGCGCATGCTGATGTACCCGGAGGGTTTCCACATGCTGACAAGGGATTTACAGGCAGAGGTGGTATTGCGGGATATCGCTGCCTGGATCATCGATCGAGATGCGGACGTCCCCTCCAGGTTCGAGGTCGGACACGACGCGCCGCGACTCCTGGATCTCTGCCGCGGGGAACACGCCGGGTAACAGATAGTTCACAATTTGATCTGCATCAATAAATACTCATAAATCACCCCTGCGCCGACGTATTAGGATGATTCACGGCGGATTTCGAATATATACTTTCATTGAAGTTTTTTCTCTAGAGAAAACATTTCAAGTCTGTGTTAAACACAATAAACGAGAGGTCAGTGTCATGAAAAGTCTTAAACATCTTCTTACCACTTCCCTGGTTGCCGGTGCGCTTGCACTGTCTGCCGGTTCCGCCAGTGCCTGGTGGGGTGGTAATGACTATTGGGGCGGCCCCTGGGGCTATGGTGGCTATCCCGGTTACGGGTATGGCGGTTATCCCGGTTATGGTGGCTGGGGTGGATATCCCGGTTATGGTGGCTGGGGTGGTTATCCCGGTTATGGTGGCTGGGGTGGTCATCGCGGTTATGGTGGCTGGGGCGGATATCCCGGTTATGGCTGGGGTGGTTATCCCGGTTATGGCTATGGCTACGCACCGGTTGCACCAGCGGCACCAGCGACGACGAAGGCCAAGTAAGCAGTCCGGCCTGAATTCGGCCAGAGGGGGCGCGTCTGTTATGGGCGCGCCCTTTTTTATTGTGTTTGAACCGCGCAAGCAATATTAAATGCAGGCACTGCCTTGGCCGCGAATTCGCGCACACGGTGCGCTCCTGCGACGGTCGTTTCAACCTGCATGAATGAATACAATCGGCTACCTCAGTATGGCCGCGGCGTCAGGTAGTCGCGAAACGCGACTGCCCCATCGAACACCGGGGGTTGCAGCAACGGCCAGGTGAACAGGTGCTTCGGCTCCGGTAATTGCTGCGCCTGGTAGCCAGTCAACGTGGCATCAAGCCGGCCGACTACGGCCGGCATCATCAGCATGGCCTCTGACACGAGATCTGACTGTACCCCGGCTGCCGCATCGAAATCGCCCGTTGCGGCCTGTGCCAGTGCCAGCAGTTCCCGGTGCGGTGGAATCGGCTGACGATCATGCAGGGTGCGTGCACGGGCAAGTGCCTGGTCTGCATCACAGGCCGGTTCCTCGTTGCAGGCCAGCAGTTGTATCTTCACATAGTCAAGCAGCGGTTGTTCGGGAAAGCGCTGCTGCGCGGTTTCGATCACGGCGAGCACATCGGCCCTGTCCCGCCCGGCCTGCATGAGGGCGCCGGCATAGGGCAGCCAGGCAGCGAAATTTTCCGGCGCCGCCTGCACACAGGCGGCATAGTATTTGACTGCCCTGGCAGGGTGTCCCTGGCGGTAATGGCTGTTGGCGAGATTGAGCAGGGCGCCGTCATGGTCGGGATCGTGCCTGATTGCCGTCGTGTAGTGGCGGATCGCCGTTTCCGTATCCCCTGCTTCATCGGCCAGGCTACCAAGCAGATACCAGGCCAGCGCGCTGGTCGGATCTTTCGCCACGACTACCTCAAGCATTTGCCCGGCCTTCGCCGGGTCATCGGTGAGGTACAACGTGCGGGCATAACTGATACGTGCGTTGTTATTACCGGGCTCCCGCTCGAGGCCGCGTGCAAAGGCATCGCGCGCGTCCGTGTAGTCCTGTTTGCGAATTGCCCTCATGCCGTGAAGGAAATGGATATGGGCGCCCTGCCGCAGCGCCTTGAGGCTCTCGATCTGCGGGTCCCTGATGACGGGTAGCTGGTTGCCCCGCAGCGCAAGCTGCTGTTTGGCGCGATCGTTCTTGCCAATGGCGCGCAGTGCCCGTGCCAGCGTGTAATGGATGCGGTTCGCCTCCGGCTGGAACTCGAGGGCTAGCCGGAAATGTTCAATCGCGGTCTCATAGTCACGCTGCAACAGGCCAATCTGGCCAAGACCAAAGTGTGCCGCAGCCTCGAGGCCCTCCGCCCCGGCGACCTGTTGATAGGCCTGTTTGGCTTGCTCCAGTTCGTTGAGATCGAGCCAGGCATCGGCCAGCCGCGCCGTGACAGCGAGATAATCCGGCCGCATCTCGCGTGCCGCGAGGTAGAGTTCCACCGCCGTCACGAGGTCGCCCGTGTCGTCGGCGAGATACGCGGAATAATAAACCCAGCGGAAGTTTTCCGGGGCCAGTTTACGGGCATTGGCATAGCAGTCGCCGGCAAGCCGCTTCACCAGATGCGCCTGGTAGAGTGCACCGAGTTCGCCCCAGCCCTCTGCGAGTTCCTCGTCCGGCAGTTCGTCTGCAACCATGCGGGCAAGGCGCGCGCGCGCCGCGGTGAGCTGTTGCCGGCTGTCTGCATCGAGGTTGTCGAGGCTGATCTCCGCGACCGGCGCCAGCCGGTCGGCCAGAGCGGCGGGCAAGTCTGACAGGGCATCCGCCATGGCCGGCGAGATACCGCCGAAAAACAGCAGCAGTCCGCCAGTGACCCATGTAAAAGTCCGCAGCGACATGCGCCTACAATGTCCCCGTCGACTGGCGAATGGTTAGCAGGGTATCGACCTCCTCGACGGACACGGACTGGCGCTGTCCATCCGGCCACAGGATGTTCAGGGCATCGACCGATTCGTGCCGACCCAGGCCGAAGGTCACCGGCAGTTCGACCTGCGAGAGGTAACTGCGTGTCGGCATAACCTGGCGGCGCAGGACCAGGTCGCCCGCGACCAGTTCGATCACCGCACCGATGGCACTGCGGTTCGCGCGGCTCCCTTCAAGCTGCACACGCAGCCAGTGGTGTCCCGTTTGCTGGTCATTGCGCAGCAGCACGGCGGCCCGGCCGTTCTGCAATACGGCGATGTCTAGATCGCCGTCACTGTCGATATCCGCGTAGGCGGCACCGCGCCCGACCATGGGTTTGTCGATATCGCCGGCACCAGTGACTTGCAGGAAACGCGTGCGACAGTCCTCGCCGCAATTCCAGAACAGCTGGGCGGGTTGCGCGTAGGTCTGGCTGGGCTGTATGACATTGATATCGGCATCCAGGTGGCCGTTGGCCTGGAACAGGTCGAGTCGCCCGTCCAGGTCATAATCGAAGAAAAACAGTCCGAACGTCAGCGCCAGTCGCGAGGCGGGTCCAAAACCCTCCAGGATGGCCTCGTCGAGAAACGGCGGCTGGCCGTCGGCCGTGACGAACAGGGAGCTCATTTCATTGGCGAAATTGCCTATGGCGACGCCCAGGTCGTCGTCGTTACGGAAAAAGGCCGCATCGATACCCATGGCACCGGTCGATTTGCCGTTGCGGTCGTAGGCGATGCCCTCCAGTACACCGATTTCCTCGAAGCGTCCGTTGCCGAGATTGTGATAGAGGTAATTGCGTGTGGTGTCGTTGGCAACGAACAGGTCGATCAGGCCATCACTGTCGTAGTCCACCGGTGCGACTGCCAGTGCCTTGCCGGAGGCCGTGCCGCGCTGCCGGTCGATGACGATGCCCGAGGTTTCCGAAATGTCCGAGAAGGTCCCCTCGCCATCATTGCGATACAGCCGGTTGCTGGTACCGAAAAAGTGGTTGGGTGCGCCAATGGCCCGCCCGAGTCCGGTCAACTGGAAATCGATCTCCAGGTCGATCTCGCGCGACCAGACCACGTAGTTGCCGACAAACAGGTCCAGGTCACCGTCGTTGTCGATATCGATGAAGGCCGCGACAGTACTCCAGTCGTCCGCGACGCCGGCCGTGTTGCTGGCGTCGGTCTCATCGATGAAGCTGCCCTGGTTGTTTCTGAGCAGGTGGTTGCGACCCAGTGCGGTAATATAGATGTCCGTCCAGCCGTCGTTGTCGTAATCACCGACAGCGGCACCCATACAGTAGCAGGTGAATGCGAGTCCGGTTTCTGCCGACACATCCGAGAAGCGACCGCTGCCGTCGTTGCGGTAGAGCGCCTGTGTGGGTGTTTCCGCCTGTGCCTGGCCGGGGAACCAGTTCGAGTTGACCAGCAGCAGGTCCTGGTCACCGTCATTATCATAATCGATGAAGGCGACCCCGCTGCCAATGGCCTCGGGGATGAGCTTCTCGCCGTAGGCGCCGTTGGTGTGGACAAAGTCGATACCGGCCGCCTGCGTGATATCGGTAAAACCGTACGGCGGCGGCTGCGGTTCATCGACCGCGTCATCGATCACCGGTCCCGTGAGGATGGCCTCTGTCTGCTGCACGGGTGCGTCACCCTCGAACTGTTGCCATACAAATACACTGGCGACAATGGCCGCGAAGATGGCAACCGCACCGAGTGAGCGGTAGAAGGCGCGCCGGATTATGGCCTCTTTTTTATGGAGGCCCTGATGTTGGTCAGGTTGTTCGTTCATCGATCGTTACATGCGTTGTTGTGCAGCTGTTGCGTACCCTTTGTATCTCACATTGCGTACGGGCTGTATGTTAAATAGCTAGTTTACTGTGCCTGGCCTGCTGCCGTACTTGACTTGTGTCAGGTCAGGTTCCCGACAGCTGCCTGGCGGACCGGCAAGCTCGCTGTCTCCCGGCAGCTTTCGCGTCAGCGGATAGATGGCGACGGCTGCAGCGGCATGGTCGGCGGCCGGATTCTCACTGCGGTGGCGGGTCACGGCCTGCTCGATGGCCGAGTCGTCCGGGCGGTACTGCTCATGCAGCTGCCGGTGCGTTGCCGCTAGCGTCTCGTCACCCTGCCGGGCATGGACCTGTGACAGGTTGAAGTGGGCCGCCGCATTTTCCGGGTCGATCGCCAGTGTCTTGTGGAACCAGTCACGCGCATCCCCGAGCAAGCGGTCCCGGGTCGCTTGCATGTCCTGTCCGCGCAGCTGTCGCGCCCGTTCATACAGGCTGCGACCGAGCGCGTTCAGCACCCGCACATCCCGGGAGAAATCAAAATTACGGCGTTGTGCCTCACTGAAGCGGTTGCTGACAATGGTCTCCAGTGTGTCGATGGCCTCGACGAGGTGCCCGTTTTGCCGGTCGATGAGTGCGCTGAACCAGGCAATAGTCCAGGGCGCGGCCGGTTGATCGCCCTGCCCGGCGCGCAACAGGGCGTCCACGGCCGCATCCAGGCGTCCCTCGCGAAAATAGACGCGTGCCTGGTTGAGGGCGCCGTCGCCACGGCCCTGCAGCTCCACCTGCCGAAAGGCGTGTTCGGCCTGGCGCAGCTCACCCTTGTTGTTGCCACCACCCTGGCGCAGCAGACCGATGCCATAGTCGTTCCAGCGTTCGGCGACCGCGACGGGCGATGCGGTTTCGGCAGGAACCGAGGGCATGCCCGCGACGGGCAGCGTGACACGGTCGGTCGCCATCAGGGTCACGGGCAGATCGTTGCAGCGGAAGCCCTCACCCTGGATGTGACGCAGGTAGGGGGTGTCGAACTTGCGGTATTTCAGGTGTGCCTCCAGTGTAACCGGTCCGCTGATATCAGCCGGGACATCCAGCCGGTAATGCACGACCGTGGCAGCGCCGGGCGGGATCTGGTGGTTATAGAGCGCAATGAACACATCCTGGGCATTGCGCCGGTCGATGCGCTGGCCGTTACGGTCCAGCACATAGCTGTTGACGAAGTAGGACCAGGGGTCGACCCTGCCGCTCGCATCCATGGCGCCGCTGTGAGCAAGCAGCGCATCACCGCTGCGTGCAGTGAGCTCCACCCATAGCTGGTTCGAGTCCGCCGTACCTTCGGTGAGGTGATGACCGACACCGGTGGTACGCAGCACGACCTCCACCAGGTAGCGCCCGCCGGGCTCGAGGACAGGCAGTGACGGGCGCAGCGGCGCATGCAATGTACCGTCGATGCGGCCGTCCTCCTTGATACCGAAGATATCGATGCGGGTCACATCACTGAGACGCGCCTGGTGGGCGGCAATGACCTCCTCCGGCAGGCCGACCAGGTGGGCGACGCCGGTGTTCGCCGCCGCGAACAGGTGGCTGTGCACGCCGCGCACGCCGGTGTTATCGAAATCACGCGCGGCCGGGTCAGCGGAGGTTTGCACCGGCATATGGCACATGCTGCAGCGCTCGACGGCCTGCTCCGGGTAGTAAAAACTGTCGACCCGATGACCCGCTACGCCGCTTTGCAGGAAACTGTCGTAGTGGTCCTGGCCGCGCAGCCAGCGATAGTCGTTGACCTCCTCTGTGAGGCTGACCTTGTGACAGGTCGAGCAGAATTCGGCCGTGCGGTGAAACGGTTTCAGCAGCGTCTTCCTGTGGTAAGCCGGCTTGGCACGAATCAGCAGGCGGTTGGTCCAGGCAAGCACCGGCGATTCGCTGTGGGCGAAGGGATAACGCGGCGGGTCGGCGATGGTGTAATCACCATTGCCGCGCGTGCCGTTGACGGTTTCCATCGCATGGCAGCTCATGCAGGTAATGCCCGCCTGGCCGGTCGGGTCATTGTCCATGTCAAAATCCACCGCATCGAAGCGGCCGCTGAACAGCGGCACCGGGTCGTGGCAGGCCGCACAGAAACGCGACGCGGTGACCGTACCGTCGCGTGCGAGCACCACGCGGCGGGTCTCCTCGACACTGAACTTGTAGGCCGGATTATTCATGGAGCTGAAGCGGTGCATGCTGTGCGCATGTGACTGTGCGATATCGGCATGACATTCCGCACACACCTCGTCTGTCATCAGGTGCGCCGGCGGCAGGGTCTTGCTGCCCGCCAGCACGGTGCGCGCCGGTGCAAAGGTTGTTGAAATGCGCTCGCTCTCTTCGCCGGTCACACCGATCTGGAGTATGACCATGAAGGCCGCAAAGCCGGCCGCCAGCACCGACCAGCGCAGGCCCGAGCGCCAGCGGATGGCCGGGCCTGCCAGGCGGTGCAACACGAACAGCCAGGCGACCATGAGCGGACTGATGACATGAATCCAGTACAGTCCTTGCCGTACCGCCGGGTGATTGATCTCGAGAAAACCGAAGCGGGTCAGCAGCAGCCCGGTCACCAGCAACACCAGCGCCGTGCCGAACAGACCGAGCCCGGCGCGAATGGCGTAGCGATTTGGCCGTCGCAATGCACGACGCATATGGCCGAGGACAAACAGGATGATCGGCACTGTAATCAGCAGGCCCAGCAGCAGGTGCAGCAGGAACATCAGCAGGTAGAAATAATCCTGGTGCAGTGCGCCGGTGGCCGCCTCCAGCAGAGTGATGGCGGCCAGGTAAACCGAATTGACGGCCAACAGCGCAAACAGCAGGAAAACGGCAGTGAGCAGTTTGCCAAGGCGCTGGGTGATGACCGGGGTGTCAGTGTTCATTGCAACAACAGTGAATTCAAAGGGACAGTATACTTTGTAAAGGCGAGCCGTAATTGATGCGGCTCAAATAGTGTTACCACTTCTGGCACGGACGACGCCACCACGGGATGCGTGACCAGGCTGCACGGCCATCCTGACCGGCAATGAAAATGCAGCATGATAGTCAACCGGTGGGAAGCGCGAGCGGCCCGTCAGACCGGATGACCAGCAAACGCGACATTCGCCCGGGATGCGTAAATGCAACCGCTGGTTCAGGCGCCCGGATGGGTGCGGCCAGTTATGTTCCGGTGTTACTCGGGCAACCTTGGTGGTGGGGTTTTTTCGCCACTGTTGGGATTCACAACGATCGTGCTCGGTCGGCCGTATCCGCCACCGCCCCAGGGACCGCCGCCCCAGCCGTAGGGACCGCCGCCATAGCCGTAGGGACCACCGCCATAGCCGTAGGGACCACCACCATAGCCGTAGGGACCACCGCCATAGCCGTAGGGGCCATATCCGCCGTATCTGCCGTATCCGCCGCGATACCTGTCATCATCATCATCAAACCAGCGGCCCGGATTCATCATGTTGCCCATATCGAATGCCTGCGCGACATTC
>Ga0265306_10000340_pt1 | contig 21910 bp, 14 predicted proteins | sample Helome_3_FD_192493 | JGI IMG/M metagenome (GOLD analysis project Ga0265306, IMG submission 192493) | Marine sediment microbial communities from subtidal zone of North Sea - Hel_20160420 (Illumina Assembly) | ecosystem: Environmental > Aquatic > Marine > Subtidal zone > Sediment ... | reverse complement strand
TGTTAGCTGTTTTCAGAAATAACTCAGCCCCGGACCGATCCGGCAGTCTTTTTTAACTTTCTCAGCGCCTTCAATCCTAACTCTTTGGATTCGTCATCGGAAGTTTCTGAATCTTTGATGTGCTTCTTCAGCTTGCCGCCGACTTTTTCACCCCGGGGATGTTCCTGCAGGTCCCTGCGGGCTGAGTGGAGGAGTTGCAAGTCCTCCTTTTGCTGTCGCCGATGCCTTCTGTGACTCCTCTTTACATCCGCCTCCAGTGCCTTTAACTGGCGGATGATGTCTGCTTTCAGGCCTTCGATGGGATCGACCACTTCGCGCTTGTCCGCATCAGGAGCTTTCGCTGTGTCTGGAATATGGATCAGGGCGCCCGGCTGCATTTTGCTAAGCGATTTCAATTCCGGATTGGCTTTGAGCAACATGCTTTCAACTTCCGCCAAGCGGGCCACCGGCAGGTTTCCAAACACCTTGACGACAATGTCCGCCACGTTATTTTCATTACCCAGTAGAAAGTATTTCATCTTCAGTTTCCTGTTGGCCAGACTCAAACTGTCTGGATTTTCATACAAAAATATTCAGTGCGTCCCAAGGCGCCGGAAGCGTTACCGATGCGCCGTTTTCCAGAACCCTGATACTGCCGGTTAGCATATTGCCCATCACGACATACCGTTCTGAATGAATAACAACCAGTTCTTTGGCCCGTGCCATCAGGCGATTGTGATTGAGCGCCACATGATGGGCCATAATTTGTACCAGCATCCCATCATGGAAGGACCTGATCTCATTGTCGGACAAGCCACAGTGCCCGGACATGGTCACCACCACGGCAGGGGCGTTGCTGGAGATACCATCAAGGTGATTGCCGTTCGCCACAATTCCACCATCGGCCAATGCTGAACGGCCCAGGTTAACCATGCGCGACGCAAGTACTGCGTAGGCGTAACCTTCGAGTTCCACGACAGGCATGGAGGGGGTGTGCTTCCTCCAGATCGAGAAATTGTTTTCCTTCTCGCCCTTCTCGGGTTTCCCTGCTGCAGTACCCGGTGTGGCGGCGGTATCGTGTTGAAAACCCAGGCTTTGGGGTTGCCGCCCCCCGACAAACAAGGGTATCCAGGTTGCATCGATGGTCTTTTCTACCGCTTGCTTGTCGTGTTCGGATACCCGCCGCACTTCATTGTTATTGACTTCAAAACTGCCGACCGTGCTGGCAATGAATATTCCGGCGCCAAACCCTGCATAACTTTCGGGAGTGACTGCGAGCAGACGATTCCCGTTGATTGACACATTGGCGCTGCTTGAAATGCTGATACCCGCGCGGTGTTTGATCTTCTGCTCACTTCTGACGATGCGATCAAACAAGTTGTTGCTGATGTCTGCACGCACACACGCCTGTAAAAGGACTGCTGCGTGATGTTCGAACTCTTCGTCTAATACGCCGTCGATGTCGGAGAACTGGTTGTTCTCCAGGCTCAGATACTCTACTGACCCCTCCGTTCCAATGGCGAAACCGGCGCCGCTAATGTTGCCGACCTGATTCTGCTTGACCATCATCCTGCCGACAGCGGTCTCCACGCTGATGGCGTCGCCGCTGTAGTTACGGACACGGTTGCCGATGGTTTGCTGGTTATCGAGTTTTGCCGGGTCGAGACTGTGGACAAAAACAATGGCGCTGCCACTGCGCTTTTCGCTTTCTTCGGCTTCGAGATCGTTGGTGAGTATGCGCATATTGGACAAACCCGCGCGAATTCCCGTCTCGCAATCACTGAGCTGATTATTCCTGATCTCGGTGACCGTTTTGCTTACCGATGCGCCGGTCAATTGGATACCCGACTCGCCGGCATTAGCAATGAAGTTGTTTGAAAGCTCGAGCCTGCCCAGGTGGAAGCTTATGGAAGTGAAACTGATGCCGGAGTGGTCACAACTCATCATGCAGCGGTTCACTCGGAAATCATAAGTTCCAAGGTATTCGTCGCTATGGTGCGGGCCGGTAATGCCCTGGTCGGCAAACAGCTTGCAGTCCTCGACATTGACCAGTGCGGCAATACCGGTAAATTTGATCGCCTGGCTGACACCCTTGCGCTTGCCCTCGCCCCATTTGCGCTCACCGGGATAGTTGGCGATAAAGCACCTGGTGATATCCAGTCCGAACACATTTTCTGCTGCGATTGCAGGGAGGAATCCGTTGGTGACGGATGTGATTCCGAAGAGTCTGTCGATGGTGGTGTTGGTCGCTACGCCTTCGCCTCCGATTTTGATGAGTTCCATCGGCTTCCTGGTTACCAGCATGGTTTGCCAGCCCTGACCGCGCAAAGTGACAGAATTGCCCGTGATCCTGATGGTTTCATCTATGAAAAATCGACCGACACTCAGGCAGACCGTACCGCCTCCTGCAGCAATGACGTGATCGATGGCCTGTTGAATCGTAGCGCTGCCGCTATTGTGGCCTTCGGGGTGTACGCAAACGGTGCAGGCGCAACCAGAATCACCCATCTCCGGTGGCCACAAGGTACGGCAGTCGATAATGTTGCCATCGTCAATAATGGCCAGCTTGGTAAAATGGTGATGAATGCCAGCAGGTGGCGCACGATCCAGTTCTTCGATGGAGGTGCTGTTGACCCGCGCTGAAAAGATCCAGTAGTCACCTGTCTTGAATTCAGGCTCGAAATCCGCCGCGGTGACCACGTCCTCAAGATCGAACTCGACCAGGATGCCTTTTTCAAGAAACAGGCGGGTGGGGCTTGCAGGGATATCGATCAGGCCGGTACTGGTGGCTGCATCGAGATCCGTATACTCACTCTCGTTCTCGCGGAAAACGATTCCGGCCTGGTCCCAGCGAATGAGACGGGTATTGCGTAATTTATCGGTCAGTCCGTCACCATCAACAGGAAACTCCCCTGCCCCGGACCCGGTCGGCAGCGCGCTGCCTTCCAGGGTGATGGTGCGGGTTGCCGTATCAATACCTGAACCGAGTTGAATGCGGCGAATTTCTCCCGGCAGTCCCATAAAATCGCGGTCGTCATCGGTTATTTCCACCCAATCCCCGTCGTGGAATCCGAGCCAGTCGTCTCGTCCCAGGGAGTCGACGACAACTTCGTTGCCAGAAGGAATTGCACTGATACGGGTTGCAACCACAGCATTATCACGCGACCACTTGAACGTCGCGTTGCCTACCGGTCCGCCGGTGTGAACCTGGACGCGGTAAAGCTGGTTCTCCAATCCTTTATAGCCGGCCTGGGGCGGCAACAGGCATGGGTTGTCATCATCGCTCAGGTTTCCGGTGTCGGTGGACAAGCGTGCAGACGAGGGGTGAATGGCCTGCAGCCAGCCGGGGATATCGGCGTCATCGGTCGCCGCGTCGATATCGCCCACATCTTCCAGGACTTTGACCTGCCAAACGGTTTGCATGCGGGCGGTGGTGTCCACGCCAACAGCATCATCGACCAGCGTCGCATCCTGCAGATAGGTGATATCCCTTTGCCAGACATCAACATACACCAGGTAGTTTTCACCACTGGGCAAAGCAGTCGGATTGGGGTAGTAGGGCTGGTCATTGTAAGCCGTGGTACCCGGCAAACCCGATGGCGCGGCATCGATAGCCGCACCGGACAGCTTTGCGGTACCCGAGATTTCGGCCAGGCGGGCATCCCACTTCAGCGTCTCTGTATGGTTTTCAGCCAGCAGGCCATCGACGTATATACGTCCCGGGCCGATTTCAAATGCGCTGACCGGGCCACTCACCAGGAAGCCATCAGGGGTTTCCCTGGGCACCACTCCCGGCCCGAAAGTATCCAGCGATCCGGCCTGTATTCGTCGGCTGATCTGGGCAACCATCGTGTTCCAGTCCGCGTCTGTCTGTACGCGTCCCTGTTGCATGACAACGCCGAAGTAATCGTCCAGCGCATTGAATTTCTTTCGACTCAGATCAAAACTCATGATTCATTCCTTTTGTCCCGTTCACCCGCGTTTTTTCGCGAGTTTGTGGTTTGCCCGGTCTCCGCTTGAAATGTGTAATCAACTTTCATAAATCAGCCCGGCTTCTAAACCAACACGAAGATATTCTCGCAACCGTATCCGCAAATTCCGGTCACGCTGCGGTGCGTACAGATGATGAAAAGCACCCATTTCGCTTTCGTCATCTGCCCCTCGCCAGATTTCATCTGGCGTTGACACCGACAGCTGCCCGTACGCAGCCTGTCCATAATTGAGTGAGGTAAAACGCGGCGCCAGCCGCCTGGCGCTGTCAGCGGAATCCGGCTGGCATCGATAGCGCCTCGGTGCAATTGAATTGAGAGGCAGAAAACTGAAACGTACACATCCGGTCTGTTTTCTTTCTGCCCAGACGGGGGCATTCCAGGTGTCAGCCGGTGACAGGCGTGCCAGCAGAATGCAGTTGCTTACCGTCATGAATTCCCGCGTATGAATCTTGCCGATGACCGTACATTCATCGGCGGAAAATGCCGCGCCCGGACCTTCATCATCAAGGCCGGCAAGAACCACCGCTTCTGCATCGTTAGCGTCGGCGATGCTGTCCAGAAGCTCGACAATTGACTCCGGCACGGCGCGAAGCGCGCCTGTTATGCTTCTTTCCACCTTGCAGGTGACACTGGGCGGCTCAATGACAAGACTGGGGGCGCCAGGCGTAACCGCCCTGCCCTCGGCGTCCAGCGTTCTGCCGGGAACCAGGGTTGAATGAACGATTTCAAGCCGGCTCAACTGGTTTGCCACCCCAGGTGACTCTTCAGCCGGGACGGTTAACCGGTCACCGCTGACCAGGCATCCGTTCAGACTGAAGCGGCTACCCGTTCCACCGGTGATGGTGAATGGTCCGTTCAGGGCCAGGTGTGGATTACGCCGGTTGGCAGCGCGCAGTTCGATGCCCGAATTGTCGTCGACATTAACCGTCAGTGTTTCCTGGTAACGGCCGTTATCGATGATTTCCACAACACCCGCACCGCCCAGGGCATTAAGAGCCGCTTGCACTGTCGTGTGATCACCCTGGCCCGGCTTGCTGGCGACAGTCCGTGCATTGGTGTCCTGCATGGCAAAACTTTTTTCCCTTTCGTACTCCCCTCCTCCCATGTCCGCACTGAAGCCATGGTGATAGGAGATATGGACTTCCGCGGGGACACTGGCATTACCCGGCAACGCAATTCGTCCGAGCACGGGGTCAATGGCATAAATGTCGTCTGGTGGCTGGTGAGCCCAACCGGCGCCATCATCGCTAAGGTTGCAGACACGTACCTGGTCGCGTGGAATGGGCAGGCCGGCCACATACAGAACAATGCTCGGTTCCAAGTTGTCAGTCGCACCACCACTGGTAGCCTGCTGCCCGTAATAGATGTCCAGGTATTTGTGCATCTGCATACGGGTCAATGGTTCCGGCACATTCTCAGGGCTTGCCAGTTCAGTGATGAATTTTTCTGCAGAACCGCGCGGAAAAGAATAGAGGTTGATTGCATGACCCAGCGGACTGACCAGGAAGCGGCGGGGAGCCAGGCGTAAGGCCGGACTTTCTCTGTGCGGGTAAGCTGAAAGGCGCCATAGAAAAACGCCGATGTTGGGTATATTGAAACGACCCCGGTTGCTTTCGACCCTGCGTACATCCGCGGTATGCTGAAGGCTGTTGAATGCAGAGCCTATCCGTTCCAAAGGTTCCAACTTGCGCATGTCAGGGCTGTAATGCACATCACCCCTGTCATGGTTCATGTTCTGGGTCCAGCCGATATCTTTGAAGAACTCCACCGCGCGGGCATCCCAGTCGGTCACATCACGCGCCAGTTGTTCCAGCACAACGGCGGTGCCTTTGCGCCGGCGCAAGGCGATGGTGTGGGCGACTTCCGCGCGAGGACTTGCAACGTCCGGCACATCGCCGTGCAGGCTTTGGTACCCGATGACGTCGCCGATATAGGAAGTTACCCAATCCTTGCATGTTTCGATGAAAAGATCGTCGTAACTTTGCTCGATATTCTCTTCCATCAGTTCGATTTGTCCGGCAATGATGGCTATCAACTCTTCCAGCGGGCCCCGGTCCAACCCTGATTGCATTGCAATTTCAGCATCACGGACACGGTGAATTGCCGGTAGCAGGTCGAGCATTTGACGAGTACCTGTGCTCATGAGAAAGACTCCATTTCCATGGGTTCAGCAGAAAGTGTCAGTAATTCCGCCGGCTTAGGCGCGATTTCCAGGGATGCAATTGGGAGTCTTGATTCAATGATGGGCTCGACCGTGTCTGTTGCGCCCGGCTCGTTCTTGTAAAGCCGGGTAATGCGAACGGCCTCAATGTTCTTGACACTGTGTGCCACCGCCAGCACTTCATCCTGGCTGACGTGTTGACCAAAGCCCCTGTTTGCAAAGGAGAAATAGTCACGAAGCGTTACCTCCAGTTCGCTTGTCACTGTTTCGTGTACCGCGTCATCGCTGACTTTTACCGCCATGCCGAGCGCAAAAGTTGCGGGGATATAATTGACCAGGTTCAATGGCAGCATGGCGTCACCGAAGCGACGCAGTGAATTCATCAGGTTGATATAGGTAGAGCTGTTCTCAGGAACATGAGCACCGTCAACTCCGGCGCAGGTGATGTAAATACCCCTTGATGGTCCAGCGCTAATCCACAGTGCGTGGGCCTTGGCCACGCCGGCAAATGCCCGTGCGTAATCCCGGTAATCCTGGATCGAAACCGCGCGATCCAGTGTCAGCACCGTCAGTGGAGCATTCTGTCTTGCATCGCTGATCACTTCCGGATCGGCACCACCGGTGGACGGTTCGGGATTGGTGACCTCCGTAACGCCCAGGGGTTTTTGCAGCAAGGTAGTCAGTTTGCCACTGTCGAGGTTGGCGCCGGTACCCACGTACTTACGGTAGGTGGCGCGCACATTGGTCTGGCCCGTTGGTAATCTCCCACCCTCGATGCCATCGCCGAAGCGAACTACCGTGGTGCCGTCATCTTGATTGTGCATCTGGTAAACGCGCGCATCTTTCTCCGCCTTGTAGAGGCTCGCAGTTTCGCTCCAGAGCATTTCGTTGACGCGCAGCTCCATGGCTGCTTGTGCGCCGCTGGGCGTATCGGCGCTGACATAGGTGAGAGGGGACTGCTTTAATAGGAAGGACTGGTCGGGTTTGCGTGCGTCGCCATCACCGAGAATCTCCGTCACGGTCTCGCCATTGTTGGCCGGTGCGACGTTAAAGTTGATCTGAACTGAATCACGCTGGTAGATATTGGTCAGCGCCGCAGTGAGTACCAGGACTGTACGATCACGGTTGTCATATACATCATTTTCACCGTCGTCGATACGGGCTATTTCACTGACGCGCTCATCGTTCTCGTTGCTGTCCCAGTTCCAACTGGAGCCATAGCTGACCACGGACAGACTGCTGCCGTCACGGTCAGTAAGCTGTAGTTGTATTTGTGTGGTGGAATCGCCCTGGTTTATCAATTCGCCGAGCTCTTCAGGGCTCAATTGCACCGCGGTGCTGCCACTGAGTTTTTCGGGTGTGGCGACAATCCGGACGCTGTCGCCTTCCTTCAATTCGCCTCCACCTGCCGGGGCCAGGCTCACGCCGGGAGCGACTTTCAGGCGTTGTCGCTGACCGCTGACCGACAGGTATTGTCCTGGAATCAGTCCCTGGACATGACCTTCCAATGAAAGGGTACCCCCGTAAACGGGATGTAGCACCGGGCGCCGGTGGGTTAACAGCTCCTCGGAATCGACCAGGACCAGGGTTTTGGCCAGTTCAAATTTACTGATATGTTCGTTGGTATCGGGCTTGATACGGGTGATTTTGCCGCTGATGCTGTAGTCCAACCGGGACAAGGCGGAGACTTTCTCAGCACGGTACAACTCAACATAACCCGGCAGGTCGTCACTGCCCGAATCCGCTTCGTTTGAAACCAGCACAACCCAGCTTCCCGCGACGACCTTGTCCTCCGGGCTGGCCAGGTCGATTTCGTCGTTCTGGATGCTGTAGCGCTCCCATATACGATCCACACCAGCATCGGTTACCAGAAAAGACAGCGAATTTTCGGCACTATCACTCATCAGCCGGGGGTCCGGCGCGTTGTGGCCGAACAGGCTGGTGCGTTTACGGAACACAAATACACTTACATTGGTTTCAGCCGGGTAGGTTTTCGGATTGATGTGACCGAGCGGATCCTTCCATGAAAGACGGGTGCGTTGTTTATCCCTGTCTTCATCCACTCGATTGACGATGCGTACATCCCAACGCTCACTTCCCGGGTTGTCCATACGGCTCTGGCCAACAACCAGGATGGCATCGCCAATTTTTACATTGCCGTTGACGCCTTCGATATACAGGTCCAGGTCACCAAATTCAGGTGTATAGGGATAAGTCACTTGCGCCGGTACGGCGTTCCATGGTGCGCGGGCTTCGACGTCCGCCGTGGTTTCAAATATTTGCGGATCTTCATCCTGTCCCGGCACGCTTTGCACGCGGGTTCGCGCCGGAATGGTTATCGGGTCGCTGATGGAACGGGGATCACCCGGGTTGGTTTGCAGTGTAAATGCAAGATGTGTCGCGGCCGCAACGCCGGGAAACAGTTGGTAGCCGATTAGTTGCGCCATTTCAAGCACTGAACGGCGTTCGGTCGAAGTCATCAGGTAGTGTTCGTTGACGTAACGTTCCTGGTAAAAAGTCAGTACGTCGAGCATGGTCGCCACGCCGTCAAGGCAGGCAATGGTAAAGTCGTCATCATCACGCGTACTCAGTTCAAGCAGTGCCGGATTTTCAGCTTTTGCCAACGCGGCCAGCATGGATTCCTTGAATTTGGAATGGGTGCCAATCCGGTAGGACACCGTGCTCTGCGAAGGCAAGTTATTGAAGTTGACAGGCGTTTCACTGTCGACGCCGGCGCAGCAACCACAAGTATCAGTTTTCAACTGTTTGGACATCTTACTTGCCACCTAACATTATCAGTTTCAGCACGCCGTGCTCCGGAAAGTTGGGATTGTTTTCCAGGCGTGCAATTTCCAGCCTGCCAAGGCGGATGAAACGGTCAGAGAGTGGTTTGGGGTCATCGTCGCCCTGCTGGGAGAAGCGGGTAACCTGTACCGAGGAAACACCCCGGACCTGCCGTGCGGCGGCGTAGATCGGGCTCAGGTAAATGGTCTGTCCAAAACTGAAATTATCCGGGTGGAACAATCCCAGGCTCCCGTCCGGGCGCACGCCGCTATTGAAAATCTCCAGCAATGCCTGTTTCACGTCGCTGCGGAAATAGTCGTGGGACACGCAGACCTGCATGTCCAGTTGCAGGGAAATAAAAACCGGGTCATTGAAGTTCAGGTCGTGGCCCGCCATGCGATAGCGCTCGATACCGGCCGCCAGCCTGGTTTCAAAATCGCCGTCGAGATCAAGCCCGCCCTCGCGATCCACCGTGATGGTTTGGGTGTGCCAGCTACCGGTCCATCTTGGTGTTGCGGCCGCTTGTTGCACGCCTTCCTGTGCAGTGGTGAATTCTGCATAATCCTCCGGTGTGACAGCGCGCAATTGCCTGCGAAATGCCTGCGGGGCCCGCCGTCGAATCTGTGCGGGGGTCTCGGCCGAAAGTCCGCCTTGCGCAGGTAACGGGTTGTACACCGCTTTGAGTTTGTCATTACTGCTGACAACATGCCTGATGCTTCCGGCACCAACATTGCCCAATGGACCGTTACCAACACGGTATTTGATGGTGAATTCAGTGCCACTTTCAGGGCGGGCGCCATTGTCGTCATCACCGAACCTCAGGGTGGCAATGCCGTCGTTATCGAGTTCCACCACGGCGTGACTTGACTCGTCATTGCTGTTCAGCAGATCCGGCCGCAGGCTCCAGGGCAATGCCCCGGTTCCATTATCTCCAGCCAACTCAGTCACCAGTGGATTGACTTTTTCCGGAGCAGGAACCAGCGAACCAGCGGCTGGCGCACCTGCGGTTGGCGCCGCGGCGCCATGGCTCAGGGGGCATTTGCTGAGCGCAGGACGGTAACGCGGTGGAATCGGGAGTCTCTCGCCGGGATCACAGCGCCCGGAGTCCTTACCCATCGGATAAAAGAGCCACGGCTCCGGCACAGTACCCAGGTTTTCACTGGTGGTTTCGCCGTGATCTGCGAGCACCATATTGCCTCGCGCAACGCTCACATCTGCGATGGGCTCGGGATTGTCAGGATCGGTAATGTTCTCCGAAGATATGCACAGTGGAAATGTCAGTGCATCGGCCTGGTCCCAGTAAATGTCTGTGATCTCGGTGTCGTCCAGGGGGTCGGTATTGAGGTCGACCCGGGTCAGACGCACAAGCTGGCGATGCTCCGGGTCGGCGTCTTCGGCCTCGCCGGTGCCTGGACCCAGCACTTCCTCGAACAGCAGGTATTGCCCGGCAGACCCTTCAGCAATCTGCAGGTCGGGGTGGTGATTTACCAGGGTTGCCCTGGTTGCACCCTTGGGCAAACAGCAGTTTTCATCACCCCAGGTATAGAAATTCATTTCATTGTGGTCGTCGTAAAGCACATGGGTTTCTGTAAGGCTGTCATCTGTGGCAGGGGTGGTGTCCTGCAACAATTCAAAAACCAGGGCATTTTGGGCACGGGCCCGGACATGCTGTTTGGAATCGGGTTCGATCCGGTTGTCCTGCGGCTCTTTCAGTCCATCGACACGGGTCAGAAATTGCAGATCGACGCCGGTCAGATCCACGGGTCCGTTATCCACCTTGATATGCAGCCAGCTGCGGGCATTTCTTCCTTCGCTGATGCGGTAATCCACCAGCAGGGCGTGACGGCGTAGCGAGATGCGTTTGCGTGCTGTGTTCAGATAGGCTTCGGTGGTGACCGCGTCCTGCCAATAACTCAGTTCATCTCCTTTGTAGGCGATCAACTCAGCAAGCGTGACACCCAGGTCTGCCGGACTGCGGCTGTTCCAGCCGGGCAACAGGTAGCTCATCCGGTCGAGTATGAGTTGCCTGAAGCTGGCATAGTCTTTCGCCAGGTAATTGATATCCGGTTCAGTGACGACCTCTTCAGGGCAAATTTCTTTGTTCAGGCAATCGAATTCGCTGGGACATTCGACTTTGAAGGAGAAGGTGATTTCCGCAAGCCGGGGATCGAAATTGGGTGGCGGCTGGGGCGGATCTGACGCACCGTCCTGCAGGCGCAGGCAGTATTCCGAAAAGTCACCCACGGACTCAGTTCTGATGACCAGTACTTTTCCGGCATCAGTCAGGCCCGACAAATAGGCAATTTCATCTGCATTGAGCGTCACTCCGGCAAGGTTGTCGGCTGGCCGGACCCATTTAATTTTCGGATTGCGAACCCGTTCGCCACCGTAGATGTGTACCTCGTCCTCGGTCAGGGAAGGAGGAACTGCCTTGAGAAGATGTAGCATCAGTGTGCGTTGACGCGGGCTGCCAACGGGAGCGTCGCGATCCAGCACTTCGAGGTAATCGATGCCATTGAGCGTCAGATGCGCATCGACCAGGTTACGGCGTTTTTCCTGGCAGCAGTGATAAATCATCCTTGAATCCCCCGCTTGAAGACCACCCGTTGTTGTTCTTCGGTGCGGCGCACGACGTATATCACTTCAACATGTAAAGCCGATTCGACTGCTTCAATCTCAACGGATTCAATGACGATCAGGTTTCCAAGCCATTGTTGCAGGGAACTCTGTGCAAGCATTTGTGTGGTTGCCGCCAGTTCGGGACTGTTACCCTCGAACAGAAGCTGGCGCAGACCGCTGCCAAAGTCAGGACGCATGACACGTTCACCCGGGGCGGTGAAGAGCACCTGTTCGATCAGGCCTCTAATGTACTCATCATTGCCTTCATCACGCCGTGCCTCTTGCGTACGGCCGCGGCCATCGATTTGATATGGAAAAGCGAGGTATGTCATCGGTTCATGTCCCCAGTACCCGGGTTTGAGCCACGGTGGGCATCATGGGCGTTCCGTTGGGTGTGCATACCGACTGGCTGTCCATCAGAACCAGCGGCTGGCCACTGGACATCACCCTGGTTGCCGCGACGGTCCACTGCCCGGTAACGCATGGCATTGGATTGCTGCCGGTGACAAACGGGCAGCCCGCTATCACGTAGGGTGCGGTCATCTGCACGGTGGGCTGACCGCTGACCAGGACACGCGGGTTTGGAACCGTGGGCTGAGCCTGGCCACCGTGTGTACACATCACCGTTGCGCCAACATGTAAGAGAGGTCCAGGCATCCTAGATCACCGTCAGCGCGCCGCTGTTGATATCAACCGAGGGCCCAACCATGTTCAGCATCGCACCCTTGCCGTTTTGCATGTAGATACCGGTGTCGTTGACAATCAACGATGCACCGGTTGCTGTCTTGATCATGATGCCACCGGTCGGTCCGGGCACATCGGAAATAGTGATGCCGTTTTGCAAAGGCGTTTGAAAGGTGATGGACTGCACGGCCGGGGGTGTCAGCAAAGCCAATGCGGGAATTTCTGCCGCGCTGCCCCAGAAGCATCCGACCCATATCGGGAATTCCGGATTGCCCTGTTCAAATTCAACCCACACGCCTGAGCCGATCATGGGCAAGGCAAACATCCCGTTCTGGATTCCCGCAATCGGGGTGCATGGCATGGCCCATGTGGCCGGGAGCAGTCCTGCGACATCAGGTACCTGCACCTGGAGCCGGCCCGTTTGGAGCGGATCGATATTGTTCAACACCATTCCGCGATATTTTCCATAGAATTTTGTCACGCTCATACAGGCACCGCCGGTGTCAATGAAATCAGACCGTTGCGAGTCAATTCGAAGCTTTGCTTGAACTCCCCGCTCTTGAGTGTGTGGGTAACGCTTTTCACGAAATACAGGCCGTCGTATGCCAGGCCGACGCCACGCACGCCGACCAGTTGGCGAGCCTTGAGCAGGCGGCCGTAACGCAGTACATCGAGTGTGCCCTGGCCGCTGACCGAATCCTGCGACTTTGCAGCTTCCGCCAGGCCCGCAGACAGCGCTTTGCCAGGACTCATCTTGGCAGTGTCTTTCATCACGTTGATATTGCTTATTGATGTTGAAACGGCAGCCAATGGCGGTTGCAGGGGATTCAGGTTCGGAATCGGTAGCGGAATCGGGATGCGGCTCATTTGATTCTGAATAAATACGATCGGCATGACCCCCTTGGTTGGATCAAAACTGAAACTCAGTGACTCAACATTGGTATGCGGCCCCATGTCGTGGTTGAGTGCCGGCTGCGGTACGCCCACCTTAATTTCCGGACCGAAGTAAGCAACATTGGTGCCTGGCACCGGTCCGGGCTCGATATAGAAGACGTGTCCGACCTCGTCCGCCAACTGGTTGATGTACTGGAGATCAGTCCCCTGCTGGGCCGGAATCTTGTCAATTGGAATCGGAACATCGAGAAAAATTTCCGGTATTGGCAATGGAATGATTCCGTAAGCCGCATACTTGGCGCAGATCAGCGCAACCCGCGCCGCGATAGGCATGGCGGGGAATGGAAGTCCGTCCCATTGCTGGGTATCCATGACACGGGTCAGGTCATCACCGGTTACGTTGACGGTTCCAGGCGTGCCGCTTTGTCCGGGTTGAACCTGTACGTTGGTCACTACGCCGTCAAACAGTGGAGTCGGTATGCCGCTAACAGTGACGATGAGCAGTACCCGCAACGGCGGCGTGACCACACTGCTGCTCAAAGCGGGGGCTATCAGGAAAATTGTATTCAATTCAGAGGTGCTGTTAAACGAAAATTGCATCTGAAAACCACTGGCCGCCCCCGCAGCAGTCGTTACGGTGACGCTTTTTAGTGCATCGACCACAACGCGCGGTGCCGGTACCGGCACCACGGGGCCCATAAGCAGCGTCAAGTGAATACTGCCCTGTATCATCATTCGTCCCCAGGTTCCGGGATGCCTTCCGGCAGTGTGATGCGTAAGCGGCGGCCGGCCCTGGAAACCAGTTCGGGAGGGTTCATCACGCCATTGGCATCACAAAGCCGCCAATACAATTCGGGGTCGCTGAAATATTTGGCAGCGATGTTGTCGAGCCGGTCACTTTCTTCAACGCGGTGCTCATGCAGCGTGGCAAAATTTTCCTGCGGTGGAATAAAACGGCGTTTGATAAAAAGCACCGTCAGCCCGTCAACCCTTGTCCATTCGGCGGTTTCCTGCCCGGCATAACGGCTGTTAGCAGGAAAATTGGGTTGCTGCAAACCGCTGTTTTGCAAAAACGCTTTAATCGGATCATTCATGATGAAACCGGCCTGTTTCGTTTAGGTTTTTGCGCGTATTCATGCTGTTTTCCTGTTTTCATCCACATCTCTTTACAGTGGTAATGAAGATATTCCAAAGTCGTTCAGGGAAGCGCCGGTTGACTTGCTGGCCAGTCGCTCCTTGTTCTGCAGATAATTCATGAACAGGCTGCCGCCCTTGTGCTGGAAGCCGAGGTCATTGACGTTCAGCACCTGCATGGCAAGGCTGACCGTGGCCTGGATCGGGTTCAATTGCGTATCGAATGATTCTTCGGTAATGCTGAAGGTCTTGATGAGTACCGGCACGATGCGATTCTTGCTCCAGACAAACAAGGTCATGGGAGCTTCCATGGGTGCGATTTCGAGGGTGCCTGCAGAGGCCAGGATATTATTGTTGTTGAGTTGCTCACTGGTGGGATTGACCAGCGCCTCGAGTGCAGCCAGTTGGGGCTGAATGCCATGTGCGACGGTGTCCTGGTGCTGGTCGGGAAATTCCAGCCGGTCGGTCGCGTCAATATCCGCCTCAATGGTGAGCGTTTCAACTGCCGGGCCTTTCAGGCGCAGGGGTTGCTTACCATCACCGAAGCCCTGTGGCTCGTAGCTACGCTGCAATGATACCGGGTTGTATTGCAATGGAATGATGGCCAGGGTCTTGCCGCTCCTGGCATCCACCAGAACGATTCCGGCCTTCGCGGTCTTAGGTGATTTGGGAAAAGAGGTCACTGATCAGTCCTCGTGACAACAAAGGGGCTCTTGAATATTTTCTTGTCGCGAGACAGGTTGATAATTTCCAGGGAAGCTGCCGCATGCCGCTTATAGACGTCGGTACTGCTGCGGTGTTGCGCCATCATCCCAACGAAATCCTGGCCGCCGCGCGGTGGTGTTGCCTTCAGGGTTCCACTGAAGTCAGGAGTGTCGGTCAGCGTGTCCTTCAGAAAACGGCTGTACTCGGCAGGCGTCAATGAGTATTCGTCGGGGTTGCCCAGGACGTGGCCGAATTCGTGTGTAAATGTTGTAAGTTCCAGTTCATCTCCGTCTTTCCCAACGTATAAATGCATGTTGTTGTCCCATGAGACAGAACTGCGCCCTCCCTTGTTGTCTTCAGGAAATATCGTTATGTTCGGATTGCTGATGCCTTTCGCCATATACGGCACAAATACAAGCGGAAATGCCCGCGTTCCACTGACGACCTGGAAGTGGTTGTTCCAGTGCCCGTCCACTGCCCGGGTCCAGTCTTCGAGCACGCTTGATTCAAGAGTAAAGCCACTCGATGCTTTCTCGTAGTCAATATCTGCTCGTATGGGTATTCGAATTTCTTCACTGGTGAAACTGGCGGGCAGTTCCTTGCTCACATTCTGATGGGACGTCTTATGTGATCCTTCAGAGCCCGGGGTCTGGAACCGGGGATCGTTGGACTGGAATGCAGCGAGAACTTTGTAACGGCTTTTTATCGATAGACCTGAATTCAACACCATGTAATAAATTCCCGGTGTATCGAGCAAGCGTTTCTGGTCGGCCTGAGCCAGGCCTTTCAGAAATTTGACTGCTTTCTTCACGCTTATTGGCTTCGCGAAGAACAGCTTGAGAATTTTTTCCTCATCAATAGTCCTGGTTCGCCGTATTAACAGCAAGCCGGTTTCCGCCAGCAGAGGGCCGCTAAGCGATGCGCCCATTTTCGTGATGATGTCAGGGTCGGTTCGGAGCAACTCCCTATCCGCTTTGGCGAGTTTCTTGTTGCGCAACACTTTCCGGATTTTCTTTCGGCTATTGCTCCCGATGGCATTCAACAGGTCTTTCTTGACCTTGGTGGTTTTTCCTTTACCGGGATTAATGGCCGCGATGGCTTTGTCCAGATCTCCACCCGATAATTCATCTTTCAGCATCGGCAAAAACCAAGGCTCATCAAGGAGAAATTGCTGTTCCTTGCGATGCTTTGCGACCTTTTCCAATATGTCAGTCAATTTCCCTACGCTCGTCCCCACGCCTTCCACCGTTTTCCAGATCTGGTTGATGTAGCGACCGTTTTTGTCCTTGGGCAGGGTCTTGAATAAAGACCGCTTTTTAGCCCTGGCAATCATTCGCAGATACCAGACCTCTTCAACCCCAAAATTGTTTGCAATCGTGCCCCACAACGATGCATCGTCGATCAGGCCAGGCACAGTGTTGCCCTCGATCTGTGCTATAAGTTTTGAAAGCGATCCATCACGCATTACTTCGTAGGCGACATTCAGGCGGTCGTCCTGCTCGAGATGAATTGATTTTCGCCCAGTTGTCTGGTGTTTCCCTGTCTCGGTTTCGTCCGACGCCAGGAGTTTTTTAGCCAGATCAAACTCCCCATAGGACATTTCGTCATCAATGACTTCCGCGACGCCGGGCATTTCGCGCATTTCCTTGCGTTCGGTTTTGTTGACGCCACGCAGTAATGCGAATATTCGCGCCTCGTGTGTTCCCACGAAGTCCGTCGCTTCGATGAAAGCCTTGAAATAGGCCGGATAGCTGGCTTCATTACCGTACTTCAACAGCAAGTAGGTCTTGAGTATTTCCATTTCATCGGCATTGGCGCGGACTGTTTTCCTGAGTGGCCTGTCCTTGAAAACCTTCTTTCGCACGGTGTCTTTTTCAGACTTGATGGTCGGCCAAACGTTATCCATTCCAACGAACACGTCATCGAGTTCGTCGTACATGGCCTTTTTCAGGGACTTCTCATCCAGTAGCGGGGCACGGGTTCCGTTTTTGAACCCGAACCGTACCGTTGCCGGTCCGGATGCCCTGCCCGACAGGGTTTCGGCTTCTGATTCAGCTTTTTCGCGGGTCACGGTGGATTCACTTCGCCGTTGTTGCAGAACATGAACCACTTCGTGATCGATCAGTTTCCGGCCCTCGGCATTGCCCGGTTGGTAGCGGCCCCTGGCAAAAGAAATGTTTTCGCCGGAACTCAACGCATTCGCGTTAAGCCTTCTCGTTTCACGGGTTGCTTCTCGATTGTCGGAAACCCTGACACTCGACAGCGGTTCAGAATATTTTTGTTCCAGCGTCGACCGGATGCCGGCGGGCAACGCATACGGATTGTGCGCTCCGGATTGGACTGGGTCATTTATTGCATGCCGTGGCACGGAGTTTTTATTTTCACTACTGCATGAAGCGCAATTGCTGCCACCCTGAAGGTGACTCCCGCACGCACATTTACGCTGCAATAACGGGCCGCGTACAGGTGCGGATGCACGCCCGATAATGCTGTTGATTGTGAAGTGATCGCGCTTCATCTCGTATTTACGATTCCTGCTTTTGACGACATCCAGGCGTCATCGTCCCGTTCTCCATGCATTGAATTTCGCTTAAGGCACATGTTCGTGGTGCCATCCGTCAACCAGTTTGAATACTTTCTTTGCAGATGAATTTGGTAGCTGGTGAAACGATTCCCCCTGGCGCGTACTGCTGAATAGTCCCCTGATTGGCGAACCGCCAATGGTATTCCCGGTTGTGATGGTCGCGTCATGAGCCGGCCGGTTCCCCTTACTGCCAGAATAGGTCTGTCTCAAGCGGCCATGACCACACAATTCATGGGCCAGTATTCTGGAATTTGTAAACATGAAGGGCGCTCCATTCGAGAGGAATGCGCCGAAGGCCATCGACGAACCGGACGTGGAAGCCATGTTGATGATCGGATGATCGCCATTGTAGGTATTAGGCCCCTGCGACGGCATGGGAATGGTCTCCGTGGTTCCGTCGTGTAGCGTTTCACTACGGGGGCTGTTGCTGACATTGTGAACCTGGATGGTATAGGCCCGGTCCGGATCGGTTGTCACGTCGCACAGGCAGTCACAGCCCGGACTGTTTTGCGTACAGTTGGATTCGATTTGATTATTTGTCCCAATGGTGAAATTTCCACCACCGCACAGCTCATTAAACTGTCCGAGAATATCGTTCACCGCTGTAGCGTTCGGCTGTACCTGCACAACCCGTTGAAGGCGTTGAGTACCACTTCCCTGTTGGATGGTGTGAGTTAGTTCGTGGGCCAGTAACTGTCTTCCGGGATCTGATTCGGGGGCGTATTCTCCGTGCCCGAACACGATGTTCTGACCAAGTGTAAATGCGCGCGAATGCACAGCTTGTGCCGATTTCGCTGCCCGATCGCCAGTATGGATGCGTACAGCACTGAAATCATGCCCGAAACGCGGTTCCATGAATCGCCGGGTTGTCCGGTTCAGGGCTTGCCCATTTGAGCCGGCCACTTCGCTGATCACGGATGGGTCATGCGCGCCTCCCCCTTGTGTTCTGGAGATTTTTCTTTGTACCTTACTTTGGGCTCTGACTTGTGATTTGGGCACGGCGCCGGCATCGCCAGGGATGGGCGTTTTCATTTGCATCACCTGATTTGCCACGTGATCGGCTTCGCGCTCAAAATGATCGTTTGGCGCGCCGATTTGTACTTTCGCCTGAAGCGAATTATTAGGCTTATTTCTGGCGCAGGAGGTGCACTCACTCACATTCTGTGTACGCTGCCCGCAGGCGCACTTGCGTTGCAGGATGCTCTTGTCTCTCACCGAGATTATCGGTTTTGGAGTCTTGTTAGCCCGGGCGCTCTTTTTCGAGGTCATTTTCTGATCCCTCGAAATACAGCCTTGCCAATTTGTTGCCCGATCCTGCCCGGCTCAGGGTTGTTGCCGGAAATCTGCCCGCCATCGAGCCGCTTGTTCGCGTGATGTGATTGCAGTCCGGAACCAAGGCCCAGGGCCCGTATTTGCCTTTCGAGTTCTACGCGAGTGGCGGCATTCACCTCATTCAACCGTTGCGGATCGATGCCAATATCGTCGATGACGAGCCGCTTGATGTGCAGGCTAATACTCATTGCACGGCCTCCAGGCTGCCTTTCCAGGCAAAATCCGCATCCTTGGTCGGCCTTTCCAGTTTTCTGAACTCGTTACGAGCTGCCTCCAGCACGAGGGGCATGGTGACCGGGCTGTCATTCTTTGCCGCGAGAAATGCCGCATTGATGGCCACATTGTGGATGTTGCCACCAGTCAGGCTGAGTTTGGCCAGTTGTTGATAGTCAAAGTTCTGATCGAGTGGGGTTTCGGGCGGGAATATCTTCTGCCAGATTCGGGTTCTCTCCTTGAGTCCGGGAAACGGAAAATCGACAATGAAGCGCAGACGCCGGACGAATGCCTTGTCGAGCGCGGACTTCATGTTGGTGGCCAGTATTGCCACGCCCCGGTACGACTCCATGCGCTGCAGCAGGTAGTTGATCTCAATATTGGCGTAGCGGTCATGGCTGTCCTTGACCTCGCTGCGCTTGCCAAACAGGGCGTCCGCCTCGTCGAAAAAAATGATCGCACCGCTGTCTTCGGCGACATTGAACAGTTTGCGCAGGTTTTTTTCCGTCTCGCCGATGTACTTGCTGACCACCGCGGACAGATCGATGCGGTAGAGGTCAAGCTGGAGTGCATTGGCAATGACTTCTGCAGCCATGGTTTTGCCAGTGCCGCTTTCACCGGCAAACAGGGCGTTGATTCCCATGCCCCGGTTCATCTGCTCGCGAAAACCCCACTCTTCATAAACCAGGTTACGGCAGGCCACCTGGTCCGCGATCTCGTGTAACAGGCTTTTTTGCGATGGGGGCAGTACCAATTGCTCCCAGCTGGCTTTGGCGTCGATTCTGCGTGCCAGTTTTTCCATCCCAACCCGGGCTGCGATCCGGCAAGCTTGCCAAAGGCATTTATCAACTGAAGCCACGCTCTGGCTTGAAGACCCTGGCGGGTCATTGTCTTCGCTGGAGATTTTTGCCAGGCGGATAATCTCACTTTGGTTGAATGAAAACTGCTCAGCCAGGCGCTGAGGCTGATCGCCTACGGGGTCTTCCAGGACTTCAGTCCAGAGTTGCTCCTGTTCTTCGGGTGTCGGCTTGTTGACTTCAACGGAGAAGCGGTGTTGCGCGGATTCTGTATCGGCATCCTCCGTGTCGAGAAAAACCAGTCCGATATTGCGCTCCAGGAAGCGCTGCAGTTGAGATTTGTCCAGTTCATCCGGCCCCGTGACATTGATATACAGGGCAAGCGGCATCAACAGGGACTCGCGTTTCCAAAGCCGGGAAAATGTCTCGAAATCGCCAATCTGGCCCGGCAGCGACTTGAGGTCAATCCCGTAAAGATTAAGGCCCAGCGAAGAGGCAACGCGGCCGGCGATCACGCGTTTGCTGACGGGTTCCCGGCCCAGCAGTTCGATGAAAGGCATCCTGTCTGTGCCGTTTGATCGCTTGATGCATTCGATGATGCCGTCCACCAGTTGCTGTTGAGAAGGCGGCAACAGGCGACTGGTGTTTTGCTCGCCCGCAGGGCCAACCTGCACGGGATCTACCAACGGCGTGATGCGGTCGTCCAGGTAGTTCAGACCTTTCAGGTAGTTGACGATCCGTTCGTCCGCACTCAGCGCCGCACCCGCCAGCGCTTGGGAACCGGGCTGGTTGATTTCCAGCAAGCGCCAGTGCCGCAACGAGGAGTGGGGTGACATTGCACTCCAGTCCGGGTCATCGAAGAGTGTGAACGCCAGCGCAAAAGTCGGGTATGGCTTGTTGGGGTCGCCCTGGGCCTGTGCGCAAAGACCGGCAAACTGCATATCCATTTCCACCCCTGCGCACAAAGCGAGGATTTCGCAGTCGAATTCAGATAAGCCGAGACGTTCCGCCAGCAATAGCAGGGCCGGGGGCGGGTCATGACTCTGCAGACCGGCGATTTCCTGTTGGGCCAGGGCTAGTCTTTCATCCATCTCTTCCGGTGTTGGCGCAGACGGCGAGTCACTGCCTGACTTGTGGTCACGGCCAAACCAGCTGCTTTTTGATTCAGCATGCGTTTGCTCGTCGATTCTCGCCGCCGCCTGCTGCAATCGAATGCGTATGATCTCAATCGTGACCGTCAAAAAGCGGTCATTGATCTCTACCCAATGTAGTTGGGCATTCATGCGATGGTCACCAGCATGGCGGCTTCATAAACGGGTGGTGTGGCAGTCCGGTCAACCAGCAGGCTGTCAACACCGTCAATGCGCAGACGCACATGCCGGTCCCCGGAGGGAGCATCTTCAACCAGGAAGACCAGGGAGCCGGTGGCAACGGGGTGATCATTGGCCAGAACCTCGCGATCACCCAGCAACAGGGATGCGCGTTGGTCCGGCCGGACCTCGGGACTGAAAGTCATGGTGATCGTGGCGTCTCCAGCGACGATCGGAATCGGGTTAGGCGGGGCAATGGTCAAAACCCGGGGCGCGAGCGAGAATGAAAGTACATTGGTGCCCCTGTCCTGCTCACCCGCCTTGACGATGATGACCTCGATGGAATACAGGCCCGATGTCCATGCCACCGGGTTGTTCGGTATCTGCACAGCAACCCGGATATCGGTGCCACCGGCCAGGGCAGGCACAATCAACGGAGCGGGAAGATCGGGGTGGGTGAATCGCACGGTCACCGAATCGCCCTTCAGATGATGGCCGTTCAGGATCAGGGTGTCTCCGAGCATGGCATTGGGCTGTTTATCGGGCAGTTCCAGGCTGGTGATGGATGGAAACGGCGGAATAAGACTGGCTTGTACAAAAACACCCTCGTCACTTGATCCGCGTTTCAATACCGGTAAGGGGGTCCTGCTGGAGCGCGTGCTTTCTATCAGCACGACCGATACCTGGTAACCGGTGGACAAACGGTATTCCGCCGACTGAAA
>Ga0265306_10000338_pt1 | contig 21929 bp, 17 predicted proteins | sample Helome_3_FD_192493 | JGI IMG/M metagenome (GOLD analysis project Ga0265306, IMG submission 192493) | Marine sediment microbial communities from subtidal zone of North Sea - Hel_20160420 (Illumina Assembly) | ecosystem: Environmental > Aquatic > Marine > Subtidal zone > Sediment ... | reverse complement strand
ACAATTACTTAAGCCAGTCATTCTTTTGTTGATGTTTACTGGAATAATTTCATCAGTCAATGCTTAGGAGAGTAATGAGCATGCTGGTGTAAGCGAAGAAGATATACAAGCTGAAATACAGGCCAAAAACCCTTTGGCAAGTATCAAGACATTTAATATACACAATTATTATGTACCCAATTTATCAGGATGGCCTGATGCTACTTCCAATACTTTTTGGTTTCGGAATGCGTAAGCAATCGGCAGATTTTTGGTAAGGGCTTCACTCCGATACTCAACAGTACCCACCGGGAATCAGACCACGGAAGTGAGTGTCGGGGATTTCAATACTTTTGCGACCTATCTTGCTAATAAAAAACCCACCTTGGGAGTTGGTCCACTCATTGCAGCACCCACATCCACAGGTTCCGCGCTTGGTAGTGAAAAATGGCAGGGAGGCGTAGCTGTAATTATTTTTCATTTGGTTTCGCCATAATTGCAAATTGGTGGACTAATCGCCTGGCAGGCCTCTTTTACCGGACAAAGTGATCGTGCTGATACCAACGCGACGGCCTTGCAAGCACTTGGCATATGGTTATTGGGGAGTGGCACCTATTTAAGGCCATCTGGCATATCTCAATTTAGCCTTGAAAACGGCAACTACAATGTGCCTTTTGGAATGGGCATAGACAAGGTCATAAAAACAGAAAAGCTGGTCTTCAATATTTTCGCTGAACCCCGGTTTACAGCATTGTATTATGGAACAGGTCAACCCCTGGTACAATTCTTTTTTGGTTTAAATACACAGTTCTATAAAGAGTAAGAAAAAAATAGCGGAGTAAGTTCCTTACCTAAAGTATAAACACAAAATATAAGTCAATGTTAAACTAAAAGTTAATTGCTTAAAACTCCAGTACTTTTTATGTACACAACCGTTGGCAAACATTTAATATCATTATATTTATGAGTAAATATGAGGCGATAAAAAAGTGATCAACGGCTATATTAACCCCCTTTTTTCTATAATTTGTTTTCAACAATGAAGGATAAGGATTATTTTTCTCATCTATATGAAATAGCGAGTCACCTGAACAAGGAATTTACTCTACATTCTGCTCTTCGTAAATCTTTGGAGAAGACTGTGGAAATCCTAGGTATAGAAACAGGCTGGTTCTGGCTTACTGAACCAAATAACAAATCGGTATATTTAGCAGCTTCCTATAATTTACCGCCGGCATTAAGTAATCATCCCGAACGTTTATCTGGTTGGTGTTATTGTATAAAACAATACCTATCTGACGATATTGATCAGGCAATGAATATTAGTGAGATTACATGTACAAGGTTGAAGGATATCAGCGCCGGTACGAAGGATCTGAAATTTCACGCAACGATCCCTATAATAAGCAACGGTCAAAAGGTGGGGCTAATGAACCTACTAAGTAAAGAAACCCGGCAACTAGATGAAAAAGAACTGACCATTCTTAATACCATCAGCGAGTTGGTCGGAACTGCCATACAGCGAACCCGATTACAGCAGGCATATGGTAGTGAGAAAGTCGAATCAGGTACAACCATCCGCCATGTGTTAGAACGGGTTTTCCATCCACAAATGGAAGCCATAATTTCATGTCTTGATGGCACAAAGAGCAACAGAGACAAAGTGAACGAAGCACTGAACAAAGTGAATGATCTTCAGGAGCAGTTATCTCTGTTGGGCAAGGGCTTAAAGGAGCATGAAGGAACAAATACAACAAAAAAAGACTTTCTTTATCCTGAGTTACCTCTTACAAAAAGAGAGCTAGAAGTACTGACTCTGATACAGAAAGGTCTCACCAACGGCCAGATTGGTGAACAATTATTCATAGCCGAGCGCACTGTTAAATTTCATGTTACTTCAATTTTATCCAAGCTTAATGCGGACACTCGCACCGAAGCAGTAGATATCAGCTTTAAAAGAGGGCTACTTAGCATCTGACTCACATCCAATCACTTCTTTACCTGTACCATAGTACAGTTGCTTTTCTGTACTTAAGTCCATTTCACAGCTCGTGCGCTTTTGTGATATTTGTACACAAACAAAAAACAAAATATTATGAAAACACAGAATATATATTTAGAACATGCCAACATTACAGTGAACGATCTGCAGGAAGCGATCAAATTTTTCCAAACTGCTTTCCCTCACTTCAAGATAAGGGGAGGTGGCAGCGAGATAAGAGAGTGGGTTCATCTTGGTGATGATGATACCTACATAGCTATTAACCAGGCTAAGCAAAATGATTTGAAAGTTGACAAGAACTATGACGGAATTGGGATAAATCACCTGGGTTTTGTAGTACAAGATGTGGAGGAGATAGCTAATAATCTGTTAAGCAAAGGGTACAAACGGGATTATCCAAAACAAGTGGAGCAATTCAGGGTCAGAGACTATTTTGCCGATGCAGACGGAAACCAGTATGAGTTTGTACAGTACCTTAGTGAGGTGGTACAGGAAAAAAACAGTTACAACAGCTAATCCTAATTATAGAGGGATAAGTAAAACGAAAAAAAAACGATTTGCCAACAATGGTTATAATTCATGGCTGAATTCCTTAAGGTTTATTTGGGAAATCCAAACGGATTTCCAATACTCAATCTCTTTTTGCTAACTTTAGTCAATCGGTTTCAAAATCATAGCCAAACATTTGTTCACAGGCCAAACAATAAAATATGAATAAAAAAATTATTAAACTTTTTCTAAGATTCGCAATAGGCATTGGATTTTTATCCGCAGTTGCTGATAGATTTGGATTATGGCCTGCAGAAATTTCAGCATGGGGAAATTGGGAGAATTTTTTAGAGTATACCGCATTACTTAATCCGTTCATTCCAAAAATGTTAATCCCAACATTTGGTATGATGGCAACATTTGCAGAATTATTATTTGGTGTTTGCCTTATTATCGGTTTTAAAACAGAATTGATTGCAAAACTCAGTGGATATTTGATGTTAATTTTTGCGTTGGCAATAACATTTTCAACTGGAATAAAAGGAGCCTTTGACTATTCGGTCTACGCAGCCTCCGCAGGAGCGTTTGGCTTAAGCACCATGAATGAAAAATTCTTAGAATTGGATTTACTCTTTTCCAAAAAAGACTGAAAATTAAACTAATGCCAGTGTACAACAATGAGCGTAGTTCATTGCTTCTGAAATTCCTAATCGGAAATTCTCGCACAATTAACTATCTTGGTTTCTCAATCTGAAAATCCTGGCGGATTTTCACGCAACCAACTATACACGGAGACGTTGAGCAGAATTTAAAACTCGGGAACGACATAAGTCAAAAAAGTACATTTGAGTAACTATTAATTAAAAACAGAAACTATAATGGAAAAAAAATTAGGGATGAACATGAAATCAATTGCCTACTGGGCAGTCACCGGGCTGCTTACATTCATCTTGTCCTTTAGCGGCATTGGAGCGCTCACTCGACAGGAATTCTTAATCGAGGCGATGCAGCATATCGGTTTCCCACTTTACGTCATGCCCATCCTAGGAACTGCTTACGTCCTTGCTGCTATAGCAATTATCGTTCCCGGCCTTCCCAGGTTGAAGGAGTGGGCCTATGCAGGCGTGATCTTCGCCATGACAGGGGCCTTCGCCTCACACGTCTCTATTGGAGACTCGTTCGCAGAAATGGCGCCGCCTCTTGTAATACTGTCTCTTAACGTCGCTTCTTATGTGCTACGCCCTAACAGCCGTCGCATAGTGACAACTAACACCTAATAATTCCTTCATTAGACCTTAATAGCTAAACATGGTTTGAATTTACACACATCCAAAATCATAGACTAACCATTGGCAGTAATTAAAAATAAAAAATGAACCAATCAATAAAATATGGAACAGCTGGCATTTTAGCTCCCATAATATTCTTGATGACCTATTTAATAATGAGTTCAATTAGACCTGAATACAGCCATTTTACTAAGGCAATAAGTGAGTTGGGGTCATTAGACGCTCCAAATAAATGGTGGTGGAGTATAACGGGATATATACTGGCAGGATTGATTTCAATTTTTGCAATTGGCTTGAGAAAATATGTAAATCCCAATGGAAAAGGGAAATTAGCTTTTTGGGGATTATTTTTATTGATAACTATATGAAAAATGTGTTAATCTGCGGTGCAGGAATGTCAGCTACTGATCTTATTGCGTATATGCTAAAGCATGCCGAAGAATACAACTGGGAGGTAACGGTAGGTGATATTTTAGTAGAGACCGCAAAAAGGAAAATTGGTGGTCATCCAAGGGGAAAAGCGGTATATTTTGATTGCTATGATCCTGCTATTATGGAGCGTTATATTAAGGATGCAGACATCGTAATCTCATTGCTGCCTCCTGGAATGCATGCTGCTGCTGCAAAAATTGCACTTCAATATAACGCTCATGTGGTAACGGCTTCATATGCCAGTCAGGAAATGATAGCTATGCATGAAGAAGCAAAAGAAAAAGGTCTCACATTTCTAAATGAATTGGGAGCTGATCCAGGCATTGATCATATGAATGGAATGCGTTCTATAGACAAAATCAGGAAAAAGGGAGGGGAGCTGTTGGCATTTACATCATATTGCGGCAGTTTGGTTGCCCCTGAGAGTAATGATAACCCATGGGGCTATAAGTTTACCTGGAGCCCAATGAACGTGGTCACGGCAGGTAGTGCAGGAGCTTGTTATTACAAAAAAGGAGATTTTCGTTGTATCCCCTATCATCGTTTATTTACCAATCCAAAAGTTATAGCTATCCCTGGTTTCAGGGAGTTTGAAGTGTATGAAAATCGCGATTCCGCTGCCTACAGAAAGAAATACAACCTTAATGACATTCCAACATTAATAAGGGCGACATTGCGTTATCCTGGTTTTTGCGAAGGATGGAATTTGTTTGTACAATTAGGGCTTACGGCCAATAACTATAATATTGAAGGCAGTGAAAACATGACATACCGCCAGTGGGTTGAATCGTATCTGCCAGATAATGAAGCAAGTCCTGAAAATAAGCTGGCAGACCTCTTGCATATAGAAAAAGGTGGAGAACTTCATGAACAATTACTTTGGACAGAACTTCTGTCTGACAGACCAATTAGGCTGGTAAATGGAACTCCTGCCGAGATACTATTGGATTTACTGACAGATAAGCTGAAATTTAAACATGGCGACACGGATATGCTGGTTTTTTACGAGAGGATAGAATACAAACTCGAAGGCGAATTATTTGAACATTTATCTTATTTGGTAACAAGGGGCTTAGATCATAAGCATACCGCAATCTCTCGTACTGTTGGGTTGCCTGCGGCAATTGGTGCAAAGTTAATCCTTAACGGAGAAATTAAAAGCCCTGGTGTGTTGTTTCCATGGACCAAAGAAGTTTATGACCCTGTTCTGGATGAGCTGACGGAACTGGGCATTGCTTACACCTCGCACGATAACAAGATTGAGCATTCACATAATGAATAATGGGGATGTGCAGCTGGTTATCATCTGCTAATAAAAGCATCCAGAAAGTATTTTGGATGAAAAATCCTGATTATAGATTAGGACAAATTAATTACTTTTGCGTCAAGAACAGCTAGTCAGCATCCAACTAATCCTCAAGACTCTAAAATACCAGATTGGGAAAAGAATCCTGACATATGCAGAGTCAAACTCAAGATGTATATAACGCATTAAAACCCCTCACATACTAACCGTTAGCGGCAATAAAACAAATTAATTATGAATAATCCTTTAAGAAATTCAATCTTATCCCTTGTGTTACTTTCCATCTTCATTATTAGTTGTCAATCAAATCAAGACAAACCTGATTTGACTGAAAAGCTTGTATCAGACAATAAGGAATCAACCGTGAATCCAGAGGAAGAGGAGATAAAAGCCATTGTAGAAAGGTTATTGATTGCTGCCGGTAACTATAACATTGAAGATTTGGACGATATGACTTCGGACAAGGCTATGCTTGGAATAAGTAGTTTCAAGGATGGAATTTGGTCTAATTCAGAGATAACTATTGATGAGTACTTTGATAATGTCAAAAACCGTGAACCTAAACCCTATTGCGAATTAGTAAGTGACTACAACATTATTGTTACTGAAGGTAGGTTGGCATTGGTAAGGGCTGATGCCATCCTTTATCGATTTGGCATTCCACAAACCCGGGAAATTAACAATTTCACGCTCTTGAAAGAAAATGGAAAATGGAAGTTTTTAAATATTTCCTTTACTGTTAATCGGATAGCAGAAGAAAAAAAGAAATTTGATTTAGACATTTTTGCCCGAAGTTATGCGCAAGCCTGGGGTAGCAAAAAACCAGGATTTGTTGCCTCATATTTTGCCGAAGATGGATCACTACAAGTAAATGATGGAGATCCTGCAAAAGGGAGAAATGCCATATCAAAAGTTGCCCAAGGATTCATGATCGATCTTCCTGACATGATTGTACATTATGATAGCCTTGTCCCAAAATCGAATGGTACAGAATTCCACTGGACTTTAATTGCTACAAACCTGGGTCCTGCTGGAACTGGTAAAAAAGTAAAGGTAAGCGGATTCGAACTTTGGAAAATTGGGGAGAGAGGACTAATTAAAGAATCTAAAGGCAGCTTTCCATCGGAGGAGTATAACAGACAGCTTGAATTTGGAATCGACAATTAAAAACAACCGCTAACAATATGTATAAGATTTAATTTCTAAATCAATTCACCTCTATTTTATCAATAAATAGTTTAAATTTTTCAGGTTTTTTATTCCCAATTAAAAAAATAATTTCTTCGATATGATCATTTGAAAAATTTGGCAAGTCGAGTTTTCTTCCCCTGAAAGATGGATACATTTCATTCAGTGAAATTTCGATTTCTTGCCATTCTCCCGTAGTTGTAAACGTAGTTATATAGGAATAAGAATTGCTTGAATTGTCTTTTATCCTTAATTGATATTTCTTTCCATCTCCTTTGAGTTTAATAATTATGTTACTCCCCTCCTTTACTTCTATTCTTTTAAACTGGTAACGCACCGATGAGAAACCACCATTATTTTCCAAAGAAACATAGCCTTCAAATAATCCAAAACCATCAGGACTTAGTTTAAAGCTACCGAATGATTCTCCGCCCATAACAATATCATCAACAATTTTCCAGCCTGTTATATCAGAGTTTTTGTTAAAATCAAATATTATTTGTGTGTTCATCGTAGTTATTAGAATTATAATTCCTATTAGGTACTTCATAATTTATGTTTATAATTATTTACAGCATCCCGGCTATTATTAGTTTGGGATTAAAAGGCACTGACCTTGCGATAACGGCCTTAGCAAAATTTTTATATTTGGCCTGCCGTTTTTTCAATTTCTGGGAACTTCTCTCCTTTTAAGGACAATAATGCTATTTTTTCAATGCGCTTATTTCTTGTTTGTGCTTTTTTAGTAACCATGACCTTAATTCCTATGAAGAATCTATTTCTGCCTTTTCAAAATTTACAGATTCAATGATTGACGCAACTAGTACTTTCAAGAGATTGAAATGTTTTCTTTATTCCGTTTTTAATGCCTCCATTACTGCTAAGACTTCTTGTGCTTCAGCATATTTTTTGTCACTTTCCGATCTGTTAATACTCGAAAGTTTATGTCAATCCTTCATGAGAGCCTTGAACTTTTCCTGAAGCTTTTGTTCTTTAGATTTCTTTTTGAATAATTCGAACATGCTTAGGCATAGCTTTGCTACTCATCTTTTGGAGAATGGAACAAATATAAGGCATATTCAACTTTTATTAGGGCACAGTTCTACCAAAACGACTAAGATTTACACAGATGTAGCGAATAGATCGTTCATGAATATAAAGGAATTGTTATCTTGGATTTTATAAGTGAAATATAGTTAATAACTATATCCAATTGTTAGCGGCCAGTAGATTACTAATAAGTGAAAACGAAAATTATCAGAATTATGAAATATTTAAAATATATTCTTGGACTGATTGCCATCTTGGTTATCGGATTTTTTTTAATGGGAATAATCAAACCTAAATTGGCTTATGACTGTGAAATAATAGTTGAAAAGCCGGCTGCTGAATCTTGGGCGGTAGTGCAGGATGAAGAGAAGATGTCAGAATGGTTACCTGGATTTATAAAAATTGAAAATCTTAGCGGTACTCCTGGTACTGTAGGTGCAGTATCACTTGTATATTTTGATAATGATGGGCAGCAGATGAGTATACGAGAAACCATTACCGATATCGTTCCTGATAAGTCTATATCTATGACTTTTGAGGACGACTTCATGAATATGGATTATAAAATGCACCTGACTTCCATCGATGGAAAAACAAAGATTAATTCAAGCACCACTGCAGTGGGAAATGGTACCATTTCAAAATCCATAATGGCATTAATGGGAGGCTCTATCAAAGCACAAGAGGAAGCAAATCTCGTAAATCTCAAGAAAGCGATTGAGCAAAACATAAAGGACTATTTCCAAGCCGATGAAGAAATTATTGAAATCAAAGAAAATGAAGAATAAATTGCCGGCGGCTAACAATATATATGAAATCATAGCACCCTTCGAAATGCTACGCTTCATATACTAACCGTTAGGCACAATTTTGTCATAACCTGGAAACACTTCAGACGATTTTTTTAAAGTATTAAATATGAACAAATTAATAATAAAAAATTTATCAAAAACTTACCCAAATGGAGTAAAAGCACTCAACAATGTTTCAATCGAAATTGAAAATGGAATGTTTGGTTTATTAGGTCCAAATGGTGCGGGCAAATCTTCTTTAATGAGGACATTGGCTACTTTACAAGAAGCTGATAGTGGTAGTGCCCACTTAAATGATATTGATATACTCAATCATCCAGAAGAACTTCGGAAAGTTTTAGGTTATCTACCTCAAGAATTTGGAGTTTATCCAAGAATAACTGCCGAACAACTTTTAGATCACATGGCAATTCTAAAAGGAATAACAAATTCAAAAGAAAGAAAACAACTAGTAGATTACTTATTAGACAAAGTAAATCTTTATGAAAAAAGAAAAAAGAATGTAAAAAGTTTTTCAGGTGGAATGAAGCAACGCGTTGGAATCGCACAAGCGTTAATTGGCAATCCAAAATTAATTATTGTGGATGAGCCAACCGCAGGATTAGACCCAAGTGAAAGAAATCGATTTTATAATCTTTTAGCTGAAGTAGGAAAAGAGGTTATCGTAATTCTTTCTACTCATATTGTGGATGATGTGCGAGAGCTATGCACCAAAATGGCTGTGATGAATTTGGGTCAAATTGTGTATCAAGGAACTCCTCAAAGGGCCCTTGATGAACTCGATGGCAATGTATTCCAAAAAATGATTTCTCGTGAAGAACTTGAAAGCTATGCAGAACAATACGCTATTATTTCAAATAAAATGGTTGGAGGACAACCATTAATACATGTCCTCAGCGAAACAAATCCGGGAAATGGATTTGAACCGGTATACCCAAGTCTGGAAGATGTATTCTTTTCCAAAATAAACACTTCAAACGCATTAGTTTAATCTCAACCATCATGTTTAAGAATTTCTTTCTTTTAGAATTAAAATATTCTCTCAAAAAACCGATGGTTTACATCTTTTTGGGATTACTGACGCTCCTAACCTTTGGGATTACTTCGAGCGGTATTGCATTTTTTGATACAATTGGGAATGCTAATTTAAACGCTCCTCACACCATTACTGTTTATACTACTTTTTTAACCCTCTTTGGTTTAATAATTGCTGCTGCATTTTATAATGATGCCGCTCTAAGGGATTATTATAATAATTTTAATGAAATTTTATTTAGTGCTCCAATAAGTAAACCAGGTTATTTCTTCGGAAGATTCTTTGGGGCATTAGTATTGGCAACGATACCAATGTTAGGTATCTTTTTAGGGGTTATCGCAGGTGCTATCCTTGCACCTGCTTTTGGCTGGGTTGATCCTGAACGTATTGGAAATTTTTATTTAGAAACATTCATCAATAACTATTTCCTGATCATTCTGCCTAATATGTTTTTTGCGGGAACCATCATTTTTGCATTGGCTACCAAATGGAAAAGTACGATAATTTCATTCGTTGGTTCATTAGTCATTATTATTGGCTATATCATTTCAGGAGCATTACTTTCAGATATTGACAACGAAACAATTGCAGCCTTAACAGACACTTTTGGGATCAGAGCTTATGAGCTGTCTGCGAAGTATTATACCTCAATTGAGAAAAATACACTGAGCCCCTCCTTTTCCGGGCTACTAATTCTTAACCGACTGATATGGACGATAACAGGAATGGTTATTCTTACTATTTCCTATTTAAGTTTTTCATTCCGAGCCAAAAACACAAAATCTAAAGCGCTTGAAGAAGATGAGAAAAAGAGCAAAATAACATTTACCCTCCCTGAATTAAATCCTATTTATAGCTTAAAAACGGATTGGGCTCATTTCAAAAGTTTCTTTCTAATTAACTTCTTAAACATTGTAAAAAGTCCTTCGTTCAAAATACTGTTTCTCTTTAGTGCTATTATTTTAATTGTAAATCTGTTAGGAGGAGCTGAATCTTATGGGCTTCAATCCTATCCTGTTACATACAAAGTAATGGATACAATAGGATTAGCAACTGGGATATTTGTCATCATTATTTTGGTTTTTTTTAGTGGGGAATTGATCTGGAGAGATCGTGAAAGTAAAATCAATGAAGTAATTGATACCACTCCCCATACATCTTTGATCTCACTTTCAGCGAAAGCTCTTTCATTAGTAAGTGTTGCCATACTGTTACATGCATTTTTTATCCTATGCGGAATATGTTATCAATTGGCTAAGGGCTTTTATCGAATCGAACCAGACGTTTACTTTATGGACTTTTTCTATACCATTTTGCCGACTTACATCGTTTGGAGCGGAGTCATGACCATGATTCAGGTTTTATCAAGCAATAAGTACATCGGGTACTTTATATCCATTTTGGTAGTCTTTCTGTGGGGAAAGATGTTATTGGTATTTGATGTGCAATCAAATATGCTTTCAGTTGGGTCAACACCAAAAATACGCTATTCGGATATGAATGGGTTTGGTCCTTTCTTAGAAGGTGTTACATGGTTCAATTTGTACTGGGTTCTATTTTCTTTTGTTTGCTTGTTGATTGCTGGGGCAATATGGAATAGAGGCGCTGTTAGTTCTTTAAAGGAACGTGTACAAATTGCAAAAAAACAAATACCAAAAAACTATCGACTACTTATTGTCGGAACGGTTTTTTGCTGGATAGCAGTTGCTGGATTTGTATTCTATAATACACAAGTATTAAACAAATACAAGACAAGTGGCGAGCTTGAACAATTAGCTGCCAATTATGAAAAAAAATATAAAAAGTATGAACTAGCTAAGTTCCCCAAAATTAATGACATAAAGTACTCAATTGAAATATTTCCGTATAAAAGAGATGTACTTGTGAACGCTGCAATAACTTTGGTTAATGAATCTGAATCTATTATTGATTCTATTCATTATACTATTGATCCGCGTTGGGAACCTGAAATAAAGATCCCAAATTCTGAATTAGTTTTAGATGATCAGGATCTGGAATATAGAATTTATAAATTGGCAAAACCCATCTATCCCGGGGATTCAATTCAAGTTGAAATAAACACAAAATATATTACACAAGGATTTGAAAATGGAGTTGAGTATACCAGAATCGTAAACAATGGTACTTTCCTAAATAATGCACGGTTTTTGCCATTACTTGGTTATAAGACGGCCAATGAATTAGATGATCAAAATATACGAAAAAAATACGGCTTAAAACCAAAAGATAGAATGCCGAAATTAGAATCTACCTGTACTAAAAACTGTATGAGAAATTATATGACAGATGGATCTTCGGATTATATAAACGTTGAGACGATCATCTCCACCTCAGGTGACCAGATCGCTATTGCGCCGGGCTCATTATTAAAAAAATGGAAAGAAAATGGACGTAATTATTTCCACTATAAAGTAGATCATCCATCTATGGATTTCTATTCTTTTATTTCCGGAAAGTATGAAGTGAAAACACGGAAATGGAATGATATAGATCTGGAGGTTTACTATGATAAAAAACATCCTCAAAATGTAAATATGATGTTAGATGCCATGGAAAGATCTCTGGATTATTATACCCAAAACTTTGGTCCGTACATGCACAACCAAAGTAGAATAATTGAATTTCCTCGTTATTTAAATTTTGCACAAGCTTTTCCCGGTACTATGCCCTATTCTGAAGCTCTCGGTTTTATAACAAACTTAGAAGATGAGGAAGAAAACAACATAGTGGATGCAATCATTTCTCACGAGATGTCTCATCAATGGTGGGGGCATCAGGTAGCAGGTTCCGATATGCAAGGATCCACAATGTTGAGTGAAAGTTTTGCTGAATATTCTTCTTTAATGACCATGAAGAGCATTGTCAAAACGCCTATGAAAATGAGGGAATTCTTAAAATACAATCACGACAGATATTTAACCGGCAGAAGTAATGATTCAGGTAAGGAGTTGCCATTGTATAAAGTAGAAAATCAAATGCATATTCATTATGGGAAAGGAAGCGTAATTCTTTATGCATTGCAAGACTATATTGGTGAAGCAAAAGTGAATATGGCTCTGCGAAACTTCTTAGAAGAATTTAAATATAGAAAACCGCCTTATCCCACTTCCCTGGACTTTATGAAACATTTAGAGCCCCAGGTTCCTGATTCACTAAAATATTTGGTTAATGATTGGTTCAAAAAAATCACACTGTACGATAACCGTTTAAAAAACGCCTCTTACCAAAAACAAGAAAATGGCAAATATCTTGTTACAATGGATATTAAATGTGAGAAAATAGAAGCTGATTCCGCAGGAAATGAAACACCTGTGAAGTTAAACGATTGGGTTGATGTCGGAGCATTTGCTGATCAAGAGGAAGAGAGGGTATTATTTGTAAAAAGGGTTAAGATCAATAAGGCTGAAATGGCATTCAACTTTGAAATTGATTCAATACCTGCAAAATTAGCCATAGACCCCTATCACTTATTAATTGAGAGAGTTTATGAAGACAACATAAAAACTGCAAAAGAGAAATAGTGCCTAACAACAAATAAACACCATTAAAACAGGCGTTTATTCAAACCGTTGTGTGCAATTCCGGTAAATGACAAACCGAAATTAAAGTTGATAATGAGAATTTTTCTCTCCTGCAAATTAATTTGCATATCTAACGCAAGTTATCCCCTCTTGTTGGTAGGGCTTATGTATTTTCTATTGTAGTTAATTAATTTTTTTTCTTTTATTGGCTTCCTTTTGAATTTTTCTTTAAGTTTAAACAACCTTCTCGCAATGAAATCAAAGCATCGGTTAGCGGCTATAATGTTCACAGATATCGTGGGATATACGGCCATGATGCAAAACAGTGAAGAGGAAGCAGTCCAGGTGGTTAATTTTCACCAGGAAGTTTTAGAACAAATAACAGGGAAATTCAGTGGGAAAATTATTAATTATTATGGTGATGGCAGCCTGACCGTATTCCAGAGCGCGCTTGAGGCAGTAGGTTGTGCCAAGGAAATACAGGAAGTTTTTCTTCAAGAACTAAAACTTCCATTGCGTATTGGCATCCACATTGGAGAAGTACTTTTTCAGGAAGACAAATTATTTGGAGACGGCGTAAATATAGCTTCCCGAATAGAGTCATTAGGAAAACCAGGAACTGTGTTTTTTTCCCGTCATGTTTTTGAAAAAATCCAAAATCATAAGGAATTTCAAGCTGTTTCTCTTGGCACTTTTGAATTTAAAAATGTCAAAGAGCCAATGGAGATCTTTGCATTGGCCAATGAGGGGTTTCCAGTACCAAAAAGGGAAGAGATCACTGGCAAATTAAAGGTCCCTTCTAAGAATAGACAGGAAATTTCGAAACCTGGAAATTCTAAGAAATGGCGATTTATAGTACAAGGCCTCGGACTTATCGTCCTGTTGGCAAGTTTTTATTATTTCTTTTTCAATAATAGTAAGACCGATCAACAACTTCAAACAAGTTTCGAATCTTTCCAATCCGTCACTATCTTCCCTTTTAAATACATAGGTAGCGATCAGAGTAAAAGTTGGCTAGCGGAAGCCATGACCGAAGAAGTCAGAAGAAATGTAGCTCAAATACCTAAGATCAGGGTGACTCCGGGAATTTCTTCTGCTGTAGTGTACGAGCAAAAGAACCTGGATCTTAAAGAAATGAGTGAAAAACTGAACGTCCGGTATTTAGTTGAAGGGAGTTTACAAGTCAACGATGAAGAAGCACAACTTAATTTTTCACTTACGGATATCAGGGCGAACGATATCATGTTAATTGAAACTATAAATTTTCATCTTAAAGATCTGTTCACCACCCAAAATGAAGCTGCAGATTTGATCGCAGTGAAGATCCGCCCAATCTTCGTCCATCCTCCGGGGAAATCTGATGTTGAAAAAAATATAGATCCTGCCGCTTTCGAAAAGTATCTCGAGGGTAAATACTCTAATAACAACGAAAATAAAGAATCTAGTTATCTTGAATCAATCAAAATTGATTCAAATTTTTCGCTGGGCTATGCAGGTTTGGCCGAATTTTATCTCAATATGGCTCATCAAGGATATCCAGGTCACGAAGTATTTCCGAAATCAATAAGCTATGCCGAAAAGAGTATTGCCCTTGATTCCAACTCTTATATTGGCCTGACTGCCCTTGCCGATTGCAATTATCACTACAACTACAATTGGGATCTTTCAGAAAAATATTTTAAAAAAGTTGTTGGTATCGACCCTAGTTATGCACAAACTTACCTGTATTTCTCTGGTATGCTTTCCGCAATGAACAGGCATGATGAGGCTTTGTATACATTGAAAAAGGGAGAAGAAATCGATCCCTATCAACTATACACTTTAATGTGGAAGATTCGTTTCTATTATTATGCTCGTGATTTAGAAAAGGCTAGAAAAACATTCTTAGAATTGAACAGCAGGAACCCCCCAAATTATCCGATGAGATGGTTAAATTATTCCCTTTTATTTCCCGACACCAATCATGTTGAGATTCTACAGAATGTTGTCTCGCGGAACCCAAATAATTTTTACCCTAAAGTGGGCTTGGCAATTGCCTATTCTTCCAATAATCAATTTGCTTTAGCCGAGGAAATTTATAACCAACTTGTACCTGTTTTGAAGTTATCAGCGCCAAGTTATTTAGCCAAAATTGATATGCATCTTGATCGTTACGAGGATGCTATTAAGATGCTTGAGTTGGCCTTTGAGCTAAAAGACGCCTCCCTGATTTGGATTAATGCCGATGCTTCATTCGATCTTATTCGTGAAGATCCACGGTTTCAGGTTCTGATCGAAAAGATGAACCTTAAAAATTACCCGCCTTATTGATGATTGGATCATGGTGATATTTATGTTCATTGAAAAGCGATTATACAATGACGGAAAAGCATCAAATATTTCATTCATGCTACTCGCTTGTGCGCAACTGGCAACAATTCCGAAGCGGGAAGGTTACAAAACAAACCGAATAATCGATTTCAATCTATTTATATAGCAAAGAGAATTTTGATGATAACTATAGAAGTTAATGGTACTATTATTATAAATAAAAAACGGCACACAACAAAGCATATGACGATCATACCTCCATTCGTCGGCACGCCACATGTGCCGACCGTTGCCTGCAACTTAAATAATATGAATCTGTTCTTTAAACTTTAAATGTAAAATATCAAAATTACAGGTGGAATTGCAATAATTTCTTTTTGATAATCAGTCTATCACACTGGATTATAAATCTGTCTTAACCCGATATTGATAAGGATTTCGTCCTGGTGTACTCTTCTGTAACTCCGGTAAACGTTCAAACATTCCTGTAGCTATCATCTTTTTTTGAAAACGACTACGTTCAATATTTACTTCTAAAATTACTTGATGTAATTTGTAAAGCTCGGGCATAGTAAATTCCTTTGGTAGGAGATTGTATGTCATTTGTTCTTGATGAATATCTTCCTTCAAGCGTTCTCGAGCCGTGCTTACTATAGATTTATGGTCCATCCACATCTCGGGCAATTCATCAAAATCAAACCATGCAAACGCTTCATCAAAATGACCCACACTCGGATAAGTTTTATCAATGTTTACCAATGAGTAATACGCTAGAGACACAAATCTATTATTAAACCAATAATCTTCCCGCCATTCCATTGCCAATTTTTCAAAAAGCTCTTTTATTACATTTTTAAACTGACGGTTTTTATCACCAAATACTGCTAAAAACTTTAAATAGGCATTTTCAAGTCCTGTCCGTTGCTTTAAAATATTTTGGGCAGCTTCATCAACGGACTCATCCGATCTGATATAACCACCAGGGAGCAGCCATTTTTCGCCTATTTTCAATAAAAGACATTTCAAGACATTACCATTATACCCGATGATTACCATATCAATAGATAAGTTGGGCAAAAAAGAATTGTTCCCCTGTTCTAATATTTCTGTAATATCCATGATACAAATATAAAAAATATAATTTGTGCCGTACTGCCACAATTAAAAAAAATGTTATATTTGTGCCGAATTGACACAATTAATAGTATATACAATGAAAAAAGTTCTAAAGATCGCATTAAAAGTTTTAGTAATTATCATTCTGTTAGCAAGTGTAGCAGGACTCGGAGGATGGTGGTACATCAATTCAGCCTTTCTTTCATTTGAAAATGACTATGCCGAAAATACCGATATCAAAGAATTGACAATTGATGGGTTTACCTTTTTGGATCGCAACGGAAATAGTAAGCTCGACATTTACGAAGATGATAGAAAATCTACCGATGAACGAGTCGGGGACTTGTTATCACAAATGACTTTGGAAGAAAAAATCCACTTACTCAAAGGCTCAGGAATGGGCTCTGCCATGGGGAAGGGCAATACAGCTGTTCCAGGTGCAGTTGGTACAATTGTACCAACACCCCGCTTGGGCCTTCCAACTATTTATTTGTCCGACGGTCCCGCAGGATTGAGAATTGAACCGAAAAGAGAAGGCGAAGACCGAACGTACTACTGTACAGCTTTTCCCATTGGCACCTTGTTATCTTCTACTTGGAACACCACCTTGGTAAATGATGTTGGAAGAGCGATGGGAACAGAAGCAAAAGAATATGGAATTGATGTGATTTTGGGACCAGGTGCGAACATACACCGTCATCCACTTTGTGGTCGAAATTTTGAATACTATTCGGAAGATCCTGTTTTGACAGGTTTTATTGGTGCTGCAATGGTAAACGGTATTGAATCAAAAGGTGTAGGAACTTCCGTCAAGCACTTCGTTGCAAATAATCAAGAAACTGACCGTAATTTCAATGACGTCATTGTTACAGATAGAGCTATGCGGGAAATTTACCTAAAAGGTTTTAAAATTATTGTTGAAAAATCACAACCATGGACAATTATGTCGTCATACAACAAAGTCAATGGCACCTATGTACCCGAAAGAAAAGACCTCATGACGGACATACTTCGAGACGATTGGCAATATCAAGGCTTGGTAATGACCGATTGGTTTGGAGGTGATAATGCGCCTGCTATGATAACAGCAGGCAACGACCTTTTGGAACCCGGTACAAAAAAACAATGGAAAGCCCTTAAAAAAGCTACTGAAAACGGCACACTTTCAGAAGCAGCAATCAATACATCTACACGACGTATCTTAAGATTGATAGTTCAATCGAAAAAGATGCAGAACTATCAATATAGCAACAATCCCGACCTTGATGCTCACGCTAAAATCGCGCGTCAATCAGCAACAGAGGGAATGATATTGTTGAAAAATGAACAAACATTGCCCATAAAAAAGGCCAAAAAAATAGCATTATTAGGTGTAACATCTTTCGATTTTATTGCTGGTGGAACAGGTTCTGGTGATGTAAATGAGGCGTACACCGTTTCATTGGAAGAAGGTTTGAAAAATGCAGGTTTTGAAATCAATCAAGCTTCTAAAAAATTATTTGAAACCCATAAAGCAAATCATAAAGAGCAATTTATAAAACCTGAAGGTTTTAGTGCAATGACTACCCCATATATTCCTCCAAGAATGACTTACACCGAAACTGAATTGAAGGAAATCGTTGCTGGTTCAGATTTAGGTATTATCACGATTGGAAGAAACAGTGGCGAAGGTGGTGATAGAATCGAAGCTGACGATTTCTTATTGTCCGAAAAAGAGCAAAATATGATTACCGAAGTTTGTGAAGCCTTTCACACAGCAGGTAAAAAAGTTGTGGTGGTGATGAATATTGGTGGTGTTATTGAAACGGCTTCGTGGAAAGACCTACCGGATGCTATTTTATTGGCTTGGCAGGGCGGTCAAGAAGGTGGTAATTCCGTGGCGGATATTCTTAGTGCCAAGGTAAATCCAAGCGGAAAATTACCTATGACTTTCCCCATAAATTTAAATGATCACGCTTCAAATGACAATTTCCCATTGGAAGGCGGAACGCTGAATATTATGAAACTGATGCTTGCTAGTCGTGAAGAAAAACCAGAGAATGAAAAGGTCAAAAACAAGGACTACACCGATTACGAAGAAGGCATTTACGTTGGGTATAGGCATTTCGACAAAATGGAATTAGAAGTGTCCTATCCATTTGGATATGGATTGTCTTACACGACATTCGATTTAAGCAATTTGAATGTGACAATGAAAAATGACACTATCAACATGATGGTAACTGTAACAAATTTGGGTAATTTAGCAGGAAAAGAAGTAGTTCAAATCTATACTTCAAAACCAGATACCAAGATAGACCGTCCTTTAAAAGAATTGAGAACTTTCGCAAAAACGAAAAGCCTAAACGCCGGCGAAGCAACAACCCTTACTTTACAAATTCCTGTGTCAGAATTGAGTTATTGGTCAGAAGAGGACTCGCAATGGATTTTGGAAAAAGGTTTATATTCCATTCAAGTAGGTGCTTCGTCGAGGGGTATTCGATTATCAATGGAAGTTGAAATAAATTAGAAAAGCGATTGAAACATTAAAAAGTCAGATTGATTAAAAAGCAGCAGGCAACAATGTATAACCGCAATTACGCTTTGATTGGTTATGAGAATGAGAAGACTTATAAAAAAACCAAAACCTTAATTTGAAAAAAACGTAACTTAAAACCTCGTAACGGACGGTTGTACACGACCGTTGTACACAATTTGAAAAAACTATAACCAGCCAATTTTACATTGGCAGTACTTACCTGAAATTTTCCGCATTAGTCTTTTTTGACTAAATATTTTAACTACAATGTAGTTTATTAAAATAATATTAACTACATTTGTGATAAATATTCAGAAATGAGCCAGAAAACAATTGGAGAGTTTGAGGAAGTAGTTTTACTAATCGTTGCCATACTCAATGGCGATGCATATAGCGTAGGTATAATAACAGAAATTGACGAGAGACTAAATCGAAATGTCAGCTTGGGAGCAATTCAAACCGTTTTGAAAAGACTCGAGAACAAAGGTTTATTAAAATCAGAATTTGGAGACTCTACAAACGAGAGGGGTGGAAAACGAAAACGCCTCTATGAAGTTACTGCAGAAGGCCAAAAAATACTTGACCAGACAAGATTCCAAAGGAATTCGCTTTGGGATGCTATACCAAGACTTTCATTCAAATTATTTTAAATGAATCAGAGAGAAAATAAACCGTCACGAATCGCCCTGACATTCTTTCATTGGTATTGTCATCCTGATTTTCGAGAGGAAATAGAAGGAGATTTAATGGAGCGGTTTAGTACTTATTCTAAAAAATATGGGCATAACAAGGCAAATAAACTCTTTATAAAGGAGGTTCTTTTTCTGTTTCGCCCATCTATTGTTGGAAACCTTTATCATTTAACAAACACAGATATTATGGTTATTAATAAACAAAATAAAAGACTTGTCACTATTTTGACTACCGCAACAGCCTTATTGTTAATCCCACTCATAGCAATGAACTTTACTAACGATGTGAATTGGAAATTTTTTGATTTTCTAGTTGCAGGTGTTTTACTTTTTGGAACAGGACTAACACTAGAATTTATTTTAAGGAAAATAAAGAACTTACGCTATAGAATTCTATTTGGCATTGCATTGTTCCTGGTTCTAATTCTTATTTGGGCTGAAATTGCAGTTGGAATTTTCGGAACACCATTTGCTGGTAGTTAAAAAATCAAACTTAAGTGGTGTATAATTAATTGCGGTCGGAAATTCAACAGTTGAATTTCCTGCAATCAATTATCTTTGGTACAGGCTGACATTTTCCGTTGGAAAAGTCCGCAACTAATCATACACAACACGTTATACTTCATTATGACTAACAAGATCATTCTAATGTATATTTATAGTTCATCTAAACTATTTCTTTATGCGATTATTACTGATACTCCTTTCACTGTCACTAACAAACGGGGTTTATGCCCAAATGCCTACGCAGGAAATCTTCGAAAATGCTGTAGATGATTGGGATGAGGGTGACTATTTACAAGCCTTGGCATCCTTTAAAATGACTCTGAATGGAGAGGATGCTGACGCCTACTTTGAACGCATAGCCCTACAGACTGGAGAGCTCTTTCAGGTAAAGGAGATAGCAGAAGATGGCAAAGACCTGAAATTCTCGAAAGATGGAAAGTATGCTATCTTCACATTGAAAAATAAGGGCCTTACAATTTCCAAGGTCATTGAATTGGCTACCAATAGAGAAGTCTTTAGTGTTGAGGGAGAAGCGCTTGCGCTAGCTGGTGCCCTCAAAATATTTAAAAAGACGGATAGGAATAAGGCGGTGCTGAAAGCAGAGGAAGTCAGAGCCGAAGGAATGAAATCCGTAACTTCTTGGGCAGAATATTACAAGCTTATGGAGCCGTATACTAAGGTAATTGATGCCAATACTTATTTGTACAGCACCACGGGTAAGAAAACACCAAAAAAATTAAATATTGAGGGGGTTAGTGCCAGTCAATTTATTATTTCTGATGATAAGCAATCTTTGTACATACTTGGCTTACAAACAGGCAAAGAATATGCTGCTATTTATCACTATGCAATGAAGGATGATAAGATCACGGAGCTTTATTCCACTAAGAATCAAAAATCCAATTTAGCCCTGAGTGGGAAATATCTATTCTTTGGCTATGGCCAAAAAAGTGACAGTGTGGGCATTTATACTATTGAGACCGAAAATGTTGCTGTGGTAGAGGGTGCACTGCAAGATTATAGTGATACATATATCCTGGTGCAGTCTGAAGCAGCCGAAGAAAAGACACTCAGCGTAATAGAAATTAACAATACAGCCAATATATATAAGATTATCAGCACCAAGAATCGACTCACTGATGCAGCAATTTCGCCCTCTGGCACCAAAGTAGCCTTTAGCATGATGGAACAAAGTGATTACGAGGTGTACACGGCAGATTTAAACGGTAACATTACCAGGGTATCGCAAGAAATTCAACACGACAGATTTCCGAAATTTTTGGATGAAGAAAGACTTATAGCCGCCAAAGGAGAAGGAAGACATCGCAGATCATTTATGTATCAATTGGGAACAGGAGAAGTCACTAAACTATTTCACAATAATACGGTACGTACTTTCGCCCCGGAATACCAATGGGAGGTTGATCCTACAGGGAGCAAAATTCTAATCGTATCAGAAAGGGATGGCAACACCATATCACCAGAACGAGGAATTTATCTACTGGATTTGAACCATAAAATAACGAAGCAAGCCTTACTTGACAGAATTGAAGCCAACATACAAAGTGAAAAGTACCTCATAGAAAATGGAGAAAGACTTTATGCCAAAATTAAAGCCGATGTAACAAAGGTAGTTGCTAATGCTTCTGAGCACAGAATAT
>Ga0265306_10000336_pt1 | contig 21977 bp, 21 predicted proteins | sample Helome_3_FD_192493 | JGI IMG/M metagenome (GOLD analysis project Ga0265306, IMG submission 192493) | Marine sediment microbial communities from subtidal zone of North Sea - Hel_20160420 (Illumina Assembly) | ecosystem: Environmental > Aquatic > Marine > Subtidal zone > Sediment ... | reverse complement strand
TTATTTTCTCAGCAGGTCGCGGATCTCGCCCAGCAGCATTTCTTCGTTGCTGGGAGCTGGTTCTGGCTCCGGCTCAGGCGCGGGTGCTTCCTCTTCCTTTTTCGTCGAATTCATCGCCTTGACGACCAGGAAGATGGCGAACGCAATGATGATAAAATCGATAACGGTTTGAATAAAGGATCCGTACTTGATCATCACCGGGGCCGCTTCACCAACGGCATCCTTTAGCATGATTGCCAGGTCACTAAAATTCACGCCGCCCATCAACAAGCCAATGGGTGGCATCAGCACATCGGCAACAAAGGAAGACACGATTTTCCCGAAGGCGCCGCCGATGACGATACCCACCGCCATGTCGACCACGTTGCCGCGCATCGCAAAATCTTTAAATTCACTCATCATGCTCATTACTATTTCCCCTTTTAGTTACAATCGCTGGTTGCGGCCTCCCGGTAAAAATGCGGGCGGCAGCAACCAGGATAATTGCTTAGCTGATACTGCTTAATACTTGATCTTCAGTGCTTCAACCAGTTCGATAGTCAACTGGCCATCACCAGGAATTTGAATATCGCGCTGGTATTTTTGAACCGCGCTGGTTGTCTTTGCGCCATAGATACCATCGACCGGTCCCGCCTCGTAGCCTTTATTATTCAGTGCTTGTTGAAGCTGGCTGACAATGTCGCCGGTTACGTTGGTTTCACATAAAATCGGTGCCCATTTCAGGTAGCCATCACTGACTTTGTAGCTTGTGCTCACGGTCTCAAAAACTGGAGGATTACTGATTTTCGATGTGCTTGCCGCCTTGACCAGCTTCTGTACCGAAACGGTATCGTAGACTGCGGGAACTTTCCTGGTTACGGTACGGGCGGGTTCTTTAACAACACGTGTTTTGACCGTCTTGTAAACTGCCTTCTTGGTGACAACCGGTTTTGTGGTTTCCGCTGTTTTCAGAACGCGTTTCTTGACCGTTTTGTATTCAGCGGGAATATCTACCAGGCACATGATTTCACCAGTGGTCTCATCGATTTTGGTGATAGGCCCCGTGCCCTTTTTCCAGACCGAGTGCGCAGGCTTAACGAGAACCCGCTCTTCAACCGTTTCATAAACTGCCGGTACGATTTTTAACTCGGTAATTTCCGGACTGACCAGCACCTTTTCCTCTTTCCAGCCATACACAGCAGGTATGATCTCCAGGGCTTCTGTTTCTTCTTTAACCAAAACCGTTTTTGGCTCCGAACGATAGACAGCGGGTGTAATGATCACCTCGTCGTAGCCATCTGTTTTAAGAATTTTTTCGGTTCCGGCTTTATACGAGGGTGGAGTGTAAACCCGCGCAAAACATTGACCGGCTTTGGCCTTTGGTGGCAACAAGCTGGTTTTCATGATCGCACCGGATTGACTTGCCTGCTCGGAATCAGTGCTGGCAGGTGCCATAGACGCCTGCTGGCTTTGATCCAGCTGCATTTTTAACTCGGCGATTTCCTGGTCACGTGCATTAAGTTCGCGGTTGCGCGCTTCGAGTTCCTTGTTGCGCGCATCGAGTTCCATGTTACGAGCATTAATTTCTGCCTCGTATTCGCTCTGGTTGCTGCCAAACTGCTCACTCGAAGAGCTGCAGCCTGCAACTAATGTGATCGAATATACTGCTACAACTATAAATAACTTGTTCATTTTTAAACCTTTGATTAATTAAGTTAACGCTATAATACCAAGCTCGAAGATCCGGATTGTTAAACCCGTGTTAAATCTCTCCGGCCCGTGAGCCATCTTTGATCAAGACATCTAGTCGTTGTTTAACACAACACTTTGCGTTGACGCTTTGATGTGTGTCACGCTTTTTGAAGAATAACAAAAACACGAATTTTACCGTTTATTTTTAATTATCCGCGAAGCCCAGTTATCCGTAACGGTCTTAGCCGCGTCTTTTCCACCGAGGCCGAATGCGAGTGCTGTTGCGACCGCAACCCCACCGATGGTAAATCCAAAAGCCATGTTTACGATGTGATCGGCTAATCCCATTGATTTAAGGCCCATAGCCAGTACCAGCCCCAGTATGGCGAAGCGCGCTATGTTTGCGATCACAGGACTGGTATTTGCCGCTAGCTTTGTATGTGCCAGGTTGCTCAGGAAATAACCCACAAAGAGAATAATACTGCCGATAAGGATGCCACCACCGAACTCGATAACCTTGGCAAAGATTGCTGAGATTACATCGATACCCAGCAGGTTGATGGCTGCTGTCGATGCCGACAGCATCGCAAAAAACATGATAGCCGCTCCGATAAGACGTGTTACCGTAAATGATTCGCTGAACATGTTTTGAACACCGATTTTTTCCGGTAATGCGTTGACGTGCATGCCCTCGAGAAGCGTGTTCAACATGTGTATGACAAACTTGGTGACCAGGTAGGCAACCAGCAGAATGATAGCGGCGCCAATGATATTCGGTACCGCGGTCATCAGTTTTTCGATCATTGCAGATGCCGGTACTGATATCGCCGGGATATTCAATACTCCCAGCGCGGAGACAATGATGGGCAATAAAATCGCGATCAATACAAGTGCGCCGCCAAAGGCAGACACTTTTATGTCATCGTTGCCAGTCTTTTCAGCCAGTTTCTGATCAAATTTACCAAGCGCGGCCGTTACCAGCTGAGATACGATTTTCGCGATAATCCAGCCGGCATACATAATGATTCCTGCGCCGATAATATTGGGTAATGCGCCGGTTATTTCAGTCACCAGATCCTTTAAGGGCGCCAATACATCGGTCAGCCCGAAATGTTCCAGCACAAGCATCAGAATGAAGATTGTCAATATCGCTTTGATTAAAGATGCGATGGGTGATGCAAGGTCGGTGACTGAACCATCGGTATTGGTGCGATATAACAAATCGGCCTTTTTAAGCATTCTCGTAATGATACCGGCAACAATTTTGACGACAAAAAGCCCGACTATAAGAATCAATAGTCCGATCAGGGCATGGCCCAGTTTTCCTGATGCTGCTGGTCCAAGCATTTCTGTGAGGTTATTTATGTATTCGTTCATTTTGGATTCCCCTGGTTTTGAAAACCGGGTATTCCGTGTCGGAATGCCGGTTGGTTTGCGATGATTCGGTGAGGCCCGGTCTGTTAGGCCTGAGCCTCACCGTTTCATTCGTGAGTACAGCGGATAAATATTCACTGCAATACACTTTGCAACCAAATTAGTAAGTCACCATCGGCGCCATTTTTTTCGCCTGGGATACCCAATTGGTTACGGTTTTTGTGCCGGGTGATACCTTGCAAAGACGCTTCTTTTTATTCACTTCAGCCATCTTTTCAGCAAGATTATCGGCATTGCGATTACGCAGTTCTTTTACCGTATCAACACCGGCACCTTCGAGAAGCTCTGCGAACTGGCCGGCAACACCTTTGACGCGGAACAGGTCGGCCATGTTCACCCACTTCAATATGTTTTTCTCATTGATAGAGGTTCTCTCTGCCAGTGACCGGCGGCCGGCCCGGTTGCCACCCGCTACGAGCAACTTACCCGTTGTTCTAATTCCTGCCTGGTTTAGCAGCTGTGCATACTTCGGACCGATTCCTTCTATATCCTGGATACTTCTAGACATTTTTGTCTCTCCCATAATGTTAAGTAAAATTTTAAAAAGTAAGCAATTTCGAACTGAATCAGCCGAATTGCCTGTACAACCCCGGTACTAAAAAAGTCATCGAAGCAGAATTCATCGAACCGAACATGCTATTGCTTTTTTGTGACAGCGCTTGAGCTAGAACAGGTGTAATAACTGCAAGACCTTTTGTCACCTGGTCAGAAGACATGCCCAGTTTCCGGGCTATTACTGCTACATTGACTGAACTTAAAAACTCGGATGGAGCACCCGTCATCAGTTTTTCGGTTATCTGATCTACGCCGCTACCCCGGGTAGAATCTAAAATACCTGATGCTGCCTCGGGCAGAAATCTCCAGGCTCGATAGGATGAAAAACCTGCGTCTTTCAGCTGCTCGACAAGAGCACCATCGTGTTCGTTGAAACATTCGTTTATAAAGTCCATCTGACTTCCCCGCGATTAATAAAAGGACACAAAGCAAGCAGAGCTTCTTGTCTCGCGGGCACTATAGGAAAGGCAAAAACAATAGACAATGCCTGCAAGCCATAATTAACAATTGGTTACATTTGAACGCGATGACCGGTTTGTTAAATGTTTGTTAAATCTGGACCGGTCTTCAAATGTCGCGCCAAATTCAGGTACCATGCCCGCAATTGGAGCAGATGCATTCAAGTGAATGTGGCTCAGGAAACTTTAGTATCGAATTTTAAGAAGGGACAAAGAATGTCAAGCAATCCAAATACAAGATGGACTGGTCTGGCTGGTGGAACCTGGTGGTTCATCACTTTATCCGGGCTGGCGCTGCTCTGTTTGCTTATGGTTTTCTCTGAGCAGAAATCAATAGAATCAGATATAGGGGCCCGAGTGATCGAGTATATGAATGCCGAGAATATTGACTGGATATCGGTCGAACTGACTGGAAGGGGGCGCGATGTCTTGCTGACCGGAAATGCGCCATCTGCGGAATCACGTGATCTTGCAATCGAAATGGTTGAGGGCGTTTACGGTGTTCGCGTGGTACATGATCAAGTCGATATTAATCCGTCTTCATCATCATCAGAACTTTCGATAAGGCAACGTAATGGAAGAATTTCGCTTGGCGGACGACTGGAGTCGCAGGCATCTATCGATACGGTTGTTAATGCTGCCAATGAAACCTACGGCAATGATAACGTCACCAATGAGCTAATCGTCAGTGGCGAGGTTAAAACGGCAAACTGGCTCGATGCCACCACCGGGTTCTTACCCAGGCTTGTAAGTACGAAGTCTGCGCATCTCAAAATGTCTGACCGCGAGAGCCAGTTAACCGCTCAAGTCGAATCACATGGAGAGCGATTGAAACTGGTCAACGGCGCCAGAAAACTGTTGGGTAGTTATCTTGATGTCAACGTTGCAGTGGTTGAGCCTGGGAGCGCAGCTAAATCCCAGGTCATTAACTTCCCCGAAGATCCCGAGGTTATGGCCTGCCAATCGAAGCTCGATAGCCAGATGAAGGATAAGAGGATACTGTTCGCTTCCAATACTGCTGAACTGCAGGCGGGCAGTCATTCCTTACTAAATCAAATTATTATCCTACTCGAAGAAGAGTGTAACGAGGTGGTTACAGACAATGGGTTAACCATCGCCGGACACACAGACAGCGTAGGTGAAGATCGATATAACCTGGCTCTAAGCCAAAAGCGGGCGGATGCCGTTAAGGCCTATTTTGTTAAGGCGGATGTCGATCTGGGATTGATTAGCAGTGTTGGCTATGGCGAGAGCCAACCCGTTGCATCTAACGATACTGACAAAGGCAGAACGCAGAATCGTAGAATCGAATTTAAACTAGAACACAAATAACTTAGGAGTAGAGACAATGACGTATTTATTTTCAAAACTGTTTATCTGGCTGGTACTGGCGTTTCTATTTGGAATCGTCATGGGCTTTTCATCTAACGTTCGAAAGGGAGAAACGTCGTGAGCATCTTCCTCTTGCAATCCATATTTTTACTGCTGCTGTGTTTCGTTGTCGGTTACCTGATCGCCAGGTTTATAAAGCGGAAATTATACAACCGGGCTGCTCTTAAGACCGCTTCTACTGTCGGCGACAACGAGGGTAGGACGCAACCCGTTTTAACCGCCACGCATGCTGTTGGCGGCGCTAATGAAGAAGAGTTTTATACCAGTATCAAACCCGATAATTTGCAGATTATTGAAGGCATCGGGCCGAAAATGGAATCGGTATTAAATGAAAATGGAATCTCAACCTGGTCGCAATTGGCCACTAAAACGGTGCCGGAGTTGAAAGACATTCTGGGTAAGTACGGCAACAGGTACCAAATTATCGATCCGACAATCTGGCTCGAGCAAGTAAAGTTGGCGGCTGCAGGTAAGGTAGACGATCTCATCAATTTGCAAAAGATTGATGGTGTATCCAAGCTGGAAAACATGATGTACCAGGGCAGGAAAAGCGGCTTTGCCAGATACAAACAGGATGATCTTAAAATCGTGGAAGGCATCGGTCCCAAGATCGAAGTGTTGTTAGGTAACGCAGGGATTGATACCTGGCAACAGCTTTCAGTAGCCGAGCTATCGTCCGTTAAGGCTATTCTTAATGCGGCGGGTCCGCGATACCGCCTGGCGACTCCCGAAAGCTGGTCGTTACAGGCGAGACTTGCGAACAATGGAGAATGGAGCAAGCTTAAGGAAATCCAGGATAAGTTGCGTTATGTTCGGCCAAATCAGGTCGAACGAGACACAGCGGAGGCTTAGGGGCCGCCCGGTAATTATTTCTGTGTAACTGGCCAGGCTGGTAACAGGGAGTTACACAGATTTAATTACCTGAACTTGCTCACTCTTCCTCGTTCAGATCATCAACCAGTTCCAGTTTTGGAATTTTCAAACAAAAGCTGGAACCCTGGCCGAGCTCGCTTTCCACATCCACGTATCCTGAATGACGCCGGGCTACTGCATCGACAAAAGCCAAACCGAGACCGATACCATATTTACGTTCAACGCCGCTGCCGCGGGTTCGCCTGAACATCTCGAACAGGTGCGGCAGTTCCCTGCCGGGAATACCTGAACCCCGATCGATAACGCAGCAGCAGATCTTGTTTTCTTTAAGTTTCACCGTGACCCTGACACTGCCGCCGGCAGTGCTATGTTTTATTGCGTTGGACAACAAGTTTAGTACTGCGCGTTCCAGCAAATCAGGTTCGGCATGTGTCCATAATTCGTCATGGTCAAATTCGTGGGTGATGGTAACTTGCGCCTTGTTCGACAGGGCCCAGATCTGGTCGATTGCATTCAATACCACGCTGTTAAAGTCAATGTCGTAGAAATTAATATGCTCACTGGTATTAGCACGTGACAGTTGTAAAAACTGCTCGGCAAGGTGTAGCGTTTTATGCGTAGTTGTATCCATGCTGTCCAGCATGGAATGCATTTCATCGACACTGCTTTTGTTTTTTGCCAGCTCGATCAGTGCAATCATTGATGACAGCGGTGAACGCAGGTCGTGCGACAGGAAATTAAGCGTCTCGTTGCGCTTCTCTTCGCTGGCTTTCAGCAAGCTGATATCCGAAAAATTGACAACAAAACCATCAAACACATCGCCGATAATTTTCAGCGGGCTGATCTCTATCATAAGCTCACGCCCGGTTTCATGCCGTGCATGTGCGAGTACGCGTTCATACCTGAACATTACCTGTTGCAACAAGGACGTCCAGCTCGCTCCTTGTTTCAGGCGGATATGTTCTACTGCATGAATCAATGATTCGCCATTAATATTGGCATTGTCGTCATCATATAAATACCATCCGGCCCGATGGTTGGACAGCATTACCTGGCCTCGACTACTGCATATCAGCAAACCATCGGCCATGCCGGACAAGCTGTCATCAATGATCCGTCTGAGCTCTTCATATTCGCCACCCAGGGCCTGCACCTGCTTAATTTTCGACTGCAGAACATCCTCAATGTACGAGCTTTGCGGTGCCTCAGCCTCCCAGGGTGCATTAATCAGGCTGTCTAACAACCGCATTTCATCATTGGTAATCAACACATCTGACCCGATACTCAACCCCAGCCTGCAGGGCTTGTTGTTGTAGCCTACCTGGGCCCAGTAGTTGCTGCCATCGAGGGTCCAGCCCTCGGGTGCCAATTGACTCAAATTGCAAACGGGTGGCAAGCCCTCGGCGATAAGTTTCGAGCCATTTTCATCCTGCAGCACCCAACCTTCGAGCGGGATGAACAGGTTAATAAACCTCATCTCATCGCTAAGATTCCGTTCCCCGCGCATACTCAATGCTTTCTGCGTGGCTGAAAGTCGGTTCAACTCGATATTAATGTGGCGCATTGCGAGCACCAGTCTGCGCCAGCTCCACAATGGGTAAGTGAAAAACTGGAAAAGCAGTATCGTGGATACCGGAATCCATATCTTGAAAAGCCACAATAACAGGGCCACCAGGACCAGGGTGCCGACGACAATGCTGAACAACGCCAGTAAAGTGCTGGCCGGGTTCAGGTAAGGGTAGATCAGCATGGGCAGGGCCACGAAAAAGGCCGTGATCAATATCAACCAGGGTGTATCCAGCTCGATAATACGTAAATTATTGAGTATTGAATCGATGATGTTTGCAATAATCTCGACCCCGGGCATACGCCCGCTATCACCCGACAGGGGTGTCGGCAGGGCATCGCTCAAACCCTTTGCCGTGGTTCCGATTAATACAATTTTGTCCTTGAACAGCCCTGGCGCGTATTGCCCTGACATGACCTGCGAATAACCGATCTGGCGAAAATGTCCCGGTGGGCCGGCGAACGGGATCAGGAATGGGTATTCTCTATACCATTGCATTGACGAATACTGCTCCTGTTGCTCGACAATATTGACCTTATGCTCGAGCTCGGCAGCAGCATCGGTAATACTCAACAATGCCAGGCTGAAGTGCTTCCAGTAAGGTTCACCGATTCCCTCGCGCAGGTATACCCTGCGCGCAATTCCATCCGCACCGATATCCAGGTGAACATGGCCGAGTGCCGCGGCACTGTCGGCAAACTCGGGTAAGGGTAAAGCTTCTATCGGAACCGAATTATTGCTTTTCCGGGACATGAAAACAGGCAGCACAACTTTACCGCTCGCACGTAGCGCTCGTGCGAGCAATACATCGGCCTCCGGGTTGCCGGCATCTGGCTCACTGAAAATTATATCCAGCCCGATAGCGCGGGGTGATTCGAGTTCGAGTTTTTCAATCAGGCTGGCATGGATTGACCTTGACCAGGGCCAGCGTCCCAGCTCACGCAGGCTTTCGTCATCAATGGCGATAATGATGATTTCATCAGAAACTGACCGCGTCCAGAATGACAACTGGGCGTCGTACAAAAGGTTATCCCAACGCCATAGCAAACTATTATGAATAAACAGGCCGGAAACGAATGCCAGTAAAGCAACCAGCACGAAGTGTTCGACTACACCCGCGTGATCGCCACTGGTTTTTAACAGGTTCACAGGCCGATTAATAAGAGCCCAACCGGTATTATGATGCTCCAGATGCTGAATTCCTTGACGACAGGCTCCTGAATCACAAAGCTTCCAATTGTCGAGTCCAATCCCTCCAGCTCGTACTGATCTACCCCTCTGACCCGCAGGTAATATTGCCCGGGCGACAGCTCATCCAGGCGAATTTCACTGTTCTCGGTGCTGCCGTCAACGTTGACCTGGTCAAATTTCTCATCGCTTGCCAACTGGTAACGATAGAATTCGGCACCTTTCAGGCTCAACCATGATACATGCAGCTTACTCTTGTCTAAGGACAGGTTGTCGCTGATCCCGGGGGGCGCGAGCAATTTTACCGGTTCCGGCAGCGGCTTGTCCTTTTCGGCGACAATCCCGAAACCATCTTTGATGTCTTTCTCCGTATCGCCAGCGGATACCGCGACATTACCTTCTATAACCTCGGTTCTGCCAATCTGGCTGTCATCGGATGATATTCGGAAAGTAGTGCCCCTGACAGCCGTTATCGCCGCAGGTGTTTTAAGTTCATAACGATTGCCCGGTTTTTGTTTTTCCACCCAGGTTTTAACACGGCCTGAATTCAGTCGTATGCGTGTGTCGACCATGCCGGTTTGCTCAAATTGACTGAGCTTGTCGAGTATCACTTCACTGTTGGGTAGCACCTGTAATTCCGACTTGTCTGCAAACTGCATGCGCAGGCTTTGCCCGTCGCCGGTAACCACTCGATCGCCATTGAATAATTTTGTGCCAACGGCTAATTCAGACTCTTCTCCATCGGCGCGCACGACGGAGACGGCACCATTTACCGCGATTACCAGTGCAGGCGCCGGCTGCTGTTTCAACATTGATATCGGAATCGAGATGCGGGTGCCCGGGAGAATGGTTCGATCTTCTGCCTCTTCGATACTGTTTATTCTCAGTAGTTCTCCCCAGTTATTTATCGATGTCGTATATTTTTCAGCAACTTTCCAGAGGCTGTCACCGGGCCTGAAGGTATACTCCCAGTACTCTTCCGCGGCCACTACCGGGTTGGGCAAACAGATTGCAAACGCTAGAAGCAATGTAAGTAGTGGACGAAACATAAGGCGTTATTCTTTTGCCACCCTGAACAAACGATAGCCGCGTTGATAAATACTGCTGAGCTGCCACCCGACCGCGGGATTGATACCCAGCTTCGAGCGAATTCGGCTGACGTGGGTATCCACGGTGCGCGTATTGAGATCAGCCCGTGTGCCCCAGATAAACTCGAGCAAATAATCACGTGAAACCAGGCAGCCTGCATTCTGAAATAAATATACGGCCAGTTCGAATTCCTTATTAGTGAGCTTTATGGCTTCGCCATTCACAGAGATACGGCGTTCTGATTCGTTGACTTCAAATGGATCAAAGGTTTCAATCTCGGGTTTGTCGTCAACACCGGACTGCTGGCTTTCAGTAATGCCCCTGATTTTGTTCCGACGCTGTAGCGCTTTAATCCTGGCCAGCGTAACACTTTTCCTTACCGGCTTGACCATGTAATCATCGGCGCCGTGATCGAGTGCTTCAACCACGCTTTCTTCACTATCGCGACTGGTAATGAAAATGACCGGGGTACTGGAGGCTTGCTCATCGCGCAACCAGTCGAGTTCCTCGATGCCCGTGGTATCGGGAAGATGCCAGTCAAGAACCAGCAGGTCGAAGTTTTCCCTGTCCATTGCCTCACGGAAACTTTTACCCGTTGTATAAGACTGCAACTGGTCGCCAGCCTCGTCAGCCCACAGGCTGATCAGTTCAATTTGACTTAAATCGTCTTCCAGTAATCCAATGCGCACAAGTAGTCCCCTAAGAGCTTAAATATTCGCAAATGTTGCCACATATAGCTTAACAATAAAGGCACAAGAACGTTAACAAGTGTAAATTTACACGCTACACCAAAAAAGCAAGAGTGTCTGGTTCACAATGCAGGCCATTACCAGTTGAATTATGAACAATTGTTAAATGTTTCTGCTAGCCGTCTTTTAGAGATAACCGCTAAATTCTTGATTTATAATACTTTAAAAAAATTGACTTGCAAAATCACCGTTCGACTGATTGTGCATGCGGTTACAACTGCCCAACATTTCAAGTAAATTCCAACTTCCTTTTAACGAATACAGGTGGAAATTATGACTGTAGCAAGAGTGACTGAAGTAACCGCGACATCCAGAAAAAGTTTTGATGACGCAATTAAGCAAGGCATCAAGCGTGCCAACGATACCATCGATGGAATCACCAGCGCGTGGGTGGCGGACCAGCAAGTCTCGGTCAAAAACGGCGCCGTTGCAGCATACAATGTGCGCATGAAAGTTACCTTCGTACTAAAAGCCAGGCGTACCAAAACCCGCAAAAGGTAGTTTGAGTTATCAGCCCCGTAACCGATACGGGCGGGTGTTGCTTGAAACACAATTACCAGGGCAACTGTAACCAAAGCGAGGCCTTCGTTAAACCAAACATACGTCGGCCTCGAACAAATTATTTTCAAGAGGATAAAAACTATGGGCTTATTTGATTTCGCTAAAGACATGGGTAAAAAGATATTCGGTGGCGGGGATGACCCGGCTGAGAAAATTAAAGAAAGTATTGAAGAGAACAACCCCGGCATTACTGATCTCGGTGTTGGCTATGACGAGGGCCTCGTAGACCTGAGTGGCAAGGCCGACTCCGCGGATGCTGTCGAAAAAGCAGTACTGCTCGCGGGCAACGTGAAGGGTGTAACCGAGGTTAATATAGATAACATGGAAGCGCCTGAACCCGCTCCCGAAGTCGAGTACTACACGATTGTAAGCGGGGACAGCCTCTCCAGGATCGCCAAGAAATTTTACGGCAATGCAATGGACTATCCAAAGTTGTTCGATGCCAATCGCGAGGTTATCAAGGACCCGGACCTGATCTACCCGGGGCAGAAAATACGAATCCCGCCAAAATCCTGGTAGGTTCTTACCTCGAAAAAATCAGCCGGTATCAGTTTTGATCGAGGTCAGGGCTGTTAATTTTGCCCTGGCCTCGATTCTCCTGGCTGCGGCCTGAATACCTGTCAGGGGATCAGGGAATAGATACTGGTAATCGACGAAACAACGGTAAATGTTAAGAACTGTTAAACATCGTCACAAGCTATTGTCGTTCGAGCCAAATCTCAATACTGTTGCGTTATTGAGCGACTCAGTCTGTTTGGCTCATAAACATTTAAATAAATTGTCGCCGGAGGAAAACATGAAAACGGCTAAAAAAGGAAAATCTATGGGAATTTTGAAAAGACTGGCATGTCTGTTAGCGCTGACCGGTATATTCCATGCCCCGCTGCAGGCTCACGAGGGACAGGCTCACGACGGATATGTCACCAACCAAAATGGTGGGTTTGTCTACAATAGCACTGGAAGATGTGTGAAAACCCTTCGCTGGACAGCCGAATTGGCGGTACCGGAATGTGAAGGTATCGAGGAAGCAAAAGTTACTGATGCCGATCAGGATGGCATTGCCGATAATAGCGATAAATGTCCCGCTACTGCGGCTGGCGTCATGGTCGATGCGACGGGCTGCGCAAAGGATTCGGATAAGGACGGGATCATGGATTCAGCTGACAATTGTCCCGGTACAGCATCCGGTGTGGCGGTAGATAGTTCAGGCTGTAAATTAGTTATAGCTGCAACTGCACCTAAAGATACCGACAACGACGGTATTGCAGACCTGAAAGATCAATGTCCCAATACAAAAGCGGGTGTAAGTGTCGATTCCAGCGGATGTGAGCTGAAGAAGTCATTCGTGCTTGAAGGTGTCAATTTTGTAACCGGCTCAGATGAAATAACCGGAGCATCCAGGAGCGTGCTAGACAATGTTGCCGAAACGCTGATCAGGAACGGCGATATCAATGTCGAAGTGGCAGGATATACCGACGACAGAGGTCAATCGGATTTCAACCGGTCCTTGTCTCAAAAACGGGCTGAATCTGTTAGGGCCTACCTGCAGTCGTCTGGTGTGGCAGCTGGTCGCATGAAAGCTAAAGGTTATGGCGAAGATGGTCCAGTTGGTGACAATTCGACCTCGGCAGGACGTGCCATGAACCGACGCGTGGAACTTCATATAATCGAGTAGGCTATGACATGGATCAATGGTGCCAGGGTGTTTTAATATACCCTGGCACTATTAATTTGGGTGCGCCTATTTTCAATAGATTCGGTTAGATAAAGAACCTGTCGTTCAGGCAGGTTCTTCGTCAATTATGGGTTTCCCCTAATAGCGGGGAAAATATTTTCACCGGGTAGAAGGATATGAAAATTAACATCAAGGATTTTCGTGTGCCACCAGATGGGGGTGTGAAGCTGGATGAATGGCCAACCCGGGTGGAGCCGCTCTACCAGTCGAAGCATGAATACAAGAAACTCCTTAAAACGCAGATTGCCGAACTTAGCGAACAACAACAACTTCACTATGCGGACGATCGTCATGCGTTGCTGCTAATTTTCCAGGCCATGGACGCAGCCGGCAAGGATGGCGCAATCAAGCACGTGATGTCGGGTATTAACCCGCAGGGTTGCCAGGTATTCAGCTTCAAACGCCCGAGTGCAAAAGAGCTTGATCACGACTTTCTCTGGCGTACTACGCTGTGTTTGCCGGAACGCGGACGTATCGGTATCTTCAATCGATCCTATTACGAAGAAGTTCTCGTGGTGCGGGTGCACCCGGAAATTCTGCGCAACCAGAAGATACCGGACGACCTGGTTGATCCGGATACGATCTGGCAACAGCGTTATCACTCTATTGCTGACCTGGAAGACCATCTGCATCGCAACGGTACCCGCGTGGTTAAATTTTTTCTGCACCTGTCAGAAGAAGAACAGTGCAAGCGTTTCCTCGCGCGTATCGACGACCCCGGCAAAAACTGGAAATTCAGTGCTGCCGATATCGAGGAGAGAAAATTCTGGCCACAATACATGCAAGCCTACGAAGCCTGCCTGAATGCGACGAGCACGGCCACGGCCCCGTGGTTTGTTGTACCCGCTGATGACAAGAAGAACGCACGCTTACTCATATCCAGCATTATTCTTGATACGTATGAATCACTCCAAATGAACTACCCCGTTACGGATGCGCAACGTCGCGCGGAACTGCTGCTAATCCGTGAGCAGTTGCTGGCAGAAGAGTAAACAGGAAACAGGGAAATCTGATGGGAATTTTTACCAAACTCTATACCGAAAAAGAGCCTGTTTTTATACAGGGCAATGGGCAATACGATTTAGAAGTGATGGGTGAACCACGTCGCCAAAAATATCTTGAAACGCTATGTGGGGGCTACTCGATAAAAGGTAGCAAACAGGGAGTAATGGCAAAGTTACATTATGAAAATGGTAATCCTTCCGATAAATATGCGATAAGGGTTGTAGTGAACGGCGGAACGGTCGGTTACCTGCTTCCTGACAAGGCACGTTTATACAGGAAGAAGATTGAAAAAGCGGGACAGGACGGAATAATTGTCTCCTGTAGAGCCAGAATTGTTGGTGGTAAGAAAGCCTGGCTTATCAAAAAAACAAATTTTAATGTCTGGATTGATTTACCAATCGAGAAATTGTAGAAAACGATTCCGGGGACAGCATACCTGTTGACTGGTTGTCGTTTTTTAAATAGCGATACAGTCCCTTAATTTTACTGGGCGGCTGCTTCCAGGTTGAGCAGAGCAGGCACGTCAATCGGCTTGTATTTTTTGATTCTTGCCAGGTCGAGGGGTTTTCTCGGCTTGGCTGTCACGATCAACCTGGATTTCCCCGCCAGGTATTCCTTGTAGGGATCGGTCACATATTTATCAAACTCGATGCCATTCTTTTTACCGAAGTATTGCAGGGCATTTAAATGGGCTCTTAAAATCTGCTCTGGTGTCAGTCCGAGCTCGGTGCAGTATTTTTCCACCCGTTTATTTAATGACTGATCCGTTATCTCGATTTGCAGGTCGCGCATCCTGGGTTGATAGCTGGCTCCCATGGCCGCGCCCGACATTAAATCCCCAACCACAGACGCTTCTATGTCAACGTCGATCATGTCGACGACGTCGAAGTCGATCTGAGTTATGAAATAATTCTCGGTCTGCCGCAGGGTGACGGAAGTTGACAGGATCAGCTCATCGTAACCGAGAGCAGCAAGGGTCCTGGGTGAGAAGCCGTATTTTCCGACACATTGAACGCCACGTTGGCGGATATCTGCAGGCGCGAGCTGCTCGATGTTTTTATCGTAGATAACGCGGTAGTAATCCGCCGATGTGGGGACTTTAATATTTTCAGCGATGATGCCGAAATATTCCGGTGGACCGCTATTAAGTGCCTGCGATCCGCCTGACATATCACTGAGTTTCAAAAGTGACAGGAAATTTGGAGTGTCGATGCCCAGGCGGCCGATAACAATATTGTCACCGAACCCCTTGACCTGGATCTTTACATCGTCAATCGTAAGTTCGCCGGTCAGGGTTGAACTGATGCCACCATACTCGAGCTTCGCATAAGGTTCCATCCCTATGACTGCGGCATCAATTCCATCGCTGACCTTGTAATGTATATAGGCTTTGGCACCACCATAGGCCAGGCCGATCACTAAAATAAACCCGATAAGAAGACCCTTCATAATCTACACCCTTGCCACGCTGTCGGCACGGCAACGCTCACTATTTTATTGATTCAATTATAGTTGCTGAATCGGACCGTGCAGGATGGAGTCGCCTGTGGGGACAGACTGCGTTTAAAGGCTCTTCTGTTTAAACTAGTACTATGACAGGCTTCCCGATGTCGTCTGCTGTGCTCGCATCCCTCAACTATCCACGGAAATATTCAGAAATTCGGGATTCTGCGATCAGTTTTTACCAGGGAATATTATTACCGTCATACTCGATGAAATGGCCGCTTTGTGCGAGCCCTGCCGTCTGAAGAATAGCTTTTAACCCGGAGACACTCTGATCCGTGCTGATTTCCGCGTTGGGCCCACCCATCTCTGTTTGCACCCAGCCCGGGTGCAGGCTTATGACGCTGATGCCACGATCGGCGAGGTCAATCGAAAGACTCTTGACGACCTGGTTTACGGCCGTCTTGGAGCTGCGGTAGATGTAGCTACCGCCGCTGCTGTTGTCTGCAATACTGCCGACCTTGCTGCTGATAACCGCCACCAGTTTTTGCTGGCTGGCCGCCACCTGTTTCACGAACGCCTGTACCAGCATGAGCGGTGCGATCGTATTGACCTCGAGCACCTGCCGCCACTCCTGTGCGTCGATATCGCCAAAACCAACCCCCTTGGAACCATAGATGCCCGCATTGCTTAGCAGGATATCGATCGGCCTGTTACCAAGCTGGTCTGCCAGGGCTGCCATCTGTTCGTAATTGGTGACATCGAGTGCCATTATCTCAACCGCCAGGCCTCGTTCACTGAGTGCCTGCAATTCCCCGGCATCGGCAGGGTTTCGACAACAGGCGAGCACCTGCCATCCGTCTTCTGCAAATTGCTCGCTTAACTTAAGTCCAATGCCGCGATTGGCACCGGTGATCAAAATGGTTAGATTTGTCATTTGGGCGTCCCCTGCTTTATATGATTTATCGCGAATACTGTTCCCGCAATTGTGAAACCGGGTGCCAACGATTTTCAGGTTGGCCGTCTAACCGGTATACTGTGCCAAAAACTACCCAAATAACAATAACATTGGGTAATTGCAAAAGATTATAAAGGTCGATCAGTCGGGGTAGGAGCAGCGTTATGAAATTGATTAGCACTTTAGTATCCACTTTGTTTTTTCTGGCAATTTCCTCGGTGTTTGCGGCCGACGAGGTCAAAACCGTGAACATAGGTGCCGCCGAGGTATTCTACGAATATCAGCCGACTGAAACGGATGTGGCCACACTGACGCTGATCGCGCAGGTTGCTGAAACCAACGATTCACTGCGGGGATTGAAAAATACCGATCGGCGTCGCTTGCGCAAGCTCGGGCAGTTGATCTACCAGTGCAAACTGGTGCTTTACAAGTCCGGTAAAAGCAAACTCACGGCTGACGGCAAGGCTCCGGTCCTGATCTCCAAGAACTACAGCCTGTTTACCGGCGTGGATCTGCCTTTGGCCGCCGATGAACGCGTGGGCATCCAGGCCGAGGCACTGCAAGCTGTCGATGTTAACAGCCTGTTCAGCCCCAGTCTGGGGGGCAAGGATACGCTCAAGAAGACCTGGGACACCCTGGGTCAGGATTCAGCACTCAACCTGAAGCAGTTTAATGTCAATGTTTTGCAGGAGACCGATTTTATCGAGACCTCCGAAAGTGTCGATATCATTGCCCGCTTCCCCGTATTCCAGGTGGAGAAACCCGTGTCCCAATGGATTTATAACTTTTACCTGAAAGACTTCAAACAGGCGATTCACCATATCGATGAAAACTGTACGCCGCCCAAGTTCAGGGAGATGATCGAGCAGAAAACCGTGCAGTTGATCCAGTGACGCCTGTCAGACCGGGCGGTTCGTCTTCGCTTAATTAACTCCACCGATATCCCGACAGTATGGTAAAGACTTTGATGAGTCTTTTTTAACAAAATTACACTGTCAAAAATGACCTGGATCAACTACTAGTCGGCATGGTAATCCAGAATCTGGTTTTAATAATTTCAACTGTAAAAGCGTGGGATCATGACCGTCAAAGCACCCGAAGCCATTGAAATCACAGCCGACAGGTTTGATTCGCTGGCACCCTACGAGTTGACCGACCACCTGGAACGTGGCCAGGTGCTGATGTTCCCCACACCCCCGCTGGAACTGCCCAGTGACGAGGAACTTCGTTTTTTGAAGGAGCAAACTCCCGAATATCACACGCGCAAGAACATCAGTTATTATCCCCAGGCGCAACGAGTTCTGGGCATCAAGGCGCCCCCTGATATCGAACAACGCACCCAGGCTATTTTGATGGAGTACCAGCAGCGGGTTGAAGCCTGCCTGAAAAAGCTCATTCCCTCTTTTACGCCGGGATGGAGATCTGCAACCTCGAGCCTGCGCGTTTTCGAAGAGAATAACCGTGGCATTCCGATACGGGCGCGTAGTGATCGCATACATCTCGACGCGGGCACCTACGGTGCGGCACGCGGTGACCTGATTCTGCGCTTTCTCACTAATCTTGATGACAAGGAACGCGTGTGGAGATGTAAGGGCACCGTTTCGGACCTGGTAGAGACTTACGGCGAGGCGGCGGGATTGCAGCGCAACGACGGGCTGCTGCGAGACGGTGTCTTGAATCAGATCGGGTCGACAATGGTCCGCGGCCTGTCAAAAGTGTTCCCGGCCACGGCGACACTGGAGCGCTCCGCCTATGATCAGGCCATGCGACATATGCATAATTACATGAAGGAGAGCGAGGAATTTCACCAGGACCCGGAAGGCATGGTTGAAATTCGATTCAAACCCAAAAGTTGCTGGTTGGTATTTGCCGATATGGCGGGCCACTCCTGTCTTGCCGGTGAATTCGCCATGATCAATACTTTTATGGTGCCGCGGGAAAATTTCCGCCACCAGGAATTCTCTCCGTGGGCAGTGCTCAGCCGGTACGCGGCGGGAAAGTCGGCACTGTCGCCTGAAATTCCGATCGGGACCTGATGCCGTCAAGATCGATATCTGGTTCCTTTTCCCTCTAAATCTTGAAAACCCGCTTAAGAAAATGCCCTAAGGGGCCGATATAGCCCGTAGTGCCCGCAAGGGTCTGGAAAACACATGTGTAAGTAAACAGAAGTGGAGAAGGTGTCTCGTAACTTCGAAGAAATATTCGTGGGTATTGATTTGACGAGCAAATTTTACATTGGAAAACCCCGAATCCCCGTTCTGATAGCAATTTTGTTGCTGCTTGTTTCAAACGGTGTTCTGGCGTCTACTTTGACAGTTCAGCTGAGTGAAGACGAAAAGCGATGGTTAAGCGAGCATCCGTCGATTCGGCTCGCGGTTGATATCGACTGGTCGCCGTTCGAATACATCGATGACGAAAACCAGTATGTCGGCATGGCCGCCGAATATATTGCACTGGTAGGTCAAAAGCTTGGTGTCGAGTTCGATGTCGAAAAAGAAAAACCCTGGTCCGAGGTCGTGGAATCAGTCAAAAGCGGCGAACTCGATATGTATTCTTGCGTGGTATCAACCGTTCAACGTCGTGAATACGTAAATTTCACCAAACCCTACCTCTCGTTTCCCATGGTCATTGTCACCAGTGACCAGGTCGCCTACGTGAATGGCCTTAAGGACCTTCGGAATGAAACGGTTGCCGTGGTGCGTGGTTATGCCACCCAGGATCTGCTGGAAAAAAATCACCCTGAACTCGAGCTCTACCTCGCGGACAACGTGGCCGATGCCCTGGAAAACCTTTCTGTCGGCAAGGTCTACGCCTATATCGGGAACATCGCCACCGTCAGCCACGTGATTAAACGCGATGGTCTAACCAACATCAAGATATCCGGTCAAACACCGTATAACTATGAATTGTCGATGGGGATTAGAAAGGACTGGTCCGAATTCATGCCTATTTTGCAAAAGGCGCTGGACTCGATCACCGAGCAGGAAAAAGACCAGATCTATCGAAACTGGATCAAGCTTCGTTACGAGCATGGATTTGATTACCATCTGCTGTGGGAAGTTCTGGCTGGCGTATTTCTGGTTATCACTATCATTCTTATCTGGAACCGGCGCCTTTCAAACGAAATCCGAAAACGTGTCGAAACCGAAAAATCACTCAATGAGGCACATCAACAACTCGAGCAGACAAACAAGCAGTTGGTGAATTATGTCGACATCGTCGACAAGTATGTTATTACGTCAACCACTGACAGCAAGGGAATAATTACCTATACCAGTGATGCATTCTGTGAGATATCGGGATACAGCCGCGAGGAGCTTATTGGCAACAATCACAGTATCGTCCGCCACAGAGATATGCCCGCATCGATTTACAAGGAATTGTGGGGCTCTATTACCCGTGGACAAACCTGGCAGGGAGAAATTAAAAACAGGAAAAAGAATGGGGACTATTACTGGGTCCACGCTTACATATCCGCGGTCTGCGACGAGCAGGGAAACATCACCGGTTATACTGCGATTCGCGAAGACATAACCAATAAAAAGCTGGCAGAGGAACTGTCTATCACCGATGAGTTGACCTCGTTATTTAATCGTCGTCACTTTAACAACTTGTTCCCGCAGGAACTGGCACGTGCCGAACGAGAAAAGAAGACCCTTGTGCTGATGATTATCGATGTCGATTACTTCAAACCCTACAATGATAATTACGGTCATCAACAGGGGGATAATGCTTTGCAAAGTGTTTCCGGGGTAATCAAGAATACCTTGCGTCGCGCGGGTGATTTTGCTTTCCGTATCGGGGGCGAAGAATTCGGGGCCATTGTCACGGTTGATAATAGCGGCGGTGCCTACGCGATTGCTGAAAAACTGCGCAAAGCGGTTGAAGACCTGGGAATTGAGCACGCCTACAGCGATGTCGCTGCTTGCCTCACGATCTCTATCGGCATGGAAATACATCAGTGTAATGGCTCGCAACCAGCAGATATGGACCTGATATACCGGTTAGCGGACGATGCCCTTTACCAGGCCAAGGAAAATGGCCGAAACCGGGTGGCGAGTAGCTGTATGGAAGACTGGCAAGCCACAATTAACGAATAAGAGTCTTCCGTCCGGGCGATAGACAATAAGGCAATAAACGGGTTATTACGAGATTGATGCGGCCCGAAAGTCGGTATGACTCGGAATTATCAAGCAAAAAGAAAAATTTCCTGTACATAATCAATCATGTACTACACTATATTGAGAATTCAGGTTAAGTTGCCCTGGGGTGAGAACGCTAATCGTCGCAGCTATTCTCAACGATTTTAATTTAGGAGTTTGATATGACGAAATATATCGCTATTACTGTTTTGTCTTTGGCATTGTTAATACCTGCTACGAGTAATGCGAGTCGGTATAATTTTGGAGATAGCCGATCAGGAGCATTGATTCCTGGCAAGGTATATCTTGGAGTCCAGGCGGGGCAATTATCACTCGAAGCAGATGCATCGGGCTCCGACTCAGTAGATATGGATCATGTCGGGTTTACGTTTGGTGGGGATATAAATCAATATCTTGGGCTGGAATTTGCCTACAGCCAAACGGTTTCGGAAGAGAGGGATGCTGGCACGACGTCGTCAACCGATACTTTGGGGCTGTTTTTAGTGGGTAGAACCCAGGGTGATGTCTATTTGAAAGGAAGAGTGGGGTACACCATAGTAGACCAAGATATTGATCTCGTGGTCACGGAAATCGACGATAATGTCTACGGCATCGCTTATGGCTTAGGGGCGGGTATAAAATTTAACAATACACTCGCTTTAGAAATTGAATATACGATTTTCCCGGAAACTGATGACGAAGACGATGACCTTGGCAGTTTTTTTAATGAAGATTTTGACACTGAATTTGTTACCGTCGGGTTGGTGTGGTCAATCGAATAATAGCCAGGTTTTAAGTTCTCCCGATCTATAAGCTATGTTGCAGTGCAATCGCTGCCCCGCTCCCTCATCGATCACACGCAGTCCATCATAACTATTGATGCGATCTTCACCATGTAATCGAAATAAATTTAGCACCCGGTTAATTGGTTAGTGGCGGTTCAATTTCGGACACTGCAGTTTGTTTTGTGAACAATGACTCTTTAAAATATCTGCAAGCCTGAGATACTTGGCGTTTGCTAATGCATCAAAACGACCTCGTATTACAGGTGGAGCAAAAAAGCAGATGTTTAGCGAGTCACATAAAGCCTGCCTCCCCGGTATGCTTCTTCTATGTGGTGCTTTCACAAGCCCTGACTCTGTCGGGCGTGATGCCGA
>Ga0265306_10000335_pt1 | contig 21979 bp, 25 predicted proteins | sample Helome_3_FD_192493 | JGI IMG/M metagenome (GOLD analysis project Ga0265306, IMG submission 192493) | Marine sediment microbial communities from subtidal zone of North Sea - Hel_20160420 (Illumina Assembly) | ecosystem: Environmental > Aquatic > Marine > Subtidal zone > Sediment ... | reverse complement strand
CGCTGGCGACGCAGGGTTCTATGGCTGGAAGGAACGATTCTGGCCTGCCTGGCGGCGGCCTTTTTGGCGCTGACCATCTGGGGAGACTACTGGGAGGGGCTGTCGCTGAACCTGCCGTTCTGGGGTCTGGTAACTCAAAATAATTATACTAAATATGGTCTGCTGGCTATTTTGATCGCCGCAGCGGGGTATGTTCACTTTAGCATCCGGCGCTGGGCGGCCCGGAAGGTCAAACAGAAATTGCTGACAGAGATAAAAGATCCGGATCTGCTTCCCAGCTACAAACGAGCTTTGTACAAAAGCAGCCGCTGGTGGCGAAGTCTTTTTTTACCTAATCCAGCGGGCTGGGGACAGCGCACATCGGCAAGGCTGGGAAAAGTGGTGGAAGACAGCAACGCTTACATCCAAAAACTCAATGATGTCTACGCCAACCCCTCCGGAGAAGAAAAAAGCGAACTGTCAATTGAGGAGCAGGCAGTCGAAGATTCAAAGCGTCGTGAGACCCTGCGCGCCGACACCGGCCCGGTTACCCCGAAAAATTGAAGCAACAGGGTTTTACGCTACCAATATTCCAGTATGGAAAACAAAGTTAAAACAATTGAAATCCCCCGGGGGGAGGCTGTTTTTTGGCTGGATGGAAATGGCTGCTGGCACAACGCCGACGGTAAGTTCAGGCATAAAAAAATCATCGATTACTTTCATTCCAGCATTAAGCGGGACCGGAAGGGCTACCACCTGTGCCAGGCCCATGAAAACTTTATTGAAAAGGTTTATTTCCATTATGAAGATAAAGCCCTGTTTGTTTTTGATGTCATCCAGGAAAGTGACATCATGCTGGTATTGAATACCAAAAAGCAGATTAAATTAAAACCGAGAAAATTACTTATTAAAAATGACTGTCTTTACATGCACCTGGGCGATGAGACCATTAAATTTGCTGAACAGGGTTTATTAAAAATCGCTCCGCTTTTGGAGGAAGAAGATGATCTGTTGTTTATCCGATCCAAGAACAGGCGCTACCGGATACACACATGGGGAGAAAGGGGGTAATTTTCATGAGCATAAGAGATATATTTTCTTCATTTACCAACATGAACACCGATCAGCTTCAATCCTTCATCGACGCTAACAAAGAAGGCAGTTTTACATTGTTGGATGTCCGTCAACCCACAGAATATGAAAGCGCTCGGATCCCCGGAAGTCAGTTGTTGCCGCTTCCGAGCTTAAACGAGCGGCTGCAGGAATTGGATCCTGAAAAACCGGTCATCGCCTACTGAGCGGCCGGCCGACGCAGCCGTGCCGCTGCGCAAATTTTAACCGGCAGGGGGTTCAAGCAGGTTTACAACTTAAAGGGCGGCATTGCCGCCTGGAAGGGTCAGGCGGCCGCAGGACCGGAAGAAATGGGGATGATGATTATAAAAGGCGATGAAACCCCTCAGGATATCATCTGCCTGGCCTATGGTCTGGAAGAAGGATTGCGAAAATTTTATGGTGCTTCAACCCAAATGGCCATCGAACCGGAGGTTATCAACGTCCTTTCTAGGCTGGCTGAAATTGAAGTCCGACATAAGCAAAAATTATTTGGCCTGTATAAAACCCTTGATTCCGCTGATACGACCATCGAAAGCTTTGAAGAAAAAGTCAATTCCGAGTTGATGGAAGGCGGGTTTGACTCTGATAAGCTGCTGGAGGAGAGCATGTCGGCCTTTAAAACTGCGGCCGAAGTGCTTAACTTTGCAATGATGCTGGAGGCCCAGGGCATGGATCTGTATATGCGCTATGCAGAAAAAAGTGAGAATCCACGGGTCAAGGAGATTCTCTTTGAAATGGCCGGTGACGAAAAAGCCCATTTAAAAAGCCTCGGTGATCTTTTAGAAAATATTTGAACGCTTAGAAATACAAATGAAATTTTACGTCTACTTTGATGCCTACGGTCACGCCCAAAAAATAATCAGCGAGCAGGAGCTCGCCGCATCTTTCAATAACCAAACCAGTGAATTTTTAGCCGCCATGTGTCGGAGACAGCCCGATGCTGAAAAGGCACATCGCACCGGCCACGTGGGAACCCTGGCATTTGATAACGAAAAGGAATTAAACGATTATCTGGCAGAACTCGGAGAAGAAATAGAAGGATTTTACGGGTGCCGGTCTGAAAGCCGCCCCTATAATTTTTAAGCCATGAAACAACAGCAATACGAAAATATGGAATCCATGTTCCATCTGATCGAGCATAACTGGCATGATATAAATCCGATGGAACTGGTAATTTATCAACTGGCCCGGGGCAACACCTTTGATATGCGGGTCATAGGTCTTGAAGGTATCAAACGTCTCAAAGAAGCCCATCCAGAATGTGCAATTACCTTCAAGCCCAATCATCTGAGTGAAGCCGACTTCATTCTGCTCTCTATCCTGTTTAGAGAAAATGATATGAAGGTACTGGTAGAAGGCGGCTCCAATCTGTTTATCGACGAAATCGATATTTTCAGAGATTTACTGCCCGGATATGTTTTAGAGGACCTGAAAGGCTTTGCTGATAAGCATCAAATGAGTATCGCGCACTATTTAACAACCCGGGGCGCGTTCAAAGTCTTTCGCGAACCGCAGAAAGTCACCCAACCGGACGGCAAAGAAATAGACATGGGCCGCAAAGAAATTATATCTTTAACTCGAGCCTACCGCTACCACCTGGTCAAGGAAAAGGAAATGTACGTCACTTTTCCCGGTTTTTCCTCTATCAAACTGGGTTTACTTGAGCTGTTGAAAAAAGACGGCACCAAAACCGGCAGAAGCTATACCGGAAAAATCGACGGGTTTCATCACCTGCCCTTTCAAATAGATATCGAGGCCGCGTTGTACGCCAATGTCGACGTCTATGCGGTTCCGGTGAACATTGCCTATGAGCGCGTTTTAGAAGATGAACACTTTGCCGAATTGGCCCGGCTCTATGAAAACGGAGCTAATAAACGCGATATCTATTTAAAGGACCTGGGCTATATTGTTAAAGAATTCTACTGTGATAAAAGAAAGGTCAGCCTGTCCATAAAATTCGGTGAACCTCACAAAATCGACACCAATGATCTAACGGACACCTTTGCCGGCCGGAAGATAAAAGGCGCCGCCCATAACTATGCGGAAAAACTATTTGACAATATGCTCACGATGCAGCCCATATTCCCGGCCAATATTTATTTTTCGGCTTTTAATGAAAACTACAGCCGTACGCCGGTGCGGGTAATGAAAGAGAAGATCGACGATATCAGAGATTATCTCAGAACACTGGTGTGGGGCAAAGACAAGCGACGGGTCGATCTGCACTATGTATTGGGCTACAATCACCACATCATCTCGGCCGATGAAATTATTAATCGAACGTTTCAGATCTTCAGCCGGCCGAACAGGCATATAACCGCTATTGATGGGGATAGGTTTGTTGTCTACAACCGTGAGGTTGCGCAACAGTATAAAAACCATACCGCCCATTTCTTTGAAAATATGCGACAACCCTGATTGAGAATGCCCGGTTATTCAGCTTTCGCCTGCTCCAGTTCTTCAATTATTTCTTTTAATCGAAATTCTCTGGCCTCAACTTTGACCATCATCATACCGAATGATTCCGCCAATTCGCTGAGGAAGCTGGGATATCTGCCTTTTTTTGCAAGCTCAAACAAACGCTCGGAGTCTGCCTTGTCGTATTTACCGGAGGCAATTTTTTTGCAAGACTCATTCAGCATTTCAAACAAATCAAGATAGTATCGTTCAAAATCCATAGCCAATCTCCCCTTCTTGGTAGATAAAGCGCTTTAAAGGCAATATATTAACTCTTGCCGGCGTTGGCAAGTAACTGCTAAACGGGTTGCGGGGTTCAGGCTGCGCGTTGCGGGTCACGGATTGTGCCATACGATGAAGAACCCCCAAAAAACCTGTAACCCGCATATCTATTGACTCACAAACAAATTTTATGATACTCAATTGAAAATATGCTAACCAACATCAAGAGAAAGCCATGGCAGGATACAATACACCTCCTTACTTTGAAAAGTAGCGGGGGTTTTTTATGACTCCCTCCTGGCTATTCCCCTAACATATTTGCGGGAGAGGTATCACCATGACCAGGCAGTTGAGTCTGTTCCCGGATAACGAGCTGAACCGACCAGGTCCCCCACAGGACGTAAACCCCGCTGACCTGGAAACCGCCTTCAACCCGGTGGATGAGGTATTTGCGGCCATCGAACGCTTTAGAAGTAGCAGTGATTTCATGGAACTTATCCAGTTTATCGCCCGCTTCCCGAATTATTCTACCTTTAACGGTTGGTTGCTCTACTTCCAGAATCCTTTGGCCACTTATGTCGCCACAGCGCGGACTTGGGCCCAAAAGTATAACCGACAGCCCAGGCCCGACGCGAAACCCCTGGTTATCCTGGCACCCATGGCACCGATCCTCTTTCTTTTCGACATCCAGGACACAGAGGGCGCTCCGGTTTCATCTACCTTGCTGCGAACGCGGGAAATCGATGATCAGCAGCTTGGAAAATTTTATACGAACACATTGCACAATGCCGCCATCCATGGAATTTCGGTTTATGAAACGGCTTTAAACAGCAATGAGATTGACACCGTCAGTCGAATTACCCCGGCTTTAAGAAAAAAATATCGGGAATTAAAACTTCCCAAAGACACCAGCTATTTAATCCTCATCGATAAAACCCTGGCCCCGAGAGGCAGGTATGCCTCCCTCGCCCATGCACTCGGACACATCTTTTGTAGCCATCTGGGTATTGATCGTCATGCCTGGTGGCAGGAACGTAAGGATTTAAATATCAGGGGAGAAGAGATTGAAGCAGATTCGGTCGCTTATCTGGTGTGTCGCCGCAGCGGTTTGAGGGCAGATTCGGAAAATTATCTGCTCCAATTTTCTGAACCACAAAAGGAAATTCCCCCGTTCAGCATGAATGCTGTCATCCAGGCCACCAGCTATATTGAAGACATGGGCAAGCACCGTTGGAAAGCCCCCAAGAAGCATCGTCAAAAATAAAAATCTGGATTGTTTGAGTCCGGCTTTAGCTGGTGAATCCACCCCCGCCCTGCAGCAAGAAAATTCCCCCTACGGTTACCACTGACCGCCGGCCCGGCAACCATTATACAGTCCGGTGATGGGATTTACCAATCAGTCCAAATTCGTTTTGGGAAATCAATTTCTCAAGTTTTGGGAAATATTTTTCATAGGAATCGTTTTGTTCACACACGGACTCAATTTTAACTATCTGATATTATTTTAAATAAAAATTTCTCTCACTTTGCACGGTTTTTGCTTTCAGAAATTTAATATACAAGCAGGGGATTTAAGCATACCCATACCATCTCCAGCAACGAAATATTCAAACGAGAAAGAAAGAGCCTATCTCACAGGAGGCCAAAATTGTCGGATTTTCATGAAATGGCAGGCAATCTGCGGATGAGAAAAGAACGCGCCTTACATATTAAAAACCCCGCCTACAATATCGATAATGGTGGCCGTCGGCTGGGGATTGAGCGACGGCAGTTCACCTATTCGCAACATTTTCCCGAAAGAAGAGTTGGTATTGAACGCCGGTGCCTTCCGGAAAGAAGGATTGAAATGAAAACCGGAGCAAGTGGCTAAGCGGTCAGGCAGTGACCTGATAGAAGATAATATTAACGCTTTTACCAATTTATACCCCTTTTCAAAAAGAGGTGATGATGTCTTTGCGCGCCTGGATACAAGACTCGGGGGCGTATATTACTGGAATCCTGCCGCCGGCAAGATAGGCGATGAACTTCATTACGGGCCCAATAGCATCGTGCTCACCAGGACTCAGTCCACGACTGAATCAGCCGGCTACTGGAAATTGTTTGGGCCTTCCCGGAAGCAACCTTTCTTTTTGCTCCAATCCATTCCCTATTGCCTTTTAAGGTCATTTCTGTATTATAATGGGGTATCCACATTCCGGATTTCATATCATATACAACCCCTGCAATTTTTTAATGTCATGTGTACTGCACGGTACGGAGGCATATGATTTAAAATGGATAAACCAGCCAAAATAGTCTTAGCCCTTGTAATCATTGCCGTGAGCGGCTTTTTCATATTCAGCAAAATCTCCGGTTGGCATAAAAGCAAGCTGGAAAAAGCGGTCAAAAAAGAACAGGAAGTCTGGCAGGGCAAAGCGAATAAATTGGAACAAAAAGTCTCCGCGCTTAGGCAGGAATTGACCGAAGTTAAGGGCCAAGAAGTTCCGGAAGAAAAGTTAGCAACAATTTTTGGTGAAGAAGAAAAAGAGGGCCGCCAGCAGGTAGAAGAAACGAAAACACCTTCTAAAAAGCCGTCGCGTATTGCTGAGGCCGAACGCCAGATAGCAGCATTTTTCAGCTACCTGGATAATCGGCCGTATGTTAAATCCCTTAATCTGGCCGGAGGGAGCTATCTGCAGTACCAAATCGCCATCGAAAAATTATCGGCCAAGCCTCCGATAATTGTCGGTGAAATGGATTCGCTCTACAACATGGTTCGCAATGTCGCTCATTTCTATCGGGTCATGGGTAAAACGCGGGTGCTGCTCACCAAACAAATTTTACAAAACGAGTCCGAGGTGATGGAATCGGTAATGAAAACTTTTTATCAGTGGTTTACCATGGACGGGGGGGGCAAAGCCACCCTAAAGGGACGCCCTTCAATGACTGCCATGTACGAATATGCCGGCTATATATTGAACACGCTTGGCGGAAGAAGTTACTTGTTAAGAAGAACTCCAAAAGTAAGGGCCTTAACAACCTATTACTGCGTTCTTATACTAGATAGAGCCAATGACGAGGAGCTAAATTCAAGAGGCATCGATATCCGGCCGTACATAAGATCTTCTCTGCTGGAAATTAAAAATCAAATTGGTCTTATCCATCAAAAGAAATATATAACCAGTCTCAGTGAGCTGAGTCTTAAATACACCTAGTGCAAAAAATAACAATTAAGATAATAACTGTGCGTGTTTTATACAATTAGGCTTCATTCCAGGATTACGATATGCAAAGTTTTAAATTTATAATTAATGGCTTAGCAATTTTGTTCATACTCACCGGCGTATTGCATGCAGCCGAATTGAATGAACGTTTTTTGGGTGTTAAATGGGGAACCAATATCTCCGCGCTGCCGAATTTTATAAAAATCTCGGGCAAGGATGATGTTGCCTATTACGAGAACCCGACAAAAATTTACACCGTTTTTGAAGTCGAAAACCCCTCAGTCATTTATGGGTTCTACAAGGATCAGTTCTTCGCTACCTATATCCAGGTTGATACATTCATGGTTTTTGAGCGGGTGAAAGATCATATCAGTGAAAAATTCGGAACACCCAAAACCATCCTAAAAATGAAAACCCGGCAAACGATATACAGATGGAAACATCAAGACATTAAAATTAAGCTCAAACTTTTTGAAGTCGAAGGCAAAATGAAACTGGCCTTCTACTACGCGCCGCTTTCCAGTAAATTAAACGAGGCGCAACGGGGGTCATACCCAACGGTACCTGAACGAGTCACCGCCCCGGATGACAGTACCAGACAGAAAATGAACCGGGACCTCAAATTACAACAGGCTCTGGATGTGATGGGTTTTTGATAATACTTTGGGGAGAGCTGAATGTCGCTGAAAGAACATGAATACATCCGACAGACACTAGAGCGGTATACCAACAGTAAACTGGAAGATTTTTGTGACCATGTCTTGATCACCAATTTCAGGCAGTATATCAAGCGCTTCCAGGAAAAGACCAATGGTAAGGCATCCGAGGGTAATTTTAGGATCGTCAATGCCAAAGACCACAATTGCACGATGATTGACTTTGGCATCGGCTCACCCCAGGCGGCACTTATTATAAACTGCCTGGCCTATCTCGACAATCTCAAATCCGTTATCATGCTGGGGATGTGTGGCGGGATCGACGATATTCTCCAGGTGGGGGACTTTCTTGTCCCATCGGCCGCCATCCGCGGCGAAGGCACCAGCCGACATTACCTGCCCCATGAATTTCCCGCCATTCCGGCCTCCTCGGTCAACCTGTATTGCATCGGCGCTGTTCGCAAGATCGGTCTGAACCCAAAGTGCGGAATTGTATATACGACAGACCGGCGGCTGTGGGAATACGATGAAGAGTTTGTCAACTATTTGAGAACCCAGAGGATCCTCGCCATCGAGATGGAACTGGCAACCCTTTTTTCAGTGGCATACCGTTACGAGGTCCCGATCGGATCGGTGATGCTGGTCTCTGATATGCCCTTGCAAAAAAGGGGCATTAAGGACAAAAAGCTGTATAAAAAAATCTACTCTGAATTCATGGAAAGCCATCTGGACATCGCACTGGACGCCACAACCAAAATAAATTCCAACTGGCGCACGGTTGCCCGCAAGCTCACCAGCGAGTGGTAGCCATGTCAATACCGACTATATCAAGCAGGACATCAACGTTATCCTGCCCTTAACCAGATTTCAGGAATTTGAAAAAGAAGGCATTATCGGCGCCCTGGCGCCTACCAGTTATTCTTATTAAATCTGTACCTGGATGAGATCAAAGCGTTCGGAGCCAGGAACAGGAAGTAAGATCGAAGACGCTTGAAATAATTCAAGTATTTGATATCATATTTATTTCATGCGGTGAAAAGTCGCAGGCGAGACATTAGATCATCAAATTCGTCCGGCGGGATCTGCTGCCAGGGCGTTTGGGGATAAAACTGAAGAACTGATCTAGCGTCCGGCGCAAACACCTTGCCGGCCTGAATAATCGGTTCTTTCAGCAAAAATTTAAACTCATCTCCAAAATCCAGCAGCAGGTCCAGATCGTCGCTGTCTTCTAAAAGTTCGACCATCAGGATATTGCGGACACGCCCCCTGCCCTTAAAATGGCGCCGCCCTCGCTGATCGGCATAAACCTCTACCACAACATCGTCGACGGCCACCGCACTATCATTGGCAGCCACCAGCAGCGCCTGTTCCAGCAGATATTCCCCTTCACCAAATGGTATCCAGTTGTCCATATGTTTTATCCCTTTAAGAAATGGTTTATAAACCCCAGATTTCGGTTGTTAGCAAGGCATTCGGCAGTTTGAAAACGGAGCGTACACGCCAGTATGTGAGCATTTCACACCGCTGAAAAACGCGGCTAACGGCCGTAAGATGGGGTTTAGAAACCATTTCTAAGGGATTTTCCGCATGGCGAGCAATGTAACATCATCAAATTGATCCGCCTCACCAATGTGTTCCTGAAGGCTGCCGGCAATTCGATCGAGCAGGTCGGCGGCCGAGGATGCCGGCGTCTCTAATATTGCCACCAGACGATCCATGGTATAAAACCCACCGTCTGACGCATTGGCCTCAACCACACCGTCGGTATACCCCAGCAGGATATCACCCGGCTCCAATTTGGTTTGCTGAATATTAAACCTGATTTTGGGCTCGATGCCCACCGCCGGACCGGTGGTGGTAAGACGCTCCTTAACACCTCCGCCGGGCCCTACGACGAAAATGGGTTCATGCCCCCCGTTAACATAACTCAGAGCGCCTGAGCCCGGATCCAGAACCCCGAAAAACAGGGTGGCAAACATGACAAGATCACCGTGATTCAAAGCAATGTAATTGTTGGTGAGATGAATGGCTTTCAGCGCCGTAACATGGGTCGGATCAATCGATGGATTGTTGGCATAATCGTCCATCTCATCAGGCAGGACATCACTGCAGGTCAGCGGCATTCCATTCAGGGATGTTTGACCCGAAAAAACTCGGATCAGGCTGCGAAACAGGGCCATAAAAAGGGCGGCCCCCACCCCTTTGTCACAAACATCGGCAACCACAAAACCGATGCTGCCTCCGGGAAGCTGAAAGAGGTCGTAAAAATCACCGGCAACCTGACGGGCCGGTTTGAAATATGCCGCGGTTTCCCAGCCCGGCAGTTGCATCAGCTGGCCGGGCAAAAAATTAACCTGCATCTGCCGGCCTTTTTCGAGCTCATTGTTGAGCACCTGGGAATAGGCCTCAACCTGCTCGAAACTGACCTGCAGGGCTTCCTCAGCCTGCCTGCGCCGGTTAATCGCATCGGAAATCTGCCGATACATTTGCCGAAAAGCACCGATCACCTCTCCCAACTCATCGTGGCGTTGAACCGTGGCGGCATAAAACTCAGGAGTCTGGTGATCATTACTGAGGGCTTCTCCGGCCCGAACCAGGTCCTGTCTTAATTTCAAAATCGGATTAACCACTATCCAACGCAAAGTAAACCAGGTGCCCACGGTTACAACCAGGGAAATGATCACCACCAGTCCCGCAATGCGGAGAAAGTAGGCCAAAAGACTTTCATTGATAAATGTTGAATCATGGCGCAGAATCAAGCGATAGTCTCTTTGAAGCTCCACCGGCGAGCAGGCAATGTCATAGCGGGAACCGTCTTTGTTTACTAAAAAAGTCATTCCGGCCGGTTCGACGTCGGCAATCATCAATTCCGGCATTTCACCGAATTCACCGATTTTGCGACCATCTGCCGCGTAAAGCGCGCCCCCGATAACGACCTTGTCATTTTGAAGCATTTTGACATGCTCAAAAAGTTCATCATCCGGTGCATCCGGACTGACGATTTCCATGATTAACGCCACCCGGGCGGCTGAAATATCTTTGAGCTGAGAAAGAAGTTCTTTTTCGTGGTTCTTGTATGAAGGTATAAAAATCAGGATTTCAATTAATATAACACAAAAAAAGACCCAGAGCGCGATCCGCCGAGAGAGCCGGGATGCGGGGAAACGAAACAAATCTTTAAGTGACATGAACTTTTCTCCAGAGTTGTCCAGAGGCCTTGGAAGATACCGTTACCCGTTAGGGGTTGAGTTGTGAAAACAAGACCGCGTCGGATACAGCTTGAAAACCTTTAAGAGATGAGAGTAGTTATCAATTATGTGATTGTCAATTTAGCCGGCAGGGCTACAGTCCGCCACCGAACCATTGGTTCAAATACCTAAGGGGGCCTTATTTCTGATAGTGTAATTCCTATGTCGGTTAAGCCTTAAAATTCATTACAATTTAATCCATCCTGCCGCAAACTACCAAACAACTCTTGTTTTCTATTTTCTACAGGCGTATTTTGATAATGTTTCAAATTAAGGAGGTTGACAATGTTTAAAAAACTGACCGGAAAAATTTTTAACAATCAAATTTGACAGCGACAAAAACCTGATATCAAGGGAGATAGAAAACGGCAAGTTTTTAGACGATTAAAGGAGGTGCCGAATGAAAGTAACACGGCGCTCTTTCCTCAAAGGAACCCTATGCCTTGGAGGGGCCCTCACCTTTCCGGGCCGGCTGGTAAATGCCTCTCAGAAAGCCCCGCGTCAAGGGAGACCCGGGTATGCAAAACTAGAAGAACAGAGGGAATTAGCTTCCAGAATAGAGCAGACCCGGGCTATTTTCGAAGCGTGCCGGTTGTGCCCTAGAGAGTGCGGGGTTAATCGCCTGGCGGGCGAAAAAGGATTTTGCCGGGCAACATCCCGGCTGATGGTCTATTCCGCCCATCCGCATTTTGGCGAGGAAGTATCCCTGGTGGGTAAAAACGGCTCCGGCACCATCTTTTTTTCCAACTGCAACCTGCGCTGTGTGTTCTGCCAGAACTGGCCCATATCACATGAAGGCCGGGGAAAAGAAATCGGTGATGAAGATCTGGCGGACCTGATGTTCTACATGCAGCATATCGGCTGCCACAACATCAATCTGGTCACCCCCACCCATGTAATGCCCAATATCCTCAATGCCACCCGCTCTGCCCTCTTGAAAGGTCTGCACATCCCCCTGGTCTACAATACCAGCGGCTATGAGCGCGTTGATATGCTCAGGTTATTGGACGGTGTGGTGGATATATACCTGCCGGACATGAAATTCATGGAAGCCAGAGAGGCTGAAATATATATGGCCGGTGCCGCCGATTACCCGGAGATGGGCAAAAAGGCGCTGCTGGAAATGCACCGTCAGGTCGGCCAGCATAAAACCGATAAAAACGGAATTGCCGTTCGAGGACTAATGATTCGACATCTGGTGATGCCCAACCGGGTATCCGGGACTGAAGAATTTGTGCGCTGGGTGGCCGCCAACCTGCCCAAATCCACCTACGTGAACATCATGCACCAGTACCATGTGGATTATAATGCCTTTGAATATCCTAAAATTCAGCGCAGCATCACCGCCGGGGAATACATCGAGGCCATGGGCTGGGCCGGGAAATACGGCCTGACCAACCTCGACCCCAAATCGGTAGCGGTGAGGGATTTTTTTGTAAAACATCAAAAAAATATCAATTGAACCGGTTCATTTGTCAGTGTTATTTTAAAAGGGAATTATATGCTATGCTGAAAGCGAAACCATAAACATGGGCGGGCGGAAGCAATGGGCGCAAGATTTGGTAAATACGGCGATACCAAGCGCAAAGCCAAACTCAGGCACAGCGGTCTTGTCAAGAAGAAGGGTGTCAAGACAGGACCGGATCAAAAACGCCTCAGACGGCAGAAGAAAAAGCAGCCTGATAAAATTGGCCAATATTGAAGCCTAGTCGTTTAATTTTCAAAACTGATTTTTTTATTGGGCGCCAATAAATTACTGTAACAGATATCGCATATCACGCGATGATCACTGCACACCCACTCCTCGGAAGACTTCAAATCCCGGTTACAGGAGTCACATTTGCGCAGCCCGGTGTTGGTACTCTCCACCGCCATTCTCTCGGCACACGATCTATCGCTATTCATAATTATCCCCTTGCCGATCCATGTTAGATGAAATAAAATTCCATAACTATTTAGTACAATTATTGTGCCAGCGCCTGTTTATCCAGTATTCCAGCAGATTATAAGAATAATATTAGGTTGTTATCAAATATATCATGTTTTCGGCACTATTAACTTAGGGCTTACTTGTTACAGAATTGTGTGTTCTTTATCGTTAAATCTACAATTTTGTAATCTCATGATCTAGTAAAATCTCAGTTTTTTATCAATCATCGATTATTATTTCGAGCCAAAGAACTAGCGGCTGGCCCCGCAGGCAGGCAGCGGGATACAAGCACAAGCAAATGCCGCTCCCACCATTTTGTAAAATTCGTGGTTTCAAGGATTTTGACACTTTTAAGAATATATAATATAAACCTCTAAAAAGGTTCAGCGTTCTGGGTTCAGGGTTCGGATGATCAGTTAGTTATTCAGACCAATACCGAACTAATTAACTAACCGAAGGTTTCCCCATGCAGGAGATACGTTTTCATGGTCGCGGCGGACAGGGAACGGTGGTGGCCTCAATTTTGCTGGCCAAAGCCTTTTTCAGCGTCGGTTATTATGTTCAGACCTTTCCCGTTTTTGGGGTGGAAAGGCGGGGAGCGCCGGTGGAAGCCTATCTGAGGCTGGATGCGGAAAAGATATTACTGCGCTGCAATGTTTACACACCCGACCATGCGGTTGTCCAGGACGTCAAACTGCTGGGCGCCGTTGATGTTACCGCCGGGCTTAAACCGGGGGGTTGGATTCTGATAAACGCTCCGGGCCAGCCGGCAAATCTGGAAACCTTTTCCGGTTATCACCTGGCCTGTGTGGATGCCACCGGCATTGCCATAAAAAACGAGCTGGGCACCCGTACCCACCCTATTATCAATACTGCCATGATAGGTGCATTTGCACGTATGCTGAAGATGCCGTCTTTAGAAGCGATTTCGGATGCCATAAAAGAGGACATCTCCCTAAAACCGGAACAAAACATTCAGGCGTCCAGGGATGCATATGAACATGTGAAGCTTTTGGGACTTATCGATTGACAAACGAGCGCCCGACCTCCGCTGGTCTTGGGGAGCACCACAAGTGGTTTGGGGAGCCTCCCTCCAGGGCCTGAGGATCAGCGCTTAGAGCCAAAAAAGTAAAAGCTAAAACTGATAAATATAAAAAAGAGGATATCTTCCTTTTTGGAAAATCCCAAATCAGCATTCCGAAATCCGAAATCGAAGACATCTGTCGTCTGTTAAAAAGGCACAACCTATGCAGGACCCCAAAATTGATAAACAGCTGCCGCTATTTGTCCCTCATTCCAGCATATCCACAGCGGTGAACAAGACGGGGTCCTGGCGATTCTTTCATCCCAAATATGAAGAAAAAACTGCACCCTGCATTGCGGCCTGCCCGGTGGGTCAGGATATTCCCCGGATTGAAATGCTGGCCTTCCGGGGCCAGTTAAAAGATGCCTGGCAGACGATTTTAGATGAAAATCCGTTTCCGGCAGTCTGCGGGCGGGTGTGTTTTCACCCCTGCGAAACTGCCTGCAACCGGGCCAACATGGATGACGCCATCGCCATTCACCATCTCGAACGATTCCTGGGTGATTCAGCAATCACCACGGGCTCCACATCAGAACTCGAAATCAAGCCGTCCACCGGCAAAAAAGTGGCCATTGCCGGCGCAGGCCCCGCGGGGCTGGCAGCCGCGTATTTTCTTACCCGCCTGGGATATAGCTGCGATGTGTTTGAAGCGGCATCAGAACCCGGTGGTGTACTGCGATGGGGGATCCCCGCCTATCGCCTGCCGCGCGACATCCTTGGACAGGAAATCAGGCGGATTGAAAATTGCGGCGTCACCATTAAATGTGAGACCCCTGTCACCGGTAGGCTGCTGGAAACCATCCATAAACAATATGATGCACTGTTTGTCGGCTGCGGATACGGGCGATCCATCGGCCTTAAAATTGTAGGCGATGAATTTGCCCGTGATGGACTGGATTTTCTAAACAGCCTTCACCGGGAGGAAAAAATGTCGTTCAACGGAACCGCAGCCATTATCGGGGGCGGCAACACCGCCATTGATGTTGCCCGCTGCCTGGCACGCCTGGGGACAGCACCGCTGATTGTCTACCGCCGCCGTATTCAAGACATGCCGGCCTTTGAGCCGGAAATAGCAATGGCTGTCGAAGAAGGCGTTCGCATCATGCAACTGGTTGTCCCGATCCGCATTCGGGAAACCGCCGGCAATTCCTCTTCTTCCCTGCCCGGCTATGAACTTACTTTGCAAAAAATGAAAGTCAGCAAGAAAGAAATCAGCGGCCGGGCCCGGGTTATCCCGGACGGTGAAGACACTGCAACCCTTACCGTTCAGAATATCTTCGTTGCCATAGGGGCCGCCGCCGCGGCCCTCTGGCAATTTCCCGATTCAAAAGAATCAAAAACGCTAACCTTAAGCCACTGCGCGTTCTTTGAGCATAAGATGCCTCTGATATTCGGCGGGGATCTGACCAGTCCGATCAAAAGCGTCACCGATGCCATCGCCTCCGGCAAGCAGGCCGCCATGGCCTTTGACACTTATTTCAAGCACGGCATGGATGCCATAGAAGAAAGACTTGCTAACTGCCGGGTCGGTGCCGGACCGGCACTGTCCATGGATATCTACCTGGAAAAAGATCGTAAAAACCGCACTGCTCATATCGTCAGCTATGATGAGATCGTCACCGACTATTTTCAAACGGCTGCCCGCAGCGTCCCGTCTACTCTTGATGCCGGTCAGCGCATCCGATCCTTTACCGAAATCGAATCAACCCTGGATAACAACGCCGCCAGAGAAGAGGCCGGGCGCTGTTTTAACTGCGGAATCTGTGCCTCCTGCGACTACTGTCGTCTTTACTGCCCGGAAATGGCGGTGAAGGTTGAAAACGCCCGGCGGTCGATCAACATGGATTTTTGCAAGGGATGCGGTGTGTGCGTCACGGAATGTCCGCGCAACGCCATGGCGCTGGAGGAGGAAATAAAATGATAAAGGTCTTAGAGGGCAGTCACGCGGTATCGGAGGCCGCCCGTCTGGCAAAAGTCCAGGTGATCGCCGCCTATCCCATTACCCCCCAAACCCATATCGTGGAGGCCTTATCGCAATACTGCTCGGACGGCACCCTGAATGCACGCTTTATAAATGTGGAAAGCGAACATTCGGCCATGGCTGCCGTTATCGGCGCTGCCAGCGGCGGTGCGCGCGCGTTTACGGCATCCTCTTCCCACGGGTTGGCCTACATGCACGAGCTGTTGCACTGGGCATCGGCCGCCCGGCTGCCCATTGTGATGGCCGAAGTCAACCGGGCCCTGGGACCGGGGTGGAATATCTGGACAGACCAAACCGACAGTCTTGCCCAGCGAGACACCGGCTGGATTCAGCTTTACTGCGAAGACGGCCAGGAAGCCCTCGATACCACCCTGCAGGCCTTTCGTTTGGCTGAAGCGGTCAATCTGCCTGTCATGGTGGTTCTGGACGCCTTTTATCTTTCCCACACCTTTGAACCCATCGATGTCCCGGACCAGGAAATGGTGGACCGCTTCTTGCCTCCGCCCTCCCCCCGGATCCGGATGGATACGGCCGATCCCTGTGCCGTCAATCAGCTGGTGACCCCCGCTGCCTACATGGAGATGCGCTTCAACACCCAGCTGGCCATGGAGGAAGCCCAGCGTCGTCTGGTGCTCATAGAAAAGGAATTTGAAACTATATTTAATCGAACCCACGGCCTGGTCGAAGCGACCCATTGTGAGGATGCCGATATCATCATGGTCACCACCGGCACCGTGACCGGTACCTGCCGGCAGGTGCTGGCGGATCTCAGGTCTCAGGGCGAAAAAGTTGGTCTGTTCAAACTCAAATTGTTTCGGCCCTTTCCAACGGATCTCATTTGCCGTCATCTTAAATCCGCCCCAAAAATTGCGGTCATTGACCGGAATATCTCTTTTGGTGCCGGCGGCATATTTGCCCAGGAAATTCGGGCGGCCCTTTGCAATCAGGATCCGCATCCCCAGGTTTTCGGCTATGTCGCCGGACTGGGCGGGCGTGATATAACACCGGACACCCTGATGGAAATCTACAACAATACCAATAATCAACCCGCCCCTGCCGAAGAAACGATTTGGATCGGGCTTAATCAGGAGACCGTTGAATCATGGCGCAACTGAACCGAGGTTGGTTCGCTTCGCTCACCAACGGAATAATGGAATATTGGCATTGTGGAATAATGGGTAAAAAAATCAGAAAATTGAGATTGCGTGAGCATCATAAAAAAATGTAGCCACAACATTTTTTCAGCATTTTCTCATTTGCCGCTTTTAAACCCAATATTCCAGTATTCCAATATTCCAACATTCCATTTGCTTATAAGGTCGATGACCGCAAGAGCATTGTGAGGTACCAATGGATAATAAAAATGCACCAACCGCAAAGTACCCTGATCTGATGAACCCGGGGCACCTGGGCTGCCCCGGATGTGGTGCCACCATTGCCATGAAGTTTGCTCTCCAGGCCCTGGGAGAAAAAACCATGGTGGTTATACCGGCCTGCTGTTGGGGGGTTATCGCCGGACCCTATCCCCAAAGCGCGCTGCAAGTTCCCATCTTGCACACGGCCTTTGCCACCGCCGGTGCGGCCGCCACTGGGTTGCGGGCAGCCCTTGACATGCGGGGAGATACCGAAACCACAGTTCTTTCCTGGGCCGGCGATGGCGGGACTTTCGACATCGGGTTTCAGTCCCTGAGCGGCGCCGTAGAGCGCAACGAGGATTGCATCTTTGTTTGCTATGACAACGAAGCCTACATGAACACCGGGGTCCAGCGTTCCTCGGCCACCCCTTACGGCACCCAAACCACCACCACACCGGCCGATAAATGGAAAAAAACCGGCAAAAAAAACATTTTGGAAGTGTTGGCTGCCCACCGCATTCCCTATGCCGCCACCGCCAGCATTGGCTATCCGGAAGATATGATGAGCAAATTCAGAAAAGCCGGGGACATGAAAGGCGGTGCAAGATTCATTCACGTCCTGGCCCCCTGTCCCACGGGCTGGCGGATCGGATCAGAAATGTCGGTTAGAATCGCACGGCTTGCTGTTCAAACCAATGTGTTCCCGTTGTACGAAGTAGAGGGCGGTATTCACTATACCCTGAATTTCAATGGCGATCGAAATGTGAACGAATACTTTAAAAGCCAGGGCCGGTTTAAGCATCTGTCGGAGGCGGATATCGATTTGATACAGCAACAGGTGGATGCTGAGTGGCATCTGCTGGTACGGAAGGATAGTGCCAGCTGATAGCTGATCGCCTGAAGGACTGAACCTTTTACTGGAATTCTTCATTGATATTTTTATTTTCTGTGTTAGAATTATACAGTTAAAGTATCGAACACACAGAAAATATAGATACAGCTGAATACGGACGCAGTCCGCACCGATCAAAGCAACAATTGTTTCTAATAGGATGGACTCTGTTGAGTCTTTTTTTTTACCCCAACTTGGAAAGGAACCACCTCAATGAAGTTTGCAAACTGCAGAATACTTTATCAGATCACTGCGATTTTGGTTTTAGTGCTGCTATTTCATCCGGCCATGGCATCGGACAAAAAACCTTCCGGTGAAAAAGTGGCGGTGGTAAACGGCGTTGTTATTTCCCGGACTCAATACGACAAAGAACTAGGCGTTCACCGCGAACGAATTTCTCGGCAGGGAAAACAGATATCCGACGAACAGATGGTAGAGCTGAAAAAGGACATCCTGGAAGGGCTTATCGAACGTGAGGTCCTGTATCAGGAAAGCCATAAAGCCGGCATTAAAATCACCGATCAGAAAGTCAATGACCAATTGGCGGGCATCAAGAAGCGCTTTTCGAATGAAGAAGAATTCAAAAAAGCCCTGGCCAGCATGGGCCTGACCGAGGAAGAAGTCAGGGCGCAAATCCAGCGTGGTCTTGCCATCCGGGAGTTGATCGATCAGAAGGTCGCCAATAAAATCGCCATAACAGACGAAGAAACCAAAGCTTACTATACCGATAATCCGCAATTGTTTAATCAGCCCGAGAAGGTAAAAGCCAGCCACATTTTAATCAAAGTTGAACCGACCGCCGATGATGCCAAAAAAGCAGAGGCCCGCAAAAAAATCGAAGAAATTCAGCAAAAACTGAAAGAAGGCGGCGACTTTGCGGAACTGGCCAAGGAGTATTCCCAGGGACCCAGCAGCACCAAGGGGGGCGATCTGGGCTATTTTCAACGCGGACAGATGGTCAAACCGTTTGAAGATACGGCCTTTTCAATGAAAGCCAATGAGGTCAGCGGCCGGGTCGAGACCCGTTTCGGGTACCATTTGATAAAGGTCTATGATAAAAAGCCCGGACAAACCCTGGCCTATGCTGATGTCAAAGATAAGATCGCTCAGCGTCTGAAACAGGAAAAGGTCGAAAAAGACGCTACCCAGTATGTTGAAATTTTAAAGAAAGATGCCAAGGTAGAAAAATTGATGTAAATGATTGCTGCGTCTAATCAGAAGCATTTATCAACGATTCCGACAGTTGGAATCGTTGTCATCTCTCTTTATGTTGCCGCACAATTGCTGTCTGATATTGCCAGCCTTAAAATTACCCTGATTGCCGGTTTCAGCATGGATGCCGGCACCTTCATCTATCCGCTGACATTTACCATCCGGGACCTGGTCCACAAGCGCCTTGGCAAGCAGGTGGCCCGCACCGTTATTTTTATCGCAGCGGGCATCAACCTTTTCATGGCGCTCTTTTTTCAGTTCACTACCTGGCTGCCCCAGGATCCGTCCTGGGGATTGGACAGGGAATTTGTCGCCGTGCTGGGACCGGTCTGGCGGATCGTCATCGCCAGCATTGTCGCCGAAGTCATCAGCGAACTGATCGACACCGAAATCTACCATCTCTGGCAAAACCGAATCACTGAAAAATACCAGTGGATGCGTGTGCTGTCCAGCAATGCCGTGAGCATTCCAGTCGATAGCCTGATTTTCTGCTGGGGTGCATTTGGCTTTTCATTGCCCCATGATGTGGTCTGGTCCATCTTTTTTGCCAATGTCATTGTAAAAGGCGGCGTGACGATTGTCAGCCTGCCGGCTATCTACCTGGTAAAAAAACAAAATTAAAGGTTCAAAGGTTCAGCGTTCAGGGTTCAAAGGTTAAGGCAATTCTGAACTTTATCGAACTATCACCCGTGCCCGTAATCCAGAGTAGGGTCGACCTCCGTGCCGACCGTGTTTAGGTGTGGCCGATTACCCGAATCCCGGCGGGCACGGAGGCCCGCACTACTTTCGAGGTTTGCAACGGGTAACAGTATGATAAAATTCGAAATCGCCTGTACCTTTGAACCTCTGAACCCTGTTATCCCACTTTGCGGAACCAGATTATTATGCTATAAATACGTTCACTCTTCCGACCTGCTTAATATGTCCCAACCTTGAGGAAAGGAGGTTTCACATGTCAATCAAAGTCACATGGTACAGTCATGCCAGTTTTTTGATAGAAACCAAAAAAGCCAGACTCCTGGTAGATCCGTTCATTACCGGCAACCCTCTTTCTCCGGTGAAAGCCGATGCCGTTCAGGCCGACTACATCCTGGTATCACATGGCCATGGCGATCATGTCGGCGACAGCATACCGATTGCCAAGCGAACCGGAGCGATGGTGATATCCAACCATGAAATCCAAAACTGGATGTCCGGCCAGGGAGTGGAGCACGTCCACTCCCAGCATATTGGCGGCGGTTTTGATTATCCCTGGGGCCGGGTTAAATTGACCATTGCCCAGCATGGCTCGATGCTGCCGGACGGCTCCTATGGCGGCAATCCCTGCGGATTTTTGTTCTACATCGATGGCAAAAAGATCTATCACGCCTGCGACACCGGTCTGTTCTACGACATGAAGCTCATCGGCGAGGAGGGTATTGACCTGGCGATCCTGCCGATCGGAGATAATTTTACCATGGGACCCGATGACGCTTTACGGGCTGTAAAACTTATTGAACCCGGGCTGGTGGTCCCCATTCATTACAACACCTTTGAAGTCATCAACCAGGATCCTCACGCCTGGGCAACTAAGGTGGAAAACGAAACAGATACAAAGGTAAAGGTGATGAAGCCGGGGGAGAGTATTCAACTCTAGCGAGTTCATAGCTCATAGCCGGTAATCCGGTTTCGGTGCTTGCCCGCCTTCGCCTTTCGGTTTCCGGCCTCGCCAGAACCAGACGGCGGCAGGCCGGTTAAATGGAGATAAAAATGAATACAAAAGAAAAAATACTAAAGGAATTTCGGAGACGGGCTTTTGTTCGGTTCGACCAACGCTGCCGGGAGGAAGAAAACAGGGAAGACACCCGACATACTTTAGATACCCTGCAGGAGTTAACGGGGCTGCCTCGCCGGGAATTGGAGACCATTGCCGCAGACGTCGGGGCTTTCTATGAACCGGAGGAAAAAGACTTCTTTTCGGTTAAAAATCAGGTTCTGATGGTTTCTGCAGGCCTTGCACTGATCTGCCTTTCCTTTTGGGCCTTCATCGGGTTAATCCTTTAGGTCGGGGCAAGTTTGAATGCTATCTGATTTTTTTGGATATTAGTCGCGACTCGAACAGCAGGCGAATTTGCGGGGGTCTTTTTTGTTATAGTGATAGGATCGCACCAGATTTTATTTGATGGTAAGGATAGAGGAGGAGAAAACGCGCAGCGTACTATTAGTACGTGAGCATTTATCGCCGACGACTAACGCAGCCATCGGATAAAAGATGGAATTTAGAAACCAATTTTGGGCCCTTAACCTAAGGGCGGTGTTAGATCCCTCACCCGGAGGGCTTGCAGGACGGGGCGGCAAACCCACCTGATCCGGAGGCTATCCCCTGGGCCCTGACACAGCCCGCCGACATCAGCTTTGCCACATCCTTACAATCGCACTCGGGACAGTTGGGCGCCGGGTCGTTGGCAGACATCATCAGTTCTTCAAAACAGTGGCAACAGGCTTTGCACTGGTATTCATAGATCGGCATCGGGTACTCCTTAAAAAATTTTCTATATAGTAATCTCTATTCCGGCCAAGTCAAGATTGATCACCAAATTCGTAATCTTTAAGGTTAGATTTTTTATCAGCCGGATATCAAAGACGGTGCGGTAATTTCGATATAAGG
>Ga0265306_10000334_pt1 | contig 21980 bp, 18 predicted proteins | sample Helome_3_FD_192493 | JGI IMG/M metagenome (GOLD analysis project Ga0265306, IMG submission 192493) | Marine sediment microbial communities from subtidal zone of North Sea - Hel_20160420 (Illumina Assembly) | ecosystem: Environmental > Aquatic > Marine > Subtidal zone > Sediment ... | reverse complement strand
GAAACGCGACCCCATGAACGAACACAACAGGCCCCCAACCTGTAACCCACGAATCATCTCATGGCGTGCTCGCTGCGTCCATCAGATCCGTATCGGAGTTGTTCGATCGCCCGGGAGGTTGGCTGGGTGGAGAGTCCGTGCCAGAAGGTCGTCGCACTCCATCGGCTAGTGTCACGGATGTGGCGGAGGACTTGCAGGAAGGGACCGGCCAAGAGGTGAAGGCCGACAAGGGCCGACGAACCTCCTTGGCGACGCGCCTGGCACTTGTCGTACTGCTGGTCTCGATTCTGTCGATCCTCGTCTCGGTGCTGGTGTCATCCAACAGCATCGGGAGTACATCCGACGAGCTCATCGAGCAACGGGTGAAGACTCGATCCAACGCCATTGCCACCGAGCTCGATGAGTATTACGGCGACCTTGGCGTCCAGGTTGCCATCCTTGCGTCGGGTGCGTCGGCGCCAACGGTTCTGGCAGATTTCACCGCCGCATACAACGAACTCGATGCGTTGGATCCCGACTCCTTGGGCGACGAGGCCGAGCGTCTCCTCGAGTTCTACACGGATGAGTTCATTCCCCGACTCGCTGATGTTCGGGGCGTCTCCGTCGATCCTGACGAGCTCATCCCTCGTGCGCAATCCGCTCCCACCTATCTGCAGACTGCGTACATCGCCGACAGTAGGGTCGAGCCGAGTGAGCGCCGGCTGATCACCGATCCTGGCGATGGCAGCACATGGACCGAGGTCCACAAGAAGTACCACCCGGCCTTACGGAGGCGGATCGATGCGATCGGCTTCGACGACCTGTTCCTGGTCGATGCAGAAACCGGGGCCGTCGTGTATTCGACCGACAAGGACGTTGCGTTCGGCACGAACCTTTACGCGGGACCGCACAGTGGCACACCATTGGCCTCACTTGCTCGTCGTGTCATCGCCACCGGGGAGCCAGGCGATCTCGAGGCAGCAGACTTCGCGACCTATACGCCGCTCCTCGATCTCCCGTCAGGGTTCCTCGCTGCACCCGTGTTCGACGGGGACGAGCTCATCGGTGTCCTTGCTGTCAGCGTCGACCTTGACTCAGTCACGGAGATCATGACCTCTTCGTGGCGGGACGGTCGGTTTGGTGAGACCGGGGAGCAGTATCTGGTCGGGTCGGACCGGACCATGCGGTCGGACTCGCGGGCCTTCATCGAGAATCCGTCCGAATACCTCCTTCGCGTCGGCGAGCTCGGCGGAGTTGCCGACGAGGATCTCCGGAGGATGCAGAAGCTCGGGACAACCGTGATCTTCCAACCAGTCGACAACGAAGCTGTCCGAGCCGGCCTCGAAGGGGAGGCGGGACTCGTCGAGACGACCAACTACCTCGGCAACCAGGTGTACTCCGCACACCGGCCGATTGCATCCGACGTGTTCGATTGGGTCCTGTTGGTGGAGCAGGAGGTGACCGAAGCCAGCGAGCCGTATCGGGACTACGTCCAGTCGATACTGACGATCACTGTCGTATTCGTCGTTGCACTCACATTTGCAGCCGTCTGGTGGGCTGGGCGCCTCGTTGCTCCTCTCCGTATGATGGCGGCCGCACTGCGGACGACTCGCGAAGAGGACGTTGTCACCCTGGCGCCCGTGACAGGCGTCACCGAGTTTCGCCAGCTCGCCGGCCACCTGAACGACATGGTCACGGGTCTCGTCGAACGGAAGGAGGCTGTGCTCAAGGCCCTGCGCGGCAAGACCGCTGTCCTTCGCACGCTGCTCCCTGCTTCAGCCATCAACCAAGTCTCCGTCGGTGATCGGAGGTTCGTGGAAATGCTGCCTCAGGCGACTGTTGCTGTCATCCACATGGACGGAATCGACACCTTGTTCACCAGCAGTGATGTTGAGGCGAGCCGGCAGTTCCTGACCTCGCTCATCCGGATTGCTGATGAGGCAGCGAGGTCGAATGACCTCGAGCGCGTCAAGGTCAGTGGTGCTAGGTACTTTGCAGTCAGTGGCATGGGCACGCCCTACCTCGACCATGCGCCACGGTCCGTCAGATTCGTGGCTGAGGCCATTCGCTCCATGGCCGCCGCAGCGGAGGGAGCTGGTGTCGAGCTGCGCGTCTCCGGTGGCGTTTCGTCAGGTGCGGTGACGGCCGGGCTGGTTGGAGACAGCCGGCTGGTCTTCGATCTGTGGGGCGACCCTGTCGATGAGGCCGCCAGGCTCGCTCGTCTGTGCCCAGCGAACTCGATCTACATCGGGGCCGGCGCACAGAATCGTCTCCCCGGTGGCACCGGCCTCACGCAGGTCACACTTCCCGGCGACGATACGGCGTGGTCGCTCAGGGCTGATGCGGCGATACCCGAGGTGGCGCCATGAGTGTGCTCTTCGACAATGCGGTTTCGATCTGGGCCATGGTCCTCATCGTTCTCCTGCCGGTACTCATCGTCGCTGGCGGTGAGCTCGAGGAACGACTTCGGCAGCGTCGATCGCCACTGACCGAACCGGTCGCAACGATGCGAACGTGGGTTCTCGGTTTGGCGACACTGTGGGTGCTCGTGGTGATGGTGCTCGGCGTTTCGGCCAGCAACGTCTTCGTCAGAGTTCTCGCGACCGCAATCTGCATTGCACTGGTGATCGCCTGCCTCCAACTGCTCTCGTTCGTAACCAACAGGGCCGAGCAGCGGGCTGAACTCCCGGGGGAGCGAGGAATCCCTGCTCTGCTCCTCCTGCTGCCGCGGTTGCTGGTCTTCCTCTTTGCAGGCTGGGTGATCTTTGCGGGGATTTGGAACGTCGATCTCACCGGTCTGTTTGCGGCACTCGGAGTCACATCCCTCGTCGTGTCGCTTGCGCTGCAGCCGACACTCAGCAGCCTGGCGTCGGGTCTGTTGCTGCTCGGTGATCGACCATTCAGCCCGGGGGATTGGATCAGCTTCGACGACACCGAGGGACGAGTCGTCGATCTGGGATGGAGAACGTCTCGTATCCAAGACCGCAATGGAGACATCCATGTGGTGCCCAACGCCACGCTGTCAACAACGAATCTCGTCAACTACGCCCAACCGAATGAACTTCATCGCGTCGTGGTGCCGGTTCAGGTCGCGTATTCGAACCCGCCCACGTCGGCCAAGGAGATGTTGCTCGCTGCTGCCCGAGCCACCGAAGGAGTGCTGGAGTCGCCTCCACCGAACATTCGGGTCAAGCAAATCGATGATCCGTTGATGGGGTACGAAGCCCATATGTGGATCGACGACTATGCGATCGCTCCGCGTGTGTTCTCGGATTTCGGCTCGCTCGTGTGGTACCAGTCGAACCGAATGGACGTTCCACTGCCGAGTCCGGCGTACGACCTGTATCACCACGACCCGATTCAGGAAGCCGCCGATGCCGAGGTTGGCTTCGAGGAACGCAAGGAACGCATCAGACGGAGTCCTCAACTGCGAGATCTGTCCGACGGGGACCTCGGGCGGCTTGCTTCGGCAGCCCGTGCCGTTCGCTTCAGCAGGGGCGAGAGGATGGTTCCGCAGGAGGATGGATCCACGGACACGTTCGTGCTCTTCGAAGGTGCTGCACGCATAGTCGATCCGCTGAGAACGATTCGCTTCGTCGAACTGTCCGCGGGAGATGTCTTTGCAGTACTCGGTCGATCCTCAGAGAGTGGACTCTCGCCCGAGGTGGTGGCGATGACGGACTGTGAGGTGGTGGTCATCAGCGCCGAGGCGGCCGGAGCCGTGATCAGCCGCAACCCTGCACTCAACGAGGCGCTCAACAGGCTCGAGGTCTCTCGGATGCGTCGGCTCGATCCAACGGAGCCCGTGTCGGTCGGTCCTCCGGGGTCCCTGAACGGCGGGTCTGGAGCGGCCGAACAATCAGCGGCGAACGCCGCTGTAGAGGAGACACCCGATGACGGGTGATCAAGCCTCCTCGGACACCAACGCAACCCGTACGGGTCGGCGTGCGCGAACCGACGTTGCGCGCACGATGATCCTGACAGCTGTGCTGTCGGTGCTCCTGATCGGCGCTTTCAACCTCTACCAGAGCCGTGAGTTCCTCCTCGGGGAGGTTGAAGGACAGCTGGCGGATGTTGCCGCATCGCGGTCAGATCGTCTCGAACGCGGAATAGTGAGTGTGACGAAACTGGCGGAAGCTCTTGCCGCATCCAGGTCGACGACCGAAGCGCTGCAGTCGTTGTCGGCTGGGTTCAACGCGATCGACGAACCGCTGAGCGCCTCTGAGGAAGAGGAGCTGCGGACGTTCTACGCCGATCAAGTCATTGGTGCGGAGTTGCGGGACGGGTCAGTAGTCGGGGACGGGGTGTACCCAACCACCGAAGAGGCCCAATACGTCCAGTACTGGTACATCGCCACCAACCCATTCGAGGTTCGTTCCGAGCTCGTTGACCCCGGTGACGGATCGCAGTATTCGTCGGCTCATGCGGAGTACCACCCCGAGATACGGAAGCTCGCACAAGGCGGCATCGTCAGCGATGTTCTGTTGATCGACCTCGACGGCGACATCGTGTACTCGATCGAGAAACGCATCGACTTCGGCACCAGCATCTTCGATGGTCCGCATGCCGACAGCACCGTGGCTCGGGCCATCGTCCGCCTCCAGGAGGCGCCTGCTGGTCAGGCAGCCGTGGTCGACTTCTCCCCATACGCACCAGCTGGCCTCGCGGCTGAGATGTGGGTGGTCACGCTCGTGCGGAGCGGCGACGAGGTGACCGGCGCGATCGCCGTCGCCATCCTGAGCGAGGTCGTTTCCAACTTCGTGACCGCCGATGGGATGTGGGAGGAGACCGGTTTGGGGGACACCGGTGAGGTCTACATCGTCGGTCGTGACGGAACGCTTCGTTCCGAGTCGAGGCAGTTCCTCGAGGATCCGGCCTCCTACGTGGCCACGCTCGAGTCGGTGTACACCGACCAGCCCGGCATCGCCGAGGCTGTCGAGGCCTCCGGCTCCACGGTCCTCGTGCAGCCCGTGGACTCAGAGCCAGTCGATGTCGCCCAAGAGGGGGATCGCTTCTCTGGAGGAGCCACGAACTATCTCAACCAACGAACCGAGGCGATATCTGGCCCCGTATCACCGAGCTCGCTCGGCTGGGTGGTGGTGGCGGAAGTCCAACGCAGCGAAGTCACGGCACCGCTGATCGACTACTTGTGGAGGCTTGGCGTCGTCGTCCTCCTGGTGATCGCCGCTGCAACCGTTACTGCGGTGTTTGCATCGTCCCGCCTGCTCAAGCCGATTGATCCCATCGTTGACGCAGCGCAACGGGTGAGTGACGGCGATCTCGAAGTACGACTCCCGGACGCCGGTCGTGACGAATTCGCATTCCTGTCCGGGGAGTTCAATGAGTTCGTCGCCGAGTTGAGTCATCGCAAGGCCGATGTCAGCGCAACGGAAGCAGAAACCACAGAGCTGCTTGCCTCGGTCGTGCCCCGACGCCTCGTTGACAAGGTGATGGCCGGAGATCGGGATCTTGCCGAGGCCATGAGCAACGCCTCGCTGGTTGCGATGACGCTGAAGGGCACCATGGGCAACACCAGAGGTTTCGAAGACCTGGCGTACGACAGCTCCGAATTGGCGGCCGGGATGGCTTCGATCGCCCAGGCTCACGGCGCGGAGCAGCTGAGTTCATCGGCTGTCACCTTCCTCTTCGCAACGGGCCTCGATGTCGAAGCCCCCCGCATAGAGGATGCGGTCGAATTTGCAATCGCAGCTGTCGACTGGCTCTCCGAAGCCCTGGAGTCAAAAGGTCTGTTGTTCTCGGTTGCCGTCGGCGTGGCGTCCGGAGACGTCGTGACGGGGGTCATGGGAACGGAACGGCTCTCCGTCGATGTCCTCGGTGCACCGCGGCAGATCGCTGGAGCACTCGCAGAGGCGGCCGATGGCGGGCAGGTGCTCGTCGGTGCGGAGATCGCAGGATTGCTCGGTCACGAGTATCAGGTCGACCGGGTCAGCGGGTTGGAGGACCTTGCTGGTTCGCCGCTCGATGCCTGGCAGGTCCGGAGTCGAACAGCGGTCTGACCACGGTCGATCGCGGTGTCGCCGCCGATAGAGTGATAGCTGAGCTGGCATGTGCAGGAGTCGATGGACGCCCTATGGCTGCAACTAGCGTTGATCGTGGTGCTCGTCGCCATCAATGCGGTCCTTTCAGGAAGTGAGATCGCGCTCATCTCGCTGCGCGAACCCCAGCTGGCTCGTCTCGACGCTCGGGGCGGTACCGGGAGTGTCGTGGCCGAGCTCGCACGAGAGCCAAACCGGTTCCTGTCGACCATCCAGATCGGGATAACGCTCGCCGGATTCATGGCTTCCGCGGTGGCCGCCGTGAGCCTGGCACAGCCGATCGTCGGCTGGTTCTCCTGGGCTGGCGACGCCGACGAAACGCTCGCCATCATCACGGTGACCCTGGTGCTCTCGTTCGTCACCCTCGTCTTCGGCGAGCTTGCCCCCAAGCGCCTGGCGCTGCAGAAACCAGAGCAATGGGCCATGGCAACCGGCCGTGTGCTGCACGGCTTCTCTGTCGTCATGACCCCTGTGGTGTGGTTGCTGAGCATTAGCACCGACGCCGTGGTGCGTGTCTTTGGCGGCACGCCGGGTGCACACCGCAGTGAAGTCGACATCGAGGAGCTGAAGGACATCATCCTCGCCAACGCAAGGCTGTCCGATGATCACCACGAAGTGCTGCTTGGCGCCGTCGAGCTGGTGGAGCGAACTGTTGGTCAGGTCATGACTCCCCGCCCAGACGTTCGATTCGTGGCATCCGATGCCTCCGTGTCGGATGTCGTGGCCCAGATGATTGATTCGGGATTCTCGAGGCTTCCGGTCACCGAGACCGATCGTGGCCTCGACGCGGCAATGGGTGCGGTGAGTCTGCCTGATTTGGTGTCGGCAGACCAGACGGCACTGGTCGGTTCGCAGGTCAAGGACGTTCCGGCGTTCCCGGAGTCGTCTCCCGTCCTGGTGGCGCTTCGAAATCTCCAGGCGGCTCGGCAGCAGTTGGCATTCGTCGTCGATGAGCACGGAGGCATCGAAGGAATCGTCACGGTTGAGGATCTCGTCGAGGAGATGGTCGGCGAGATATATGACGAGTACGACGAAGACGTTGCGACGGCCCGAAGGGATCCAGATGGCAACTACATCGTCCCTGGTCGGTTTCCCGTGCACGATCTAGTGGACCTTGGCATCGAAGTTCCCGCGGGCGACTACACGACAGTCGCTGGCCTCGTCTTCGCGACCGCAGGCCAGGTACCTGACGCAGACGACGCTGTGATCGTCGGTTCGTGGCGTATCACCGTGCTGGCGGTCGACGACAATGCCATCGAGGCTGTTCGATTCGTGAATGACACGCAGTGAGGCGCGCCGAGGCGTCAGTCCTCAGGTTTGGTGACATCGACGACTGACGCGTCCAGAGCCGCGATGAGCTCGCTGGCGTCCACGCTGATCGAGACGCCGTGGTCCCCGCCACCGATGGAGACGCGGCTGGCGGCTCCAAGCTCTGCGTCGGCGAGAACTGGCCATGGATGTTTGGCGCCGAATGGTGTGATGGTCCCTCGTGCGTAGCCCGTGGCGGCCAGGGCCTCCTCGGCATCAGGCATCGATAATCTCCGCTCACCTACGTGGCTGCGTAGCTTTGGCCAGTCGATCACTCTGTCGCCAGGCACCAGCACGAAGAGATAGTCGCCCTCACCCCTCCGCACGACCATCGTCTTGATCACAGCCGCGGGTTCGACCCCTCGGAGGGCGGCAGCCTCCGCCAGTGAGCCAACTCGGCCGTGGTGAATCACATCGTGGTCGACCTCCGCGAGCCGCTGATCTGCAAGTGCCGGTGTCTCTGTCATCACGGTGTCCCCTTCCTTCCCGATCGATTCTGGTCGCTTCGGGTTCGATGCACGACGTCGGATTCGATACCGTGGTGCGCACCGAGGAAGGGCGAAGGATGGCACAGGTTGATGCGATCCCAGACCTACTGGTGTCCCATGGGGTTCCAGCCAATCGCGAAAGCGGCGGTCGAACTGGCGCGCTCCGGCAACCAAGGCTCGCAGGTCGGCCTCAGCACTGACGTTCACGACGGTGAATCGAGCAATGTCGTCGATGGTCTGGCGGACCTCGGCCAGCTGCTCGCCGCCGTCAGGGCCGATCGGTGCTAGCTTCGTCAGATGCTGAACTCCTCCGGACAACCCGCTGAAGCCCTCATCCTGTTCGGCATCACCGGCGATCTTGCCAGGCGAAAGCTATTCCCTGCCCTGTACGACCTGACCGCGGAGGGCGTCGCGGACATCCCGATCATCGGCGTCGCGTCAAGGGGGTGGACCGACGAGATCCTGAGGGAGCATGCGAGGGACGCTCTCGAGGCTGCAGGGATCACCATCGATGAGGAGGTCTTTTCCAGACTCGCCGGAAACCTCTGCTACGTCTCCGGCGACTATCGCGAACCGGACACCTTCGTTGACATTGCCAAACGGGCGGACGGTGGTGCTTGCGCCGTGTCGTATCTGGCCATTCCTCCTGACCTGTTCGATGACGTCGTTGAGGGGCTTTCCTCGGCAGGGCTGAACCGCGAGGGTCGCCTCGTCCTCGAGAAGCCCTTCGGCAGGGACACGGAATCCGCCCAGCAGCTCAACGAGATCGTGCACCGCCACTTCAGTGAGGATCGCGTCTATCGCATCGACCACTTCCTCGGAAAGGAAGCGGTCCAGAATCTGATGATCTTCAGATTCTCCAACACCATCCTCGAGCCTGTGTGGAATCGGCACTACATCAGGGGCGTCCAGATCACCATGGCTGAGGACTTCGGTGTGGAGGGCCGCGGCAAGTTCTACGACAATGTCGGCGCTGTGAGAGATGTGATCCAGAACCACCTGCTCCAGGTGATGGCCCTGCTCGCTATGGAGCCTCCGGTCTCGGAACACCCGGACGCACTCCGCGACGAGCGCGTCAAGGTGCTGACTGCCGTCGAATCGCTGACAGCGAACGACATCGTCCGTGGGCAATACGAGGGTTATCGATCCGAGCCTGGCGTGGCGCCGGACTCCGATACCGAGACCTTTGCGGCGGTCCGGCTGGAGATCGACTCCTGGCGTTGGGCTGGCGTACCGTGGATCATTCGAGCAGGCAAGGGACTCGCAGATACCGTGACCGAGGCTGTTGTCGAGTTCCAGAGGCCCCCACGTCCGCTGTTTGCCGACAGCGATTGTGTCCCAGGGGCCAACCGGCTGACCTTCCGCACGAAACCTGACGAGGACATTTCCCTGTCCCTCCAGGCCAAGGTCCCCGGTCCGACAATGGTGAGCGGGCCGGTTGACCTCCACCTCCAGCACGATCGCAAACGGGGACGGGACGCTTACCACCGACTTCTCGCCTCCGCCCTCCAAGGCGATCCTTCGCTGTTCGCGCGCCAGGACGGTGTGGTGGAGGCATGGCGTATTGTCGACGACATCCTCACGGGGGCAGATCCCGTGGTCGACTACCAGCGCCACACGTGGGGCCCACGGAAGGCGGACCGACTCCTTGGCGAGGATTGGGCATGGGCAACTCCATGAAGCATCATGCCTACTGAAACCTTCAGAACCCGCGCGGGTGCCATGATCCCAGCGGTGACCGCGGACCAGATGCGTGAGATCGACCGAATTGCCATCGAGGAGACTGGGCCGAACCTCTATCAGATGATGGAGAACGCGGGCCGGTCGCTTGCGATGGCGACGGTCGAGAGGCTCGGAACGCACGCCAGGACAGTGTTCGTTCTGGCGGGTGGGGGAGGCAACGGTGGAGGTGGCATCTGTGCAGCCAGGCACCTTGCCAACCATGGCGTGGATGTGACCCTCGTGCTTGCGGATGAGTCCGGCCTCGGTGAGGTGCCAGCCCAGCAGCTCAAGGTCTTTGCCTCAACATCTGGAGACATCCGTTCACCGGACAAGCTCTCCGGCCTTGGCGCACATATCGTGGTTGATGCCCTGATCGGCTACAGCCTCTCAGGTGCGCCGCGGGGCGTGGTCGCCGACCTCGTCGGTTTCGCAAACACACGCGGCGAGCAGGTCATTGCCCTGGACGTCCCCTCCGGAATCGATGCCACGACCGGGGGAGCCGCCGGTGACCACATCACAGCCGACTTGACGGTGACCCTCGCGCTGCCCAAGACCGGTCTGGACGTAGCAGCTGTAGGTCGGCTGGAGCTTGCCGACATCGGCATCCCGCGCGCTGTCTACAAACAAGCGGGTGTCGCCGGCCCCGCAACCGCATTCGGCCTTGGCTACCGCATTCGGATCACGCCTGCCGGAGGCGGCTGACGATCAGCCGCAGGCAACCGCTCCGAGATCGTCAACGTTGCTCGGCGGAAGCTCGTAGGCCGCGAGTCCTGGTTCGAACACCGGTGTGGCAGCCAGATCCGTTGGCGCCTGCGAGGTTTGGCCTTCGCCGACGCCGCCGACCACGATCTCAAGCGTTCCAAACAGTGTGCCCGTCGTGTCGACCGGAACCTCGGTCAGGTAGTACAGGAGGGAGCCACACGCGTAGACGCCCGATGGCGCCTCGGCGATCTTCGGTACGCCGTCACAGATGTCTTCTATTTCGCCTTCGTGGGGTGAGTCCGAGATATCTACCCACGTTGTTCCATTGTTGATGGAATTGCCAGCGCAGATGGGTTCTCCGCTGGCCGCGTCGAACCCTCTGTACAGCACCACGTACAGTCCGTCCCACTGATACCAGTGCGCCTCGACAGATCCGGCCGGGAACAGGTCGGCACCGCCAGCCGAGTAGGGCTGGAGCTGACCGATGATCGGTGTAGCGGCGATCGTTGCGCCCGTTGGTGCTGCAGTCGTCGTGGTTGTTGGTGCTGCAGTCGTCGTCGGTGCCGCGGTGGTTGTGGTGGCTGTAGTCGTCGTGGTTGTTGCTTGCGACGTTGTTGTGGCCTCGTCAGACCCTGCTGCGGTCGTCGTGTCAGTGGAGTCCGACGAGCACGCTGCAGCGATCATGGCGAGGACACTGAACAGTAGAACAATGCGCTTCATGGGTCCTCCGGTGTTGGGGAGGTTTCAACCTAGCGAAAATGGGGGCCGGCGTCTGGAGGATTGTGGTCGCGGCACATCGCGGAGTGGCCATGGCTCGGACGACTCTCGCGCTGGTTGTCAACCGGTGCCGGGGTCGATGGCTCCGTCGTCGGTCCCATCCGATTCCAGCTCTGCTCCTTGGGGTCCGTCGCCCCACCACAGTGTTCGTTGGGGGAACGGGATCGTGATGCCTGCATCTCTCAAGCCGGAATAGACGGCCATCGCTGCGGCGTTGGTGGCGGCCCACTCGGACAGAACGTCTGGTGCATGTGCATATCGGACGCGTATGGTGACGCCGGATTCGGCGAAACCGCGTATCTCGGCAACTGCCGGTGGGTCGGCGAGTATCTCGGGTTTCGCCTTGATGGCGCTGAGAACCGAGCTCAGGGCAAGGGCGAGATCTGTGCCATAGGCAACGTCGACCGCAACCTCACCCATCCGATAGGGATAGTGCGTGAGGTTGGCGATCGCGTTCTCGATGACCACGGTGTTCGGCATGTACACCAGCCGGTTGTCGATGGTTCGTATCACGACGACCCGCGAATTCACTTCCAGCACCTCTCCGGTGTATTCGTCGGTGGTGATCTCATCTCCGGGTTCAAACGGAGCTCTCGCCTGCAGCAACACTCCTGCACCGAAGTTCTCGATCAGCGATCGTCCTCCAACGACCATGACGATTGCCACGATCGCGATGAAGATGATGAGTGGAGCGGCTGTGAACCCGACGAAGGTGAGGGCGACGACGACCGAGAACGAAACGATCGTCCACATCGTGATCGTGCCCACGAGGTCGATGATGTTCGGTGGCAAGTCCGCCCTGGCGCCGTACCGCCGAATGAGCAACCTCGCGAACCGACCGACGATGACACCGACGATGATGGACACCAGAGCCCACACCGGGTCCCATACAGTCACCGCGTTCGCGTCAAACGCTTCGGTGACCGTGTCCACCCCGACCGATTGGCCAACAATGATCGCTGGCACGTCAACTCCTTGCGGTTCCGCGTGGTGGCTGATTCTCGTCGACTATGGCGTCAACGCCCACTCCGATTGTTGATCCACGTCAACCTGTCTCGACGGCGTCGGCGGCAAAACTCCATTGATCCCTGGACTGCCGGGCGATATCGACGTCAACCCGGCTGAGCAGGATCAGTCCAACGATGAAGAACGCTGCAACGGACAGGATCGCAGTCCGTCCGGATCCGGTTGCGGCGCTCACTGCACCAAACACGAGCGGACCGATCCCGGACAGCTTCGAGAAGACCGAGTAGAAGCCGAAGAACTCCGCTGATGCCTCCTCGGGGATCATTGACCCGTACAGGCTTCGCGACAGGGCCTGAACGCCTCCGAGCACGAATCCGACAATGGAGGCGAGTGCAAGGAATCCAATGCTCGAACCCTCAGGTAGGAAGAAGGCCATGACTGCCAATCCGGTCCACACGAGCAGCGACAGCATCACTGCTGTCTTGGGACCGACTCGTTTGGCGAGCCGTCCGAACAGCAGGGCGCCAAAGAAGGCGATGAACTGAACGAGGAGGAATGCCAGGGCGATGGTGGTCAACTCGAGGCCGAGGGTGTCCTCTGCATATGGACCAGACACAGCGATCACGGTTCCGACTCCGCTGTTGTAGATCACGAAGGCCACGACGAACAACAGCAACTGCGGGAACAGCTTCAGTTTCCTTCCTGTCGCCACGGTGCGGTTGAAGCCGATAGCGGCGTATTCGGACAGCCGCTTCTTGTCGGATGTCGGGTTGTCCTTGGGCAGGCGTGCGAGCGAGAAGACCGAGAATCCGATCCACCAGAGCCCAGATCCAAAGATGGCGATGCGTGCCGCGAGCGCCTCTGTCAGTGCCGCATCCGGCTCGTCGCTCGAGAAGAAGATCAGGATCAGAGCCAGAAGGAGGTACAGACCGCCACCGAGATACCCAAGGGCGAAGCCCCTCGAGGACACCTGATCGATCGTGTCGTCGCTGGCAATCTCGGGTAGGAACCCGTCGTAGAACACGTTCGCTGCAACGAACCCAAACTGGGTGACCACGACGACGATGAGGAACCATGGCACCTGGCCATCTGGAACGAACGGGATGACCAAGGTGAAGGCTGCACCGACAAGCGCGAAATTCCGCAGGAATCGCTTCTTCGAATCGGCGTAATCAGCCATGGCGCCAAGCACCGGCATCACGAGCATCAGGAGAATCGAGCCGATGCCGATGAGGATCGAGAAGAGGGCCTCCCCCGACAAACCCCAGTACGTGTCACCGACCATGATCGTGCCGGTGAAGAACGCACCGATGACAGCACCGAAAACCGTGATGTAGGCCGAGTTGGCCCAGTCGTACATTGCCCAGCCGAAGATGGTTCTCTTATCGTTGCGCACGGTCATCTGCGGTGAACTCCTCAGTGAAGTCGGAGCCAAGCTAGCAGCGCCAGATATTGCACGGATGGCGGTTCAGTTGCTCGCTTCCGCCGTCTGCCGACGCCATACCACCACCAGCGCAAAGCTGAGCCCTGCCGCCATCAGCGACAGGAGCCACATGACGACGTAGCTGCCGGTGACATCAACGGTCGCACCGTAGAGGGGTGGACCGATGCCGAGTCCGAGGAGGAACCCGAGGAGCACGACGCCAGAGGCCCGACCCGTGGGAGCACCTGCCTCGTTGATCACAGCGAGCATGCCGACCGAGTTCCATGCTGAGGTGCTCATGCCGGTCAGGATGACGGCCCCCCACACGAGTACGGTGAGTGTTGGGGAGAGAAGGAACAGGACGGAGGCAACCATGCCAAGTGCGGCCATCGTGCCGAGGGGGCCCGCGTAGTCATTGCGCACCTCTGCCCGGCGAGCCCACAGGATCCTGGCGCCGAAGGCGACGACGCCTCCCAGGGCTGCGGCGGCTCCTGCGAGCCGAGGGTCGAATCCGAGCGATTCCTCGGCGAACAGCGGGAGGAAGAACGTGACCGCTCCTGCGAATCCGAAGAGAAACCCATAGCCGGCGAGCCAACGAATAGATGGCGGCATGGGTCCTTCCTCGTTCTCCGCAGGACCAGAGTGCTCGGCTGTCGTCGGCACCACTGCCATCGCAACGATCCCAGCCACGAGGGGCCCCAGCGCCACGAGCAACATGGCCTGCCTCCATCCAAGGGCAAGAGCGATCGCAGGCAACGTGAGACCCGCGATAGCGACGGCTGCCTGAACGCCGGACTGCTTGATCCCAGTGACGACCCCGCGCTCGCCGCGTGGAAGAACCTGCCCGATGAGGGTGTTCGTGGCCGGATTCCCCCCTGCCTGGGAGAACGCAGCTATCGCTGAGCCAACGAAGAGCATCACGAGCGCGGTGGTGAGACCGAACACGGCGAACGATGCCGCTGAGGCACCGAAGACGACCAGGATGGCTGTCTTTCCGCCAAGGCGATCCGTGAACGAGCCGGCGAACGGCGATAGGACTGCCGCCATGATCACGTTGGTCGATACCACCCAACCAAGCGTCGCCCGCGAGATCCCCAGGTCATCGATGACAAAGGTGGCAAGGATTGCCAATGCCGCGGGAGCAAGCGTCGCTGCACCCATCGCAGCGAAGAGGAGCGCAACGAACAGCGCATGACGGTTCGGGGAGAGTTGTGCCACATCGGCACGGTACCGGCCGAGAGACGGGGTCAGGCTGCGGAACCCGACACCGGGGTCATGCGTCTCACGCTCGAACCACGGAACAACCATGAAATCGACCAACAGACAACCATCCGAGATGCCCCGAATTCTCACGTCATCTTCATGCCAACGTAAGAGGCGATTCATTCGTCGTTGCTTACATACAGGTAACGCCACAGGAGGCCGGAAACCATGAAGTCCGTTGCGATCATGTTCGCCGCAGGTGCGCTCTTCCTCGCCGCTTGCAGCGGTTCGAGCGGCGGCTCCGTGGCATCGCTCCAAAGCACGTCAACACATGCGACCTCCACCGGTGAGCAGCCGGACGAGCCGCAACTCAACGATGAGGAGGCAATCATCGCCTTCGCATCGTGCATGCGTGAGAACGGTGTCGAGGATTTTGAGGATCCGACGATCGATTCCGATGGTCGGATCGAGTTCGGCGTCGGCGGGGGAGCCCAACCACAGGAGGGCATCGATCGTGAGGTCTTGAGAGTGGCACGGGATGCCTGCCAAGAGCACCTCGACGGCCTCGCATTTGGTCCAGGCACCCTCGATCGTTCCGAAATCGAGGACCAGCTGTACGAGTTCGCCGCCTGCATGCGCGAGAACGGATACGACATGCCAGACCCGGACTTCTCAGGGTCTGCAGGCGAGCGCGGCGGCGGTGGTCCCTTCGGAGGCAGCATCGATCCAGAAGACCTAGCCTTCGTGTCCGCACTCCAAGCTTGCGAAGAGACGTTCGGGGGTTCCTTGCGGTTCGGACAGGGGAGGCCCGGCAGTGGGGGAGCACCGTGATGCCAGATCATCGCTCGCCGCGCCCCGTCCAGAGATCAAGAAACGAAACAGGATCAGAAGCTCGAACAGGAGACATGAAATGAAGCGCATGATCATTCTCATCGCTGCGATGGTGCTTGCACTCGCAGCTTGTGGAGGCTCCGATGACACAGGGGTCGCCTCGCTTGAGGAGTCGACAACCACCCAGGCTCCGTCGGCGGATGGTGCAGCCGGCGACTCGCTCGACGAGGAGGCCTTGCTCGAGTTCTCAGCCTGCATGCGCGAGAACGGAGTGGAGGACTTCGAGGATCCCGTGGTCAACGCCGATGGCACGATCGAATTTGGAGCCGTAGGTGGCGAGGGCGTCGAGATCCCGAGTGATGCGGAGATCGAGGAGCTCGAAGCTGCGTTTGAAGTGTGTGCCGACGAGCTTGCAGGAGTCGCCTTCGGCGGAGACGGAGCCTTCGACATCACCGAGTTCCAGGACTCGTTCGTCGAATTCGCAGCATGCATGCGTGACAACGGTGTTGAGCTCGACGACCCTGACTTCAACGCTCCCGGCGGAATCATCGATGTCTTCGGCGACATCGATATCACGGATCCCAAGATCCAGGAGGCGCTCGAGCAGTGTCAGGACATCTTCGCCGACTTCGCGCCCGGCGGGACCGGATGACCGAGCTGTCGGAGATCGACAAGAATCTGCACATGGACAGTCCGACCACCAGTACTCCGTCGCCTGAGCCCGCTGCCCCGTCGCGGCGGTGGTGGATCGTGGGCGGTCTTGCGGTCGCAGCGATCGTGGCGATTGGAGTAGTGCTCGCAACCTCCGTGAGTGAGGGGGAGCCAGAGGCTGCCCAGACCCAGAACACGGCCACGGTCGAACGAACGGATGTGATTGCGACGGAGACCCTGTCTGGAACCCTTGGCTATGGGTCAGCAGATCCGATCGTCTTCCGATCGTCTGCGGACGGGGTGGTCACCGTTCAGGGCCTCGCATCGGGATTCGTCACTGACATCGTGGATGAGGGGACGTTCGTCGCAGCTGGCGAGGTCCTCTACGAGGTCAATACGGAACCCGTTGTCGTTCTCGAAGGAGACCTCCCACAGTACCGCGCATTCGAGAGCCGGATGAGTGACGGACCGGATGTGCTCCAGCTCGAACAGTCCCTATCAGATCTGGGTTATGACCCAGACGGCGACATGACGATCGACGAGGACTTTGCCAGCTCCACAGCTGATGCGATCGAACGCCTCCAGGAATCGATTGGGGCCGAGGAGACCGGACGGTTCGAACTCGGCGCAGTGGTCTTCTCGCCGACACCAATCACCTATGTTGCCGAAAACCTCGTCGAGATAGCTGACGCTGTGCAGGTCGGGACACCGATCGTGGCAACCTCACAACCCATCTCTGGCACGGTCACCGGCATCGCGGAGGAGGGCTCGATCGTCGGTCAGGGCGACATTCTGGTCGAGATCGATCGCCAGCCCGTGGTGTTGATGTTCGGCGACATCCCTGCGTTCCGAACGCTCTCGGCTGGTGTGAAGGGCGACGACGTGACCCAGCTCGAAGAGAACCTGGTCGATCTTGGCTTCGGGGACGTGGAAGGCTTCGCCGTCGATGGCGACTACGACACACCGACGGCGCAGGCAGTGACGGCGTGGCAGATCGCCGTGGGGGCAAGTCCTGACGGTGTCGTGAATCTCGGTGATGTCTACTTCACTTCCACCACCTTGCGCGTCGGTCAGAACCAGGTGGCCGTGGGCGACGCTGTCGCAAACGGAACGCCGATCATGACGACATCGGTCAGTTCCACATTCGTGACGGTCGAGCTCTCGACAGACGACCAGGATCTGGTCGAGGTCGGCGATACCGTGACGGTTGAGCTGCCGAGCGGTGACGAGGAATCCGCTGTCGTTACCGAGGTCGGCACCGTGGTACTCGCCAACCAGCAGGGTGGCACCTACTTCGAGATGACGGTCACGCTTGAAGACCCCGATGCGGCTCCCGGCCTCGATGAGGCACCGGTGGATGTCATCGTCGTTGGGGATCGGGCGGACAATGCGCTCACCGTCCCTGTGACTGCGCTTCTCGCGCTCGCTGAGGGTGGCTACGCAGTGGAAGTGGTCAATGACCAGGGAACAACGACCTTGGTAGCGGTGGATCCCGGTCTCTTCGCTGACGGGTTCGTCGAAGTGGCCTCGTCCGGCCTCGAGGCTGGTATGAAGGTGCTTGTGCCGTGACGGTGGCCGAATCGCTGGCACCGAGCCAGACGGCACTTGCTCTCCACGGTGTCGTGAAGGAGTATCCAGGCACTCCGCCGGTCCGAGCACTCGATGGCGTGAGCCTTGAGATCGCAGACGGTGAACTCGTGGCGATTGTTGGCCCGTCTGGTAGCGGCAAGTCAACGCTGCTCCATGTCATCGGCACCCTCGACAGGGCATCGGCCGGTGAGGTGCGCGTTGCGGGGTACGACCTTGCGGCACTCAACGACAAGAGCCTGTCGGGGCTGCGATCGCAGCACATCGGTTTCGTCTTCCAGCAGTTCTTCCTGCTTGCAGGAGAGACCGCCCTCGACAACGTCGCCGATGGGATGTTGTACACCGGAATGCCCCTCGCTGAACGACGGAACCTGGCACGCGTTGCACTTGACAAGGTCGGCCTGTCCCAACGCGCAGACCACATGGCGACGAAGCTCTCCGGGGGAGAGCGACAGCGTGTTGCGATAGCGCGCGCACTGATCGGAAACCCACGGATCGTCCTCGCAGACGAGCCGACCGGGAATCTCGACAGCATATCTGGTGCGGCCATTGTCAGCCTGCTCGAAGAACTCAACCATGAGGGAGCAACGATCTTGGTGATCACCCACGACCGTTCGATCGCCGACCAGTTCCCCCGCCAGATCGAGCTCCTCGACGGCAGGATCGAACATGACTCCGGGGCGGGTCGATGACAACGACAATCGATCAGCCTCAGATGATCGCTCCGTCGAAGATGACCGCAGCGGACACGATGCGTGCCGCGGGAATCGGCCTCCGGACGCGACGTCTGCGTTCGATTCTCTCTGCGCTCGGCATCATGATTGGTATCGGGGCCATGGTTGCGGTGCTCGGGCTCTCCGAGTCCTCGAAGTCCGACCTCCTGTCCCAGCTCGATCGCCTCGGTACCAACATGCTGCAGGTGCAGGCTGGATCAGGTATCGGCCTCGGCCCTGGGACCCTCCCAGAGGAATCTCCATCGATGGTCTCACGCATCGGCCCGGTGGAGACCGTCGCCGCCGTCGCTGACGTATCGTCTGCCAAGGTCTACAAGAACGATCTCGTCCCGAGTGGCCGATCCGCAGGTCTCTCCGTGTTGGTGGCGGACAGGAACCTCCTCGACACCCTGCAGGGAAGCATGTCGCAAGGAGTGTTCCTCGACGAGGCCACGCCCGACTACCCGGTGACGGTTCTCGGCGCTGTTGCCGCAGAGCGGCTTGGCATCAACAGCCTCGACACGCCGGTTCGCGTCTGGCTCGGCGACGAGTGGTTCACGGTTGTGGGCATCATGGGCGGGCTTGAACTGTCTCCCGACCTCGACCGCGCGGCTCTCGTGAGTGCCGCAGCCGCAGAAACCTATCTGGCGGAGGACCTCGTTCCATCGAAGATCTACGTACGAACCACGCCGGCTGCAGTCGACAATGTCCGTAACGTCATGGCCGCCACGGTGAACCCGGAGAATCCCGACCAGGTTGAGGTCACGAGGCCCTCTGACGCGCTCGAAGCCCGCGAGGCTGCTGAGTCTGCCTTGACCAATCTCTTCCTCGGTCTCGGCGCCGTGGCTCTCCTCGTCGGTGGTGTCGGAATTGCGAACGTCATGGTGATCTCCGTCCTCGAACGGAGGGGTGAGATCGGGCTGAGGCGTGCGCTTGGCGCAACCAAGCGGCACATCTCGCTGCAGTTCCTTGGGGAGTCAGTGCTGCTCGCCGGCATCGGTGGTCTCGGCGGAGTGCTCCTCGGAGCGGCTGTGACCGCTGGCTATTCGGTCCTCCAGGGGTGGGACGTCCGGATACCGACGATTGCGGTCGTCGGCGGATTTGTTGCCGCACTGCTGATTGGCGCTGTCGCAGGGTTGTATCCCGCGATGCGGGCCGCACGCGTCTCGCCCACAGAAGCGTTGAGGACATTGTGACCGTCTCACTGGTTTCCGGGATTCGCAGGTAGCCTTCCCGCCCATGGCCAGACCACGACCACTTTTCGCGTTCCTTTTTCTCCTGCTTGCCGTGGTGCTCGTTGCCGCCGGATGCGACTCTGGAGACGATGCGTCGTCAACATCCACCGCGACGAGCGATTCAGGGACGTCGAGCACAACGACCACGGTTCCGCCCGTCACGTCCATTCCACCCGAGTCGATCCCCGGCACTGCGTCTGCATCGATCCCAGCGGATGTCGAGGCGCAGATGCGCTCGGATATCGGTGTGATCATCCTCGACGTCGAGGAGTCCAGGGGGCTTCCGTTCCTCGAAGTGCCAACCATCACGATTCTTGACGAGGTCGACTTCACGGAGCGGGTCAACGCACAATTGCGCAATGACATCGATGAGGAGGACCTTGCCGGCCAGGATGCCTTGTTCACACTGCTCGGCATGCTCGATACCGATGACGATCTCTATGAGATGGTCGTGGCGCTCTTAACCGAGCAGGTCGCTGGCTTCTACGACGGTGAAACCAAGGAGATGGTGGTGCCCGCGAGCGCTGACGGTATCACGCCGCTCCAGGAGATCGTGGTCGCGCACGAACTGGTGCATGCCCTTACCGATCAGCACTTCGAATTCAACACAGAGTTCGAGCGCCGCATCGACGAGGGGATCGGCGACGACGCAACCGCCCTCCAGGCATTGATCGAGGGTGACGCAAGCTATCAGCAGTTCCTTTACCTTGAATCGTTCGACCCTGCAAAGGCTGCTCAAGCGGCACTCGAAGCGATCAGCATCGACAGCTCGACACTTGCTGGGGCACCGCGGTGGCTCCAACGTGACCTCACGTTCCCCTACCAACAGGGCCTGAGGTTCACGAACTTCATCATGGAGCAGAGTGGCCTCAAGGGCGTTGACGAGGCGTACCAGGATCCACCGATCACCTCCGAGCAGATCCTTGATCCCAACAAGTACGTTCGAAACGAGGGTCCGCTGCGGCTCGAGGCCCTCGCCGTGGATCTGGTTGGTTGGCAGCTGTTCGACGAGGCGACGTTCGGAGAGTGGGGGACGCAGCTCGTGTTGCTCGACACGCTCACACCCGGTGCCCTCTCGCAGGCGACCGCAGGGTGGGGCAACGACACCTATCGCGTGTTCTTGAATGGCGACGAGACCGCGTTTGCGTGGTCGTACCTCGCCGAGTCCGTTGAGGATGCTGAGGATCTCGCCAATGGCCTGGTCGCACATGCACGCGACACCATGGGTGCAGGTGGAGCCGAGGAGTCCGGTGGAGGGCTGCTGTTCGCATCGGAAACCCCGTGGGTGTTCATCGATCGAATCGATGATCGGATCTTCTTCATTGCATCAACCGATGCAGCCGCTGGAGCGGATCTACGAACCCAGCTGGGGTTGTAGGAACTCAACCAGCCGTCGGGAGATGGAGCGATCCGATGCTCTTCCCTTGAGCTGCCACGCGTGATACGACCATCAGGTGGTCATCAGGAACAGCGGAAGGGACGAGCGGAATCAGCCGCGGCCAGCGTTGGGCTTGCGGCCGTGGTTCGCCTTCGAGCGGCGAGCACGCAGTTTGCGTCGTTTTGCCTTTGCCATAGTGCCCGAATCGTACCAGTGAGCCGGTCGTACCGTAGGGTGCACCTTTCGGGGCACGAATGGGAGCGGGCCGATGTCGCCCTGCCCGTCGGCTTCTGGCAGCGCCTCAGGGGCATCGCTGCACACGACGTTGCTTCCATCTTGATTCGCGGTCGGTCGGTGCATACGTTCGGGTTGCGGTCCCCCATCGCGGTGTGCGCAATCGATGAAGCGGGTCGCGTGCTTGACCATCGGATCCTTCCGGTCGCCAGCCTCTTCCGGTCGTCGAACGCGGCGTGGATCCTGGAGTTGAGCCCAACCGCTGCTCGTCCCGCTGTCGGAGTGCATCTGACCGTGGCATCATCCGGAAATGCCAGGAACGCTCATCGTGTGCGCAACACCCATCGGACACCTCGCTGACGCGAGCCCACGTCTCGCGGAAACGCTCGAAGCCGTGGACCTGATCTACGCAGAGGACACACGACGCACCGCGAAGCTCCTCAATCACATCGGCGTATCCACGCCGATGAAGAGCCTCTTCGCAGGCAATGAGAAACAGCGGCTCGCCGAGATCAGGACACTGCTGGGGGAGGGTGCAACCATCGCCCTCGTTTCTGACGCAGGCATGCCCGTGGTGAGCGATCCAGGTGCAGCCGCCGTAGAGGTTGCGGCACATGTCGGGGCCACGGTGACTGTCGTGCCTGGCCCCAGCGCCGTGACCAGTGCCCTTGCCGTCTCAGGGTTCAGCGGCGACCGCTTCGTGTTCATGGGATTCCTGCCCAGAAAG
>Ga0265306_10000333_pt1 | contig 22011 bp, 22 predicted proteins | sample Helome_3_FD_192493 | JGI IMG/M metagenome (GOLD analysis project Ga0265306, IMG submission 192493) | Marine sediment microbial communities from subtidal zone of North Sea - Hel_20160420 (Illumina Assembly) | ecosystem: Environmental > Aquatic > Marine > Subtidal zone > Sediment ... | reverse complement strand
CCGATGGCAAGAGCCTCGAGCCGATGATCGGGCATGGCATCCAGTCGATGTCTATCGGCTACCTGGTCGAAGAGGACACGCCGATGATCTGGCGCGGACCGATGGTGACCCAGGCGTTAGAGCAGTTACTTAATGACACTCGCTGGGATGACGTCGATTACCTGATTATCGATTTGCCACCCGGAACCGGCGACATCCAGTTAACCCTGGCGCAGCGTATTCCTGTCAGTGGCGCGGTCATTGTTACTACCCCGCAGGACATCGCGCTGCTCGATGCGCGTAAGGGGTTGAAAATGTTTGAAAAGGTTGAAGTGCCGGTGCTCGGCATCATCGAGAACATGAGTATTCATATCTGTAGCCAGTGCGGCCATAGCGAACATATTTTCGGTGAAGGTGGCGGGGCCCGCATGTCCGCAGATCACGGTGTCGATTTGCTTGGATCGCTGCCGCTAGATATTCGAATTCGGGAACAGGCAGACAGTGGTAATCCTACCGTGGCGGCGATGCAGGATAGCCAGATTGGTGTTATTTACCGTGCTATCGCGCGCAAAACTGCAGCCAAGCTCGCCACCAAGGCACGCGATCATTCAGCGGCTTTCCCGAACATCGTTATTCAGAACAACTGAAACACTCTCCCAGAGCCTTATTTGACAGGTTCAGGACTGACTGGATTGCCGGAATTCAGTAAGTGAAGGTAATCGGTTTTAACAGATGTCAGCTAACGGTACGTTATTAGTTGCAGGGGAATGCTTGCCTTAATGATAGCAAAACATAATAGGAGGCTGGTTTATCCAATTGTTGAGAATTATCGTTCATGTACGTAACGGCAGTTTTCTCTAACTGGCTGCTGGTTACATTTTTCGACAGGCAATACCTCCTCATGTTGGTCTCTGAATCCAGCATCTGTGCAGCGTCGGTAACACCTAGTACATAACCAACACAAACATTCTGGTCGGCGACTGAATCACTCTTGCACAAGCTCAATAACTTGTTTGCAGACATGTAATATCCCGCGTTGGCTGGATTGATAACGGACATTGCAGCGATGGTGATGAAAGCTAATATTGTTAATTTCATATTCATATCTTTGAACAACGCCCTATTGAGATTAGTGGGGTATGGGATTTGTCATCGGCTGTGCTGTCCCAATATCCGCTCATATACGTCATCAGGAATCTCCCGGATTTGGTGGAGAACTTAAACTGCCCGGCATGGTCTTCACAGAAGATATTTCCAGAAATCGATGGATCACCACAAGGCGTCCCTACCAGATCCGTTCCTAGTAGAAAGAGGCCATATCTATTATCGCCTCTATAATAAAAATCAGCTTCTGTGAGTTTGCGTAAGATATATTTTCTATCTTCGACAGTAAATCTTCCTGGCTCCCAGTTACCGTTTTTGAAGACAAACCCCGTGGTTTGCTCCGTAATGCACAACCACGGATCGGCGCTTGCAACCGTCGCGAGCATAGAGAAGATCACGAGTGCGAATAGTCTCATTTTAACCCCTGCCAGAGGATTTATTGTTTACTTATTTTGTATAGAAATGAATGCATACTAACAATCGAGGTTGGTGAATGCCAGACGGTAAAGCAGACGCCCGGAGATTTACGCTGAGCGGCAGGAAACGACGGTGACCTCAACCGGTCGATGATTGCTCAGCCCTCAAGATCAAGCCCCTTCCAGCTGTATCCAGGATCGTTAGTTATGAAGAAAGTATCGGCATGCTGTTCTTTGGGTTGGGCGATATGGTACTTATTGATTATTAGTTGCAAAAAACAACTAACCACCTAGAGTTCTAAGATTCCATCGAGGGCTGAAAAGATGAAACCAGGACTAAGTGGCAATATTTTACTGTTTCTTTGTATCTTCATACTTGTAGCTTGCGATAGCGGTGACGACGTTAGCCTCGACTGTCCTGACGGAGAAGAGGGAGAGGAATGGGTATGGACTGGGAAAGTATGTTCACTGAGAAAGAATGGTTTTAATTGGAGTGTTTATTCGATCGCTCCGGCATTGGATGGAAGCGACGACCTATACGCCCTGGGTTCTTTTACGCACTTTAAAAAACACGCTGTCAAATATATTGCCCGCTTAAACAATGACGGTTCGCTTGACCGGGGATTCGATGCAGGCACAGATTTTTTTTCCCCTCAGATTATTGTGTCAGCCAACGATGGGAGCGGAGACGTTTATGTCGGGGGTTATTTAAGTTACAACGGTCCTACTAGTCCTATCCGTGGCATTGCTCGTCTAAACCTGGATGGTAGTCTCGACGAGAGTTTCAACACCGGTGAAGGTATTGGTCGTGATGTTCATACAATTGTCCCGGCTACCGATGGCAGCGGAGATGTCTATGTTGGCGGACTTACCATTAGCTCCCAGGGTGCTACTTTCAAAAACGGGCCGATTCGTTTAAACAGCGATGGTTCGCTCGATGGTGATTTTAATTCCGGCTTCAGGGCCGGCGAAGATAGCATTGCCCTGGCTGCCGATGGCAGCGGTGACATTTATGTCTCGAGAAGTTCTGCCCCCTACATTGCCCGTTTAAATGATGACGGCTCGATTGACACAGAATTTGACACCGGCCCCACCGGGTTTGACCGATCGGTGATGGACATCGCAATGGCTACTGATGGAAGCGGTGATATTTACGTAGCAGGATATTTTAGTGAGTACAACAGTACGGCTGTAAATGGTCTTGCTCGTCTAAACAGCGATGGGTCGCTCGATACCGGGTTTGTTGCAGATACCAGGGTTTATCAATTCCAGGGAGGACAATTCATCCTTCCTGCAATTGATGTCAGTGGTGACGTCTATGTTCATGTCACTAATACCAATAACCAGGATGTCGTGCGCCTAAACGACAACGGTTCAATCGATACAGGATTCATTATTGGCGAGGGGTTTAACTATAACGGCCATCCAAGTGATGCAGCTTTTGCAACCGATGGCAGTGGTGACATCTACGTGGCAGGAGATTTTACCCATTACAATTCGACACCGGCAGTAAATTTGGTTCGTCTCACCGTGGAAGGCACCTTGGTCAAATGATGTGGAAAGTATGTTGAAAAACTTGTTGATCAAGAGGCTCAGAATCGATGGAGCTCATTTTCTAACCGGGTGCCCTCTGTTTGGCCGTGAGTCGTCACTGGTAAGGAATTTGCGAGTGTCGGCTTTAGAGGACACAGAAACGCCACGATAAAACTCTGCGTCTCCAGGGTTAATACTCTTTTGAATCCCTGCGTACACCGGTAAACGACAGCAAGCCCAGGCCCAGCCACAGGAACCCGATTGCCAGCCATTGCCAGAAGGCGAAGCTCAGCCAGACCGGAATGCCCATCGCTCTCCAACCGGTGTCCACCCATCCCAGATCACGCTGGTCAAGGTAAAGCCAGTACTGGGTGATGCCAATTGCCAGCAGAGGGCTGGCAATCAGCATTAACGTGAAGACATGGGTTTTCTGACTCAGCATCGCGCGTACCAGCAAACTGATGATGCCGAAATACAGACCGAGGAAGGTGAACAGTCCAAGGGTCTCGTGGGCCTTGTAAAGCTGGGCCGACAGATCACGAATCAGCAGCCTTTCCAGGCCCAGCAAGGCGCCGCAGAGCAGTCCCGTGCGCAATGCGCGAATAGAGAACGTCACCAGTTCGGGGTGTGTCGAATCCTGGCGCTGTTTCAGTGCTGACACGTAGGGCCAAAGTAACGCCATTGCCAGCGTCAGGGCGCTGGCAAACCAGAAGCTGCCTTGCGGGTTATGTTTTTGCGAAGCCAGCGCGGATGCCACGGTATAGGCCCAGTCAAAGCCTCCCGGGAAGCGGCTTGCTGCCAGCATCGACCCGGCACCCAGCACTGCAAGAGCAGCTAGATACCACCACGAGGCGCTGTTCAGGTATAAGCCTCTCCCCGCTGCGTGATCTATGTTCATGAATATTATTGCCAGCCTGGTATCAGTGTATTTTTCAATATTACCTGAGACGCTCATGCCCTTGTTCAACTGCTCGCTTAGCGGTAATTTTGTCCAAGTTTAGTCGCTTTTTATGTGGCAATTCTCAATTTCGGATCATTTTTTGACTGCTATCAATTTTGATCTACAGCCTTTCCTCCAGAAACCTGCGAGACAATTCGCTGGCCCTGGCAGCAGCCTTAGGATCATAGCGGATGATATATCCGGCATCTATAATGTCGACACCCGTTTCATCAAAGCCGTGATAAGCTCCTGCAAATACTTTCAGTGTTGTTTCGGATCCAGGCGGTAATTTGTCTGCATATTGCGCACAAAGCTCCGCAGGTTGCCAACTGTCCTTTTCTCCAGTCAAGATCAAGATTGGCGTGTTGATTGGTTCGGGTCCGAATGGTTCGGGTACACTACAGAGTGGATAGAATGCGATTGCAGCTTTAAACGGTTCCATCGACAAACCTTCGGCGGTTGACTGTTTAATTATCTCCATAATTGCCGTGCCTCCGTGTGACCTTCCCAACACAGCGATGCGGGCAGGGTCTACGAATGAACGAGTCGACAGATATCGCTTCGCGCCGTAAGCATCCAGTGCCCGGGCCCATGTCCTGACGTAAGACCCACCGCGACTATCGCAGGTGTACTTCACACCGCGGGGCGTGAATGAATCCACACTCAGGACAACATAACCCCAGGTAACAAGCCTTTTAGACCACATCTCATCAAACTCTGTCATGCCAACGCAAGCATGCAGGAGCACAATTGCGGGTCGAGGTTCCTCACCCGCTGGTCTTGCGAGATACCCCTTTAGCGAAACGCTGGGTTCTATTTTGACTTCCAGAGTCTTGCCTTGCTTTTTGGCCTGTTTGACCTTGAACGGGCTAGGAGTATAGGTATATGGAGCACTGTCGAACTCGATGACTTCCGTGTCTGTAAAAATGGGGTCAGCGCCGAATGCGTTTTCGATGAATATAATTGTAACAAGCAGGCTTGTAGTAGTTATTGTGCGCAACATATCATTCACGACTGTCATGTTATCGACTCCTCTAAGTGCACACCACATAACGTCTCGCATCAGTGGCAAAAAAAAGACTTAACTCATATTCCCGCTATTTTGACCCTTGTTAGCAACCTAACGCTTATCGGCCGGGTCCATCCCGGCTAATTCCAACCCCTGCAGGAACCGATCCCTGGCATCGGACGCAGCCATCGGTAGTGACTGTTCGACAAAACCTGTCGATATATCGGGTTCCACTTTTTTTAGTCTCCGCAGAGCTTCTGCCGATTCGTTTTGCTTGCCCAATACTCCAAGGCCGCTAACCTCGGCCAGGTATCCAAACAAATGGGAGTCATTGTTCCTTTGTGCCTCTTGTGATAGTGCAATACCTTCCTCGTATCGTTCGACCATCACCAGGGCAATAGCCTTGCTTGCCAAAAACGCCCATTGGATCGGGTCATGCGGGCTTAACCGGATTGCCTCGTCGTGGTGCGGCAGTGCCTCGGCTGGACGTCCCGCATGCCATAATCCGTGGGCGAGCCCAAAATGCGCCAATGCATAGTTCGGATTCAAAGAGATCGCCCGCTCGAACTCCGCTATCGCTTTTTCGTGATCACCATTGAAAATTGAAATACGGCCTTTTGCGAAATGCGCGAACGGATCAGTTTGATCAATACTGACGGCGGTATTTGCTGCGCTCATACCCCGTTTCACATCTTCCGCCTTGTCCTCGGAGGCACCCAGTAAAATTTGAATGGCGTAGGTGTAGGCAACTCCTGCATGGGCGGAGCCGAATTCCGGATCCAGCTCGATGGCACGATAAAAATAATGCAGTGCCTGATCGGTATTGGCATATCCGAACATATACCACAGGCCGCGCTGATAACATTCCCAGGCATCAAGATTATCGGTGGGCTTGCGTCGCGCACGCTGCTGCTCAGTGGTGGCCAGTTGCGGCTCGATCGCAGTAACAATCGCCTGGGTAACTTCATCCTGCACAGCAAATATGTCCTCGAGATCGCGATCATAGCGCTCTGCCCATATATGCTTGTCGTTGATTGCATCAATCAGTTGCGCTGTTATTCGAACCCGATTTCCCGCTCTGCGCACACTGCCTTCGACAACATAACGTACGCCGAGCTTGAGACCGACGTCTCTGACTGTTAATTGTTGATTTTTGAACGCAAACGAAGAGTTACGGGCAATAATAAAAAAAGACCGGAATTTGGAGAGCTCGGTAATAATATCTTCACTGATACCGTCGGCGAAAAACTCCTGTTCACTGTCATTGCTCATGTTGTTAAATGGCAATACGGCAATCGATGGTTTTTTAGGCAGCTCAAGTGGACGGGCTTCCGCGGAATCAGGAGATGGGTTAAAGGAAGTATCGGATTGGTCTCGATCCTTAACCGAATAAACACGCACTGCTTCCTCAAATCCTTTTAACTTCTTTTCTCCCAGATTCTGGTAATCGAAGGGCAGGCGCTTCGGTAAAGTCTCGTAGGCCGCGCCTTGAATACATACGCCCCCCGGCGCCGCTAACTGCTCCAATCGCTGCGCCATTACAATCCCTTCACCCGTCACCGTATTATCTGCGACGACCACTTCTCCCATAGCGATACCGATGCGGAGCCGGGGTAAGACCTCATCTGGAAAGTCTTTATTGAGCATGGTGTTGGTATTCTGGAAAGCAAGAGCTGCGCCTACGGCATCCGATACCCGGGCAAATTCAGCAACCAGCGCATCGCCTCGAATTTCGTGCGCTATACCGTTATGTTCGCTAATGGTTTCTGAGAATTGTCGAAACGCATTCTGCATGCGTTCATGTGCCAGAGTCTCATTCTTTTGCACCAGTGCGGTTGAACCAGCAATATCGGCATGAAGAAGAACGGCTAACTTGCGTACGGGCGTTTGACTCACAAAGGTAGAACCTTTTATCTCTGATTCTGCAGCGGTGCTTCAGGATACTATCGCGGTAGCCAAATGGTGACCAGCTAATATCGGGTTTAGGCGATCAAACGAGCATATAATTCAATTGATTTGTTAATTACCCTCCGCGAAGATTTCCGCTGTCAGGGAATTTTGCAGTTTCGGTTTGGTGGACTTAACCGCCATCTCCTCGAGTTCGTCGGCCGTTTACCAGGCATAGTCAGAAATTACCACGCTGGTAATCGCTGAAAGCCTGGCGTATCTCGGCCTGGGTGTTCATGACAAACGGTCCGCCACGTGCCACCGGTTCGTTTAGTGGCTTGCCGGAAACCAGTAAAAACCGCGTCGCCCGGCCGCCGCTTCGCAGCGCAATGGCATCCCCCTGGCCCAGCACGGCTAACTGATCGCGACCCAGGCTTAGTTGCGTTGTGCTGGTGTCTTCGAGCATAAGCTCGCCGTCGATGACGTAAAGAAAGGCATTGTGATCAGCCGCGATATCTTCATTGAATGCGGTGTCGGGCTGCAGCGATACATCAAGATAAAGCGGGTCGGTTAGCGGTTGGCTGACGGGTCCGGAGGTGCCCTGCGAAGTCTTGCCGCTGATTACCTTGATCACGGTGTCGTCTCGCGATTCGGTCGGTATATGTGCCGCGTCATGCTCCTGGTAGGACGGCGTGGTCATTTTGTGCGAGCCCGGCAGATTGATCCATAGCTGGAAGCCTTCGAGCATTCCATCCTGCTGTTCCGGCATCTCCGAATGTACGATGCCCTTGCCGGCTGTCATCCACTGAATGCCACCGGGTTCGATGACGCCTTCGTTGCCGGCGTTATCCTGGTGGCGCATACGACCATTGAGCAGATAGGTGACGGTTTCAAAACCTCGATGCGGGTGGGGCGGAAAGCCGGCGATGTAATCGTCGGGATCATCCGAGCGGAAAGCATCGAGTAGCAGGAAAGGATCGAGATCCATCAGTGCCGGTTGTCCGATAACCCGAACCAGCTCTACGCCGGCGCCATCGGTGGTTGCCTGTCCGGTAATGACCTGTTGTACCTTGCGTATATTCATAATTACTCCTAGGCCGCGACGGCCGGATAATGTTGTTCGATTTGCGCTGTCGCGCTGGCGAAGCTCGCTTGCGCATTGACGTTCATTTGATCGGCGCCAATGATATTAACATCGTCGATACCGATAAAAGCAAACACCTGTTTCAGGTAACCGCTGACAAAGTCTGCGGGGCTGCCCAGTGGTGCGCCACCGGTAGTAATGACGATATCGACACGCTTACCTTTGAGCAGGCCTTCGGGTCCATTTGCGCCATAACGGAAAGTGATGCCGGCGCGACAGACCAGGTCGATCCAGGCCTTCAGTGTTGCCGGCACGCCGAAGTTGTACATCGGCGTGGTCAGCACTACATGGTCTGCCCAGTTCAGCTCGGCAATGAGCTGGTCGGAAAATTCCAGATGTGCCGCCTGGTCATCATTACGTTCCTCTTTTGCGGTGAAGTTGGCTGCTATCCAGTTACTGTCGATAAACGACAGGTCCTGGTTAAGATTCCGCTTACGAGTCTCCATGCCGGGGTTGGCCTGCTTGAGCTGCCTGATGAGATGGTCTCCAAGCTTCTGGCTGTCCGATTCAGCGGGATTGGCGCTGGCGTCGAGTCGCAGAATTTGTTTTGTGTCTTGCATGATTAAGCCTCCTGCAATTTTGCTTGTGGATTAAAGGTCCATTGGCCGGGGCCCTGTGAAAACAGAACCAGGAATGCACCGGCGATGGCGATGTTTTTCATAAACAGGATCGATTGCATCTGTTGGCCGAAATCGCTGTGAAACAGTAATGCAGCTGACAACGTGAATCCGAACAGCAGGGCGGCGGCGATTCGCGTCTGAAAACCGATCAGTATCGCCATCCCACCCAGTATCTCGACAGCGATTACCGCTGGTAGCAAGAAACCTGGCACCCCGGCGGAATCCATGTAAGCCTGTGTGCCTGCGTAGGCGTCACCGAACTTGCTGAAGCCGGCGACGAGGAAAATTGCGGCCAGCATGGCTCGACCGACGAGCATGGAAAAATTGGTTAAAGATTTCGAATTCATTTTATTTGCCTCTTGATTAGTGATGCAGTTATTATGATTGTTCTTAAAAATAAATATATATCCGAATAATCAATATATAGTTGCTAAATTGAGAACAATATGAATCGCCTTGAAGAACTTGAAGCATTTGTTGCCGTGGTTGATTTTCGAGGGTTTAGTAACGCGGGCGAAAAACTCGGCATCGCGAAGTCGATGGTGAGTCGTCGTATCAGCGAGCTCGAAAAAAGACTTGGCGTGCAATTACTGCAGCGCACCACCAGGCGACAATCGCTTACCGAGGCCGGGCGCGAGTTTTATCAACGTGCGTTGCAAATCCTCGCTGATTTGAACGAGGCCGAGCAGGTCGTCGCCGATTCGCAATGCAGGATATCGGGAAAAATCAGGCTTGCCCTGCCGCTGGGACTGGGCACGAGCCAGCTTGCTGAACCGATTAGCCAGTTCATGGATGATAACCCCGAAATCGAAATCGAAATCGATTTGAATGACCGCCAGATCGATCTGATCGAGGAAAATATCGATCTCGCGATTCGGGTTGGAGACCTGGAGGACTCGAGCTTAATCGCGCGTAAGCTCGCCAGCGTACATTTTGCGATTTGTGCGAGCCCTGCATATCTTGCCAGGTTCGGGGAGCCACAGCACCCTGCCGAATTGTCTGCGCATGAAGTGCTGGTGTATAGCAATGTCGCAGTAGGGCGACAATGGTTTTACCAGCAGGATGGCAAACGCGTCAGCCCGAGGATGAAATATCGTTTGAGCGCCAATAACGGTGAATTTCTGGCGGCCGTTGCCAAACGCGGGCAGGGTATTGTTAGTGGTCCGCTGGCATTTCTGCAGGATTTGATCGAACGTGGCGAGTTGGTGCAGATCCTGACCGGCTTCACCAGGCAGGTAACCGGTATGTACGCGGTTTATCCGCCGGGTCGGTTGGTATCGCAACGGGTCAGGGTTTTCAGCGACGCACTTTACACGCACTTTCGCGAGCGCAGTATCTAGCTGGCCTTGCGGGTGCCGATTTCGGCCGCCGGGAAAAAACGCTCGAGCAACGCGGCCAGCTGTTTTTTGACAAATGGCTTGGCAATGAAATCGTTCATCCCGACCTCAATGCAGGCGTCACGATCACTGTCCTGGGTGTTTGCGGTTATTGCTACAATCGGAATACCGCGTTTCTCCATACCCAGCTTGCGAATTTGACGGGTGGCTTCAAGCCCGTCCATTTCGGGCATTTGTATGTCCATAAAAATCAAGTCATAGTGTTTCGATTTTACCGCCTCGACAGCTTCGCAACCGTCGCTTGCGGTATCAACCTGGTAGCCTATGCTATCCAGCATTTTTTCGACTACGATCTGGTTCACCGGAACGTCGTCTGCAACCAGAATCTTGAGCTGGGCTCCGGTTTGATCGGTCTTGAATTGCTGGCCAGGTATGATCGTCAGGGTGTCCTCACGATCTTCGTCGTGAGCGTCGGGATCGAAGTTCGGCAACGAGACTTCGAACCAGAACTGGCTGCCTTCGCCTTCCTTGCTGGAAACTCCGATTTCACCACCCATGGTTTCAACTATTTTACGGCAGATTGCGAGGCCTAAGCCGGTGCCGCCATAGCGCCGTGACGTTGACGCATCAACCTGGGTAAAACTCTTGAATAGTTTTGCGATCGCATCGGCTGGAATACCGATGCCGGTATCATTGATTTCGGTGCGCAGGCGGGGATTTTGGGTGTCGCCACCGACCCGGTCAATTTTGATGGAAATAGAACCCTGCCGGGTGAACTTGATCGCATTGCCGACCAGATTAACCATGACCTGGCGCAGGCGGCCGTAGTCGCCGAGATAGCTTCCATGCACCTGCTCATCAATTTCATAGTTGAGTTCAATGCCCTTTTCCCTGGCCTGGGGACTCAGAATGTCGACTACACCTGAAACCACGCTCGAGTACTCGAATTCAGCCTGTTCGAGGGTAATACGCTGCGCTTCGAGTCTGGACAGATCCAGAATATCATTGATGATCCGCATCAACGCGGCACCCGAATCCTGGATTATCTGTGCAAAGTGCTTTTGTTTGTCATCGAGTTTGCTCTCCATCAGCAGGTCGGTCATACCGATCACCCCATTCATCGGGGTGCGAATTTCGTGGCTCATGATTGCCAGGAATTCGGATTTGGCGCGATTAGCCTGTTCAGCTGCCTCCTTGGCTTCGATTAAATCCTGTTGGGTTTCATGCAGTGCAGTGATATCAGAACCCGTGCCGCGATAGCCTCTAAAAACCCCGTCGGTATGAAAAACCGGCATGCCACTGATTGAAAGCCACACTCGTTTACCGTCGGATTTATCCCGTGGATGCGTGAAGTCGCGAAACGGTTGGTGATTTTCAAGTGTTTCGAGATGTGCCTGCCAGGCCTCCGGTTCTACTTCCGGGATACCGGTTTCGGCACGTGTTTTACCGAGCAAGGCTTCCGGTTGAACCCCTGTTACTTCCTCAAAGCTATCGGAAAAGTAGCTGAAGCGGAGGTTTTCATCCATCTCCCAGAACCAGTCAGAACCCGATGCGGCAAAGTCATGCAGGCGTCGTTCCTGAAACGCGACATCGCTGCGGTGGGCTTCTCCAATTTCGTGCAATGCATCGTTGAGCAGGTCGATGGTTTCACCAAGCTCGTCCTGGCGTGAATGATGAATTGCGTTTGCGTCAGCCCTGCCCGGGTCGAGTTTTGCCTGTTTCAGGTTTTCGCGGATTTTTTCAAGTGGGTATATCAGGTTGAATACGACGTAAATAAAAACGATCGATCCTGCGGCTGCACAGATGATCAGGATCAAGCCCATAATTCGGGCCAGGAAAGCATCAAGTTCGCTGACGATAAGGCTCGCGTCCATACGGACTACTACGTCGTTGCCAGCGCCTGTTTCAAGCGCAGGGAGCAACACTTCGTAGCCTGGGACGCTGCCGGATAAACTGGTAAACGACTGTTGTTCTGCTGCCGGGGTCAGTTTCACGGGTTCGCCGACGCTGGCGATCATCTGACCCATGGCATCGAAAGCACTGGCACCAACCAGGCGATTGTCTGCCGCGATCAGGTTCTCCAGGTCCCGCGCCAATGCCGAGTTTTCGTGACCATGATGAGTTAGTGACGCCGACGTGGCGACGCGCGCGAGTTCACGATAAGCAGCCAGTTGCGATGACTCGAAATTATTATACGAAGGGAAGACAATGATGAACTCGATTGCCACAATGGCAGCGAAAACGACCAGGAAAAGTTTGCGCGCAAGACGAAATCGTAGCATCTGCCGCAGCATTTTGAACCAGTGTGCCGGTTTTTGACGGGTTTGGGTTAGTACAGCCATTGTATTGATATCGGCATCTCCCCCGAATGCCTTAAACTGATCGGCCAGGATAAGTAATAACTAGAGTATAGAAGGGCAAAAATAGTTTGCATTAAGCGCTAATTCTGGAATCGGAATCGACGCCGGTCCCCTGGAGCGGATATACTGCGCCTTTTTTGCGGGATTAGGCTGTGAGTATCAAATCGGACCGGTGGATTCGTCGAATGGCGGCGTCGGATGGCATGATCGAACCCTTCGAATCGGGGCAGGTTCGAGAGTCAGAAAATGGTCGTATTATTTCCTACGGTACCTCGAGTTATGGCTACGATGTGCGTTGCGCCGACGAATTCAAGATTTTCACTAATATCAATTCGGCTATCGTCGATCCGAAAAACTTCGACGACAATAGTTTTGTCGATATCCAGTCCGATGTCTGCATTATCCCGCCAAACTCATTTGCGCTGGCGCGCACAGTCGAGTACTTCCGCATCCCGCGCAGCGTGCTGACGATTTGCCTGGGTAAATCTACCTATGCTCGTTGTGGCATCATCGTTAATGTAACGCCACTTGAACCCGAATGGGAGGGACACGTCACTCTCGAATTTTCCAACACGACCCCGTTGCCAGCAAAGATTTATGCCAACGAGGGCGTCGCGCAAATGCTGTTCTACGAGTCTGACGAAGTCTGTGAAATTTCGTACAAGGACCGCGGTGGCAAGTACCAGGGACAACAGGGAGTAACCCTGCCAAAGGCTTGAATTTCGTGCTCTTAGCGGAATGCTGCAACTAGTGCAGGTTGATGATTGGCCAGCCGCGGTCTTCGGCGATGGCTTCCAGTTCGTCATCCGGATGCACTGTAATCGGATGGTCAACCTGTTCCAGTAACGCCAGGTCGTTTATCGAATCACTGTAAAAATAACTTCCATCCATGCTGTGTGCTGATTTTGCGAGCCATTCCCACAGCGCGGTTACCTTGCCTTTCTGGTAGGTCGGGGTGCCGAGATAGCGCCCCGTGTAGCGGTTATCGATTATCTCCGGTTCGGTTGAAAGTACTGTTGGCACGCCAAGTAATTGCGCAACTGGCGCAGTTACGAACAGGTTGGTTGCACTAATGATAAGCAATTCGTGATTCTGCTTGCGATGGTCGTCAAGCAGGTCGAGAGCCCCTGGTGCGATTATCGGTTTAATCCAGTTTTCTACAAAATCTGCACGCCAGGCATGGAGTTCTTCGATCGAGAATTGCGTTAGCGGTTTAAGCGCAAACTCGAGGTATCGGTCGCTATCAAGGGCTCCACGCTGATAATCCTGGTAGTAAATCTCGTTTTGCGCACGATATTCCTCTTCGTCGACAATACTGTTTTCGACCATGTATTCGCCCCAGAGATAGTCGCTGTCACCGGTGATAAGAGTATGATCGAGATCGAAAATTGCGAGTGTCATGGTTAGTTTCCGGTGTCGTAACTTGCTGGTTTCAGAATGTCTATGTCAGAATGGGCGGCCCAGATTCTAAACGATTTATAGCGACCAGCGAAATGATTGATACTGATGGATACCGCGCCAACGTCGGAATAGTGTTATGTAACGATGCGGGTCAGGTAATGTGGGCACGGCGCATCGGGCAGGATGCCTGGCAATTTCCACAAGGTGGAATTGCTGCCAATGAAAATCCCCGCGATGCGATGTATCGTGAACTCTGGGAAGAGACCGGGCTGGAAGCGGGTAATGTTTCGCTGCTGGCTGCTACCGATAGCTGGCTACGTTATAAATTACCGAAACGACTTATGCGGCGTTCGGAGCCACGTTGTGTCGGGCAAAAGCAACTCTGGTATCTATTGCGACTCGAAGCAGATGAAACGAGTTTCGATCTGGCGGCCTCGGGAAAACCGGAGTTCGATCACTGGGAGTGGGTCGACTACTGGTACCCGGTAGAGAACGTGGTATTTTTTAAACGTCGCGTATACCAGTGCGCGCTTGCGCAACTGGAATCCAGACTACCATCGGCAGCTGCTAACGCAGACGGCTGATTCATTTTCGCGGAGGGATAAATTTAGTGGCATCGATGATTCACAGGCTGCAACGCATCGTACAGGAGGTCAACCGGGCCGCTGATATCGATCATGCGCTTGTGTTGATCACCGGGAGTCTGATTCAGGACCTTAGTGCTGATGCCTGTACCATCTATCTGGCCGACGAAGACGATAGGGACCTGATGGTTTTGCAGGCATGTGAAGGCCTGAATCCCGAAATTATTGGCAAGGTCAAGCGCAAGCTGGGCCAGGGCCTGGTCGGTACTATCGCGGCGCGCGCCGAAGCGATGAATTTGATCGATGCCCCCGGGCACAAGAAATTCATGCTGGTGCCCGACTCCGGTGAGATCGAGTTCCCGATTTTACTCGGTGTGCCGATAATCGCCCACCGCGAAGTGTTGGGGGTCATCGCGGTGCAACGCGCCGAAAATGCCTTTAACGAAGATGAAGAGGCTTACCTGACCACCCTCGCGGCACAGCTTGCGACCTCGATTGAACGGGCCGAAAGTCAGGGTCGTTTCAGTACCGAGCAGACCACCCATGTGATCAAGGGCGTAGCTGGCGCCCCGGGTATGGCCATCGGTGAGGCCATGGTGCTCAATCGCGGGGTGAATCTGGAATCGGTGCCGAACAAGAAAACCAGTGATATTGAGGGTGAGTTAAGAAGTTTCAGGGAAGCGGTACGCAAGGTTTGTGAGGAACTGACCGTGCAGGCTGAAAAAATGCGAGCCTCGCTGCCGGAAGAAGAATGTGCCTTATTCCTGGCCTACGCGCAAATGTTGAGTGGTGGGTCACTCATCGATGACACCGAAAAAAATATCGAGGCGGGCAACTGGGCTCCGTCCAGCTGGCGGGATACGGTCGAACAGCATGCTTATGTTTTTACCCAGATGGAAGATCGCTACCTGGCTGAACGCGCAAATGATATTCGTGATCTCGGCTTGCGCGTACTGCGAAAATTAATGCTTGAGCAAAGTCTGTACCTCGACTTTCCTGATCAGACCATTCTCGTCGGCGATGAAGTTACCGCGACCGATCTGGCCGATGTACCGCTGGACTGCCTGAGCGGGATCGTATCCGCCCATGGCAGTAGTTCTTCGCATGTTGCGATTCTGGCGCATGCGCTAGGTATACCGGCTGTTATGGGCGTGCCAAACTTGCCGGTAAAACAACTCGATGGGGTAAAGCTGGTTGTCGATGGTTATAACGGATCTGCATTTATCAATCCGGATAAGTCGGTGCTCGACGAGTACAGTCAGTATCTTGAAGAAGAAGAGGCTATTGAGCAGGGCTTGCTCGAACTCAAGAATCAATCCGCGGTTACGACTGACCAGCATCAGGTTACCCTGCTGGTAAATTCGGGTTTGATGTCAGATCACACGCCGTCGCTGCGCAGCGGTGCCGAAGGAGTGGGGCTTTATCGCACCGAGATCCCGTTTCAAATCCGTGATCGCTTCCCGAGTGAAGAGGAGCAATATCTTATTTACAAGGACGTGCTGGATACCTTCAAGGGAATGCCTGTGGTGTTGCGTACCCTCGATGTCGGTGGTGACAAGCCACTGAGTTATTTCCCGATTGACGAGGCCAATCCCTTTCTCGGGTGGCGCGGTGTGCGCATAACTCTCGATCATCCCGAGATTTTCGTTACCCAGGTACGCGCAATGATTCGGGCCAACGTCGGCGTTAACAATCTGGAAATCCTGTTGCCGATGATCAGTGGCAAGGCCGAGCTGGTTGAGTCACTGGTGCTGATTAATCGCGTTCGCGACGAGATAGAGGAAGAACTGGGCGAGACCATATGGCTGCCCAAGATCGGTGCCATGATCGAAGTGCCGTCAGCCGTGTATCAGATCGAAGACATCTGTTCGATGGTCGATTTTGTTTCGATTGGCACCAACGATCTGACGCAGTACCTGCTCGCAGTCGATCGTAATAACGAAAATGTGGCCGATCTCTATTCTTCATTGCACCCTGCAGTCCTGAAGGCCATGTGCCAGATCGTGGAAGGAGCCGCGCTGAGCAAAACGCCGGTGAGTGTTTGCGGTGAGCTCGCGGGTGATCCGCTGGGGGTTATGGCCTTGCTGGGTATGGGTATAGACAGTCTTTCGATGAGTGTTGGCAGTCTGTTGCGTGCGAAGAAAGTCATCGTGTCTTTCAGTCACGCAGAGCTCATCGAAATGCTGACGCGAGCGTTAACCATGTCGGACGCTTTCATGATTCGTGAGATGTACGCCGGCAAGCTTGATCAGCGCGGGCTCGGGGGGCTGATCCGCGCGGGCAAATGACGCCGCTCAAAGCGGCCTCATCCCCGAATGTACGGAGCACATATCGGGGATCTTGCAAAAGTGCCGTGATATCAGGAGCATTGTTTTACGGCGCTACCTGAAGTAGCCCCTAAAATGGTTTAACCACGGCGAGTATTACGACCACGAACAAGACCAGTACCGGTAGTTCGTTGAACCAGCGAAACCATATATGCGAGTGTTGACAACGATTGTTCGCCAGGTCGCGCAGGAGCTTGCCGCAGTAAAAATGATAACCAACCAGGGCTGCGACCAGGACCAGCTTTAAATGCAGCCACCACATATTGGCATAGGCGGCCCAGGCATAGTCGAACAGCAGCCAGAACCCGAAGACGATAGTGAGCAGCATCCATGGCGTAATGAATCGGTAGAGCTTTCTTTCCATCAGCACCAGGCGGGCCCTGACGTCCTCTTCTTCAGCCATAGCATGGTTAACGAACAACCTCGGCAGATAGAATATGCCGGCAAACCAGGCCACCATGAATATAATGTGAAAAGCTTTTACCCAAATCATTAAAGAATCTCTCAGCAAGTTATGCTAAACGATTGTAAACTAGTACTTTTCAATGGTCTCGCAATACTATCAATGTATAATGCTGCGTCCATTTTACAGGCATGATTCAGATAAAAGAATGATCAAGGTTGGAATAGTTGGTGGCACCGGGTATACCGGGGTGGAATTGATGCGCTTACTGGCGCAGCATCCCCGGGTGAAACTGGAAGTCATTACTTCGCGGTCGCAAGCTGGCAGCGCGGTTGCCGAGTTGTTCCCGAACCTGCGCGGCCAGGTCGATCTGGATTTTAGCGAGCCCGCGGCAGAATCCTACCGCAACTGTGACCTGGTCTTTTTTGCCACGCCCAACACCACAGCAATGTCACAGGCTGAAGAATTGCTCGAATCCGGGATCCGGCTAATTGATCTGGCAGCGGACTTCAGAATCAAGCACATCCCGACCTGGGAACAATGGTACGGCGCAACCCATGCGTGCCCGGCATTGGTTGAGGAAGCGGTTTATGGCCTGCCCGAATTGAACCGCGAGGCGATACGGCACGCTCGCCTGGTTGCCAACCCTGGTTGTTATCCAACGTCGGTAATTCTTGCTCTGATGCCACTGTTGGCAAACAACTTGATCGATCCAAAATCGATCATCGCTGATTGTAAGTCCGGTACCAGTGGCGCCGGCCGCAGCGCCAGTATCGGTACTGCATTTTGTGAGGTCACCGAGTCAGTTAAGGCGTATGCGGTTGCCGGGCATCGGCACCTGCCTGAAATCCGGGAAATCCTGCAGACTCTTGATGCCGGCGCCGACCTGGTATTTACCCCTCACCTGATGCCGATTGTTCGTGGTATCCATGCTACCGTTTATGCGGATGCGAGGGGGTCGGCCGACCGGGTACAAAGCCTGTTCGAGGAGCATTATCGCGATGAACCTTTTGTCGATGTTATGCCTGCAGGGGCGCATCCGGAAACCCGCAGTGTGCGTGGAGCCAATACATGTCGCATCGCGGTGCATTTCCTGCCAGCAGCAAACAAGTATGTGGTGTTGTCGGTAGAGGATAACCTGGTCAAAGGTGCGGCTGGACAGGCGATCCAGAATATGAACCTGATGTTTGGTCTGGATGAAACCACCGGGCTGGAAGCCCCGGGGATGATGCCTTGAGCAAACTACATCGTGGATTTCAGGTCAGGCAGTATCAACCCTGGAAAATCTGGCTTGGTATAATCTCATTGATTGCACTGATGGGCGTGTCTTTTTATCTGGGCGAAGGATATCAGGCCTACGCTCTGGATCGCTTAAAGCTTGAACATGAGACCCTGCTTAATCGCATCGCAGAGCTGGAAACCCGCAACCACAATCTGGTGCAGAAAAATGCTCATCTCGAAGGCAGTAGCAAAATTGAACGCGACGCCTATGAACTGTCCAACCAGGAGCTGGTAAGACTGCAACAGGAGTTGTTGGCGCAGAAAGAGGAACTGGTCTTTTACCAGGGTATTGTTTCCCCTAAGGATGCAGCTTTAGGCGTAAATTTGCAGTCTTTCGAGATGCGTAAAAAGAACAATCAGAATCAATACAGTTATAAAATGATCCTGACCAAGAGTGGCAAAAGTACCAAGAAGGTTAAGGGTGGCGCCAGTGTGCTGATTCGCGGGGAGCAGGGTGGTAGCGTCAGTGAACTTAAAATATCGGATCTGGAGCTTGAAAAACCGGTAAAAGACACCAAGTTTTCCTTTCGATACTTCCAGGTTTTCGAAGGGGATATCGCATTACCTGACGGTTTTGTTCCTTTTGAGGTAGAAATTGGCATCAAACCAACTACAAAGAAGGTAAAATCTTTTTCAGAAACTATTTCATGGGCGCGCGTGTTGTCCGAGGGTGTATAAATGTTTGGCAGAAAAAAGGGGTTCAGTGCTGCTCGTATCGACACATTGGTCGGTCAGGGTACCGAGATCAACGGTGATCTGGTATTTACCGGAGGTTTGCATGTCGATGGTACAATCAACGGCAATGTGGTCGCAGAACAGGGGAGTACCGCCATGCTGATTCTAAGTGAATTCGGGCGTATCGAAGGCGAGGTCAACGTACCCAATATGGTACTTAACGGAGAAATCGTCGGTGATGTTTACGGCTCAACGCGTGTCGAGCTCGCGCCGAAATCGAGAATCAAGGGTAGCGTGTATTATAATTTAATCGAAATGGCGATCGGTGCCGAAGTCAATGGCGGCCTGGTGCATCAGCCTCAGGGAAGTCAACTGCCAAAGCGTCTCGAGGATAAGTCGAACGGTAACACCGGCAATAGTGGCGAACCAGTTACTGAAAGTTAGTACTAACCTGGTAGCCTGGTCGAATAATGCACAAATGAAACGAGTAACATTATGGAAGTAGTCATCGATGCGAATTTTGGTATGGCACTGGGATCAGCTTCCGGTGAAACTCTGCTTGAATTTTCTGATTCTGCGGTGCGCAAGCTTAAATCTATTCAGGCAGAAGAGGGTAAACCTGAATTGATGCTGCGAGTATCGGTTTACGGTGGTGGTTGTTCGGGATTTCAGTACACCTTCTCGCTCGACGAAGAAGTTAAACCCGATGATAAAACGGTGCATAAGGACGGAGCAACGCTGATTATCGATCAAAAGAGCTATCAGTACCTGGCGGGATCCGAAGTCGATTTTCAAGAAGGTCTCGAAGGTGCGATGTTCGTAGTGAACAATCCGAATGCAACCTCGACCTGTGGTTGCGGCGCTTCATTTTCTATTTAGCTAGTGGTTTAACTGCCTAGTTCGAGCAAAATAGACTCGGCGTTTGCCCGGATCCTCTCGTCCGGATCGTAGCGCGCCTGCAATAGATACGAAATCGCGTACTCCCCACCAATGTCACCCAGCGCATTGACCGCGTGATGCCTGATCAGCGTATCCTGGTCGGATAAAAGTCCCACCAACGCATACACAGAGGTTTCGCTTTCGAGCTCCACCAGTGCCTCGATGGCCGCCACTCTGACTTCACGGTCCTGATCGTACAGGTAGGGTTCAATACTGCTCACCACGGATTCATCTTCCTGTGCAGCCAGTGCCTCGAGCGCAGCTACTCGCAGCTGCGGGTTGGGATCGTTCAACATCGCCGACAACAGGGGCAATGTAGCCTGATTAGTCATGTCCCCGAGCGATTCGATCGCCGCCAGGCGAATCGCCGGATCGTCGTTGGACAGCATCGGTGACAGCTCACCGAGTGCCGTAAATACGGGTTGATTCTCCAGCGCTTCGATGCGAGCAAGCTCCGGGTACATAATCAGTGCCCAGTTAATTGGTTGCGTCTTTATTGGCGCGGTGGCCGAGGATTGAGGCTTTTCCTGCGCGACTACAAGCGATTCATCTAAATTGAGTGCAGCAGTTTGTTCGAGTTCGACATGGGAATCGGCCTGTCGCCGGTTTAGCGGCGTCATTTCCTGCCTGGCAGGCAGCATGCTGCCTGATTCTTCATCCCGGTAGGAATCCGGGGTCAATAGCAAAATCAGGCAGGCAACAACTGTAATTAACGTGAGCGTAGTGGTCTTGATCGTGTCCATCAGTTATACCTTTCCAAAAAGAGATCCTCTCCCTTGCGGGAGAGGATTTATTACCGGTTTATAGCTAGATTTCAAAGCAGTCTTCCACGGCTGACTGGTTACCGAGTGTGGAATCGACGGGCTCTCCATCTTCATCCAGGTGATCACCAGTGCCAACCCTGACGATAATTTCAAACTTGATTTCCCTGACTCCCTCATCGTCCGCTTCTGCCAGGGCGATGAATTCCTGGGGGATCGTCCATGACCTAACTTCGGGTGGAACAACAGCAGTCGACTTATATTCCGTATCGTCGATTTCGGCGACAAATTCATAATATTCGACGTCTTCCGGGGTGCCGGTTACACCCAATGGAATCTTCCTGTCCGGCTGATCGTCGCCACCGTAGCGTAGATCCTCTCCTTCCAGCAGTGGTTGAGGTGAAACGTCCCACATATCGAAATGAGACGTTTCAACGGCATCCCAGGATATGGCGACACCACCATTACCATTGGGTACTGCTTCCCAACAGGCTTTCCCTATTTCTCCTTCGTCGTCTATTTCGAAGCCGGGATTTTCCTCATTATCACCAACTTCCTCATCAACTTCGCCGACGCTAGCTACCACGGGCGCTGCCGGGATGATATGTGACAACCAGACTTCACCTTCGATTTCCTTGTAATCGAGCGTCCTGCCTTCCCATTCATACAGGCCCTCAGGGAAGCGCGGGAAGAATACTTCAGGATCCAGTTCATCGAAGGTGGGTTCCGCGCTTTCGAAGAACAACTCGGTCAGACCCTGGCGCCGCAGACCGGACCTGGCCCTGATATCCAGAATCTTGCGTTCTCTACGGCCTTCGGGACCCTCGACTTTCATCCGTTTCCAGGCATCGCCGTCGGCCTTGCCGTGAATGCCGAGATCGCCATCGGTGTCATTCAACTCGAAATAAAGGTAGGCCTCTTCGAGATCTACTTCGTCATCATCATGCCAATACCCCCCGGCCAAACCCATCGTGGGTGCAGCCATCAATGCGGTCGTTATGGCATAAATAGGTAGTTTTTTAAATTTCATTTCAGTATCTCCTCTGCTTGTTTGCAGTCATCACAGGTCATCCTGTAATGCACAATCCTAGGCAGAGGGTCTGAATTAACCCTGATTAAAAACTGAAGATTTACTGAATGTGTAGCGCTGGCTAGAAGTTGATGTAGCCGTTAAGAAAAACACCGTCGTACTCCAGGTCTGTATCTGCTGAGTCGACGTTATCCAGATCGAGGGAGAAATGCTTGTAACCACCCTCGATACCGAGGCCGGTGCCCGATTCATAGCCCATCATGATGGTAGAGTCCTGCGCG